>SL_3KL_010_SEDDRAFT_10004631_pt1 | contig 12427 bp, 5 predicted proteins | sample SodLakKL_010_SED_2_FD_10381 | JGI IMG/M metagenome (IMG submission 10381)
CGACGAAAGGGCAAAGTGGATGGGATCGGTGGTGGAGCGAGCCGTGACCGAGCCCCGCAGGTTGTCCCCGGAGAGGGTGGCCTCCAGCAGAACGGTATGGGGCTGACGTCTCGCATCCGGCGTAGGAATGGTGCCGGCGAACTCCCCGCGGAGCACATCCTCCTCGAACTCGGCGTCATTGAGAAGCGTCCTGAGCTGGTCGTCGAGCCGGACGATCACGGTTCCGTCCTCCCGGACCTGGAGCTCGAAGGGGACGGAGCCTTCATAGGTTTCGACGGCTCCTTCCCAGCTTCCCACCAGCTCCGCCGGCGGACTGAACTCGTCCGGGTCCTCCGTCGAAGGCTCCTCGGATTCCGGAAGCTCGAAATCGGGCAGGACTCCCGCGGCGATGGCGTCCGCGACCCGTCCCGCTCGCCCGGGCGACCCATTCGTGACCACCGCCAGGACCAATCCCTCGTCGGGATAGAGCTGAAGCTGCGTGCTGACCCCGGGCATGCCTCCGCTGTGGGCGACCTGGCGGTAGCCCCCATGGTCGTCCGTCACGATCCATCCCAGGCCGTACCCGCGGGGGCTGTCCGGCGGCGTTTCCAGCCGCTGCATGGCGGCCCGGCTCTCATCCGAGAGGATCTGGCGCTGATCCTCCAGGGGAGTCCCCAGGTGCACGAGGCCGAACCGGACCAGGTCGTGGGCGGAGGCGTAGAAGGCCGACGCGCCAGGGTGATCGAAGCTGTAGAAGGGCACCCGCTGCTGCTGGTTTCCGTATCGGGCCGCGGAATGCTCCTCGAGCCCCGGCCGGATGTCCAGGGACGAACGGTGCATGCCCAGGGGCGAGAAGATCTCTCGCTGCACGAAGTCGCCGAAGGCCTGGCCCGACACCACTTCCACCATCCGGTCCAGGATCCCGTAGCCGATGTTGGAATAGCTGTACCGCTCGCCAGGCACGTGCACCACCACCCCGTAGCGGTGGATGGAGACGTCGGAGGGAGGTGCGTCGTACCCCCCGTTCTCGTAGAAGAACTGGTAGTGGAGGGGCAGCCCGGCGGTATGGCTCAGGACGCGGCGCACCGTGGCGTCCTCGACCCGTCCCTGGAACGCGCGGAGCTGGCCGGTGGACGACAGGTACTCGATGGCTGGACGATCGATGTCCAGCTCGCCTCTTTCGGCCAGCATCATGATGGCCGTAGCGGTGATGGGCTTGCTGATGGAGGCCAGGGAATAGGGGGTGTGGGCTGTGGCGCGGATGCGCCGTTCCCGGTCCGCCCAGCCGAACCCTTCCTCCCACAGGAAGTCCCCGTCCTTGTAGACGGACACGGCCACCGAGGCGATGCCGTCTTCACGGATCACCTCATCGATGACCGTGCGGGCCTCGTCGAAGCGGGGATCCGAGGCCTGGCTGGCGGTCGCCGTCCCCGGCACCGCCGTGCCGGCCAGGACCACCATGAACCCCAGGGCGGTCGCGAGAATCGATCTCATGTCCTCCCTCCGATGCTGAGCAGAAGAGGGCCGCCCCCCGGGAGCCGAGGTCCCGGAAGGTGCCCCCAATGGTCAGGAGAAAGCCGGGGCGCGCTCAATTGAGACGCGCTCCATCAAGAGGCTGTTGAAGAAGCACAAGGCGCCACCGTTGGGAGCCCCGGACCACCGCTTCGCGGCGGTGCCCGCTCCATCGTAGGCGGTTCGCCGGAGGCATAGCCGTGGCTACGTCGAGGCGAACCAACGACCGAGGGGGCCCCCTGCGGCCCCAACCCGAAGGGGGACGGGGGGTTGGCCCCGGATCTGCGTTGGGCCGCTTCACCGATACTATCGCATCGCTTTCAGCGGCCCGCCTTGACCGGGACCGCAAGACCCCGTCCCGGTGGTCCTTGTGCTTCTTCAACAGCCTCTTACGAAATGTTCGGGTTTCCGCTCCTCTCCACATCGGGCAGGGGATAGCAGGTCACCGTCCCATACTCCAGGCCGTTCTGGTCCACCCCATTGGGATGAATGGATCCCGGCTCGCCCAGGAAGGGGATCTCCTGGGCCGTTCCCCGGAAGCGGAGCATGTCATTGTATCGATGTGCTCCCTCAAGGAAGAGGTCCCGGCGCCGCTCCTCGATGACCAGAGCCAGAGCTTCCTCCTGGCCGGGCGAGAACTGCACTCTGGGCAGCCCCAGCTCGTCCCGGCGGGCGTTGACGATGTCGATCCCCGTCCCCACCGCTCCCGACCTCACGTGGGCTTCGGCCAGGAAGAGCTGCGCCTCGCGGTAGGACGCGATGGGTATGGGCGAGGCCCGGGAGGTGTACTTCCCGTGGATCCAGTGCTCGGTCACACCATCGGTCCCGTTGGCCCCCTCGGTCCAGACCTCGACCCGGGGATCGGGCACCCCGTCCCCTTCCGTGGGTCGTCCGTCGGGCGCGATGGTGAGGTCCCGGTAGTGATTGGCGATGGAGGCGTTCTGACGGAAACCGGAAGGAGCGTTGTTCCGTTCGAAGTTGTAGTTGAAGCGACGATCGGCCGACCCGTCCCGGCTCGCTTCCTTCAGATATCCGGCCGGGACCTGTGACGCATCGGCGATGACGCCCTCGAGCCGACCCAGGTTCAGTCGGACCCGAGCCCGGCCCACCAGGGCCATGTTCCGGATGTCCTCGTTCCCGGCCTGGCCCGCCAGGGTGATCGCCTCGCTGAACTTGGATTCGGCCAGTTCCAGGACCTGGGCGGGGGTGAGGAGCGGCCCGGCCACGCCCTCCTCCTGGGGAACGGACATCTCGCAGAAGCCCTCCCCCAGACCGACGAGCGCATACCCACCATAGGCCCTCATGGTGGCCTTCTTGCCTTCCAGATCCGCCACCTCAGCGAACTCGGGAGAGTCGAGCTTCCGAAACGCGTCGTTGGCCTGGAATCTGGCCGTGTGCAATGGGGTGTAGGCGGGAAAGACCGCCCCTCCACACTGTCCCTGTGCGAAGGTCGGGTCGTCGGGTCGCTGCTTCCGTGTGGCCCAGTCCCGAAGGGCCAGGTTCCCCGAACTGTGGATGTACTCGTCGGAGTGTACCGCCGACCCAGCGGTATACTGATTCCACGCGCACTCCAGGTCCGAAATGGCGCTGGTGACCAGCAGGTCGGCCACCGTCGACGTCTCCAGGTCCGCGGCCGCCACCTGTCCGGGGGTGTCCACGGAGAGGAGGTCGTCGCACGCCGCCACACCGACGAGGAGGACCAGGGCCAGGGCTCTGACGGTCCCTCTCGTCACCCTCTGGAAGGGGGGGGATCTCATCGAACGCACTCCTTGCCGGTCAGCCTTGAACGTTGCCGGGACACCTGCGACATGAGGCCCTTCCTGCATCCGGGCCATCAGAAGGTCACCCGGGCCGTCAGGGTCACCCGGCGGCCGGTGGGCCACCGCTCCTGATTGAAGGCGTTCAAACCCGGTGTGTCCCCCCCGGTCTGGCGGGTGCGCTCGGGATCCAGGGAGCGGTGCCCGAAGCTGAACTCGTCGGGCCGCCATAAAGTTGCCAGGTTCTCGCCGGACAGGGTCATGGCGAGGCGGGAGGCGTTGACGCTCCGGGCCCAGGATTCGGGGAAGCGGTACTGGGCGGACAGGGTCCTGAGCTTGGCAAAATCGCCGCTCAGGATGCCCGGCTGGCGGTTCTGTCCGATGGCCCGGTAGCCCAGCAGGATCGGGTCCGTGCGCTCCAGCGACTCCCGGCTGTTCAGGAAGAAGCTGTGGACGGCGATGATGTCGTTGTCGACCCAGGTGCGCCCCTGGATGAAGTCCACCACCCCGAAGAGGCTCAGGTTGTCCCCGATGGTGAGGTTGGCGGTGAAGCTTCCTTCCCAATCGGGGAGAGGCTGTCCCCAGTAGACATCAGGCGCCTCAGCGCACGGCACCGCCGCCCCTCCCCCACGGGAGAAGCTGGTGCCCGGGACCCGCTCACCGCCTTCACACATGACGTTCGTCACCGTGTTCTGGGCGGGTGTGTCACCCTCGATGAAGTCCGCCGAAACCACCCGGCGGAAGAAGATCGAGCCCAGGGGGAAGCCCTCCACATGGAACTGCCCCATGCTCACGAACTGGTTCACGAAGGCCGGTCCCCCCAGGTCGACGACCTCATTCTTAGCCGACGAGAGGTTGAAGCCCAGGCTCAACCCAGCGGACGAACCCTGGTAGACCTGCGCGTTCAGGCCCAGCTCGATCCCGCTGTTCCTGATCTCACCCAGGTTCTGGAGCTGGACTCCCGGAAAGCCGAGAGACGGCAGGACCGGGACCCGAACCAGGGCGTCCTTGGTCCGCTGGCTGAACCGGGTGAACTCGAGGGAGAGGCGGTCGTCCAGGAAGGTCGCATCGAAGCCGAATTCGACCTCGTCCCCCACCTCCGGGCTCAGGTCCGGATTTCCGATGTTCTGGGGCGTCACGGCCGCTCCGCCGCCGGCCCCGATCACGGGTTGGAAGGTCCGGAGCGCATCGAAGAAGTCCGGCTGCATGCCCGACTGACCCCAGGCGGCCCTCAACCTGAGGGAGCTGAGCCAGTCCCTGTTCTCCAGGAAGCTCTCCTCTCCGATCACCCACGATCCGGACACCTTGGGGTAGGTGACGAAGGTGAAGTCCTCACCAAATGCGCTGTTGTCGTCGCCCCGGACGGCCACGGTCAGGAAGAGCCGGTTCTCCCAGGACAGCTCCTCCTGGATGTAGACGCCTATCGTCTTGTTCTCGAAGAACTCCTCGAACGCGAAGCGCTCCGCGGCCGCGCTCACGGTCTCAAGGGCCTCCAGGGGGAAGACGTCGCCCCGGGCCTGGCTGGACTCCTGGCGCCGCTCGAAGTACTGGGCCCCCAACGAGGTCGTAAGGGTGAGGCCTTCGGTGGCCTCCCACGCCCCGCTGGCTCCGTAGTCGAAGGTGAAGTGCGTTCCCCTCGTGGTCCCGACCCGCTTCATTCCCTGGTTCAGGGAGTTACCGATGAACTCCACACTCCGGGTTCCCCGGCGCAGGTCCGTATCCTGAATGGTCGTGAACTCGGTGCCCACGGCCAGCCGGTGGCTGAACCAACTCCACGGCGTGTGGTTGACGTTGATGCTCGCCGTCAGGCGATCCACGTTCTGGAACCCCTCCACCTCGCGCTCGAAGATCTCGGGCACGGCGCCGATGTAGCCCCGAAGGGGTCCGTCCAGGGCGTTCGGGAGCCCGCTTCCCGCCTCACACCCCGGTGCGGGGCACGACCATATGATGTGGGTGCTGAGCGGCTGCTGGGTCGAAGCGGAACGGGTTCGGCCCCTGGAGCCACCCATGCTGAAGTCGATGTTCATCTGGTCCGTGGGGGTGTACCCCAGGTTCGCCCGTCCGGACAGCCGGTTCTGCCAGTTGTAGGGCAGGTACCCTTCTTCTCGGGCCCAATCGGCTGAGAAGAAGTACCGGACCGACTCGCTGCCACCGGTCACGTCGGCCCCGATGGAGGGCTGCCGGCCCGTCCGAAACCACTCATCGCCCCGGAGGTCCCGGTCCAACTGAAGCACGTTGACCTCCACGATCTCCCCGGGGTCGCACTGGAGCATGGGATCCACGTCGGCCTGCTGGGAGACGCCGCTGCAGCGGAAATAGGTGGGATGGAAGTGGTTCACCGCGTCGGGCAACCAGTAGGCCCCCTCCCTCATCCGCATGTTGACCTGAGGCGCTCCCCGGGCCCCCTTCTTCGTGATGATGTGGATGACCCCGTTGGAGGCCTCGGTGCCGTAGAGCGTCGCGGCCGCCGGCCCCTTGATGACCTCGATGCTCTCGATGTCCTCTGGGTTCAGGTCGTTCATCCGGGACGGAAGGTTGCCCGCGGCGAAGGCGAAGGTGCCCACGCCCCCGGTGAAGTCCGACCCGTCGACCCGGACGCCATCGATGTACAGGAGGGGATTCCCGCTCAGGGTGAGGCTCGAGGTGCCTCGGATCCGGGTCGTGCCGCCGGTCCCGATCTCCCCACCGGACTGCATGATCCGAACCCCGGGAACCTGCGCACTCAGCATGTCCTGAACGTGCATGGAAGGAGCGATCTGCTGGAGCTCGACGGCGTCCAGGCGGCCCACCACGTTCCCGATGGACCGGCGCTGACGCTCTCCCGCGGTTCCCGTGACCACGAGCCCATCCAGCGCGATGGCAGCCTCGGTGAGCTGGAAGAGGAGGTCGGCGCTGCCCACCGAGACAGTCCGCTCGAAGGGCCGGTACCCCAGCATGACCACTTCGACCGTGACCTCCGCCCCCGAGAGGTTCGAGATCGTGAACGCCCCCCGGTTGTCGGTCAGCACACCCTGCTGGGTGCCGGCGACGACCACCTGGGCGCCGACCAGTGGCCGTTGGCCCGAGGAATCCACCACCCGGCCCGAGATCGACTGCTGGGCGAGGGCGGGCTCTGCAAGGAGGAGCAGAACGAGGGTCAGTGCGCCCATCGCCGGCCACAGTTCCCTGTGGCGACGACGGAGGCCGACAGAACTGCGTCGGCTTCTCACCGGAGGACACCGGAACTCGGACGGAAATGGCATCTCAGCACCTTCGGGATGGATGGGGTGGGCTGCGCCAACGAACATCCGGCCAGGCCGTTCGCCAGTAGGAAATCCAGCGCCGTTGGGGCCACGGATCGGCTCGCTTTCTGGTCATGATGGATGCGTCTTTGTATCCATCATGAATCTCCAACAGCCGGTCTGCTCGGCAACGGATCGGTGAAACGCGATCATACGGACCGGATTACATTTCTGTCAAGGAGTTCCTGCAACCCCATGCAGCGGGGTCCGCGCGACGCCGATGAACTCAGGGTATATCGGTCGTTGTGGGTTGACATGAAGGGCCATGAGCCGTCTTGTTGCCGTCAGGGTCTGGGGGCGGCTCCGGCTCCCCTGAACCGTCGTCGCCCTGGTCGTGGCGCCGATCGTTCCTGGCCAGGGACGCGCATGGGTCGTATACAACTACGGATCCCGGCTGGGGCATCGGCACCCCAGCTCTTCTGAAGCTTCCGACGAGGTGACCGACATGCCGCACCGAACCGCTCTGCTGCTTGCAGGCGCACCGGCTCTGCTCGCGCTGACCCTGTGGACCGCGCCTGTCCAGGGGCAGCAGACCTCCGTCACGGTGGAGGGTCTCATGAGCGCACCCTTCCCCACGGACCTCACGGCAGCACCCACGGGGGGGGCGGTGGCCTGGATCCGCAACGACGAGGGAGTCCGCAACATCTGGGTGGCGGAGCCTCCGGCATACGAGGCCCGCCAGCTCACCGGTTACGGCGATGACGACGGGCAGGAGCTGGGGTCTCTGGAGTGGTCACCGAACGCATCCACATTGGTCTTCGTGCGGGGGGGCGCCCCGAACCGCCAGGGAGAGCACCCCAACCCCACCAGCGACGCCGACGGGGTGGAGCGGGCGCTCTGGGCCGTCCCGGTGACCGGATCTCCCGACGGCGCGGAGCCCACCCGGATCGGTCCGGGCGACTCCCCTGCGTTCGCTCCCGACGGACGGGGGCTGGCCTTCCTGAGGGGCGGCGACATCTGGTTCACTGCTCTGGAGGAGGGGGCGGAGCCGGAGGTCCTGGCCCGGGCCCGGGGATCGCTGGGCTCCCTCCGGTGGTCTCCCGACGCCGGCCGACTCGCCTTCGTGAGCAACCGGAGCACCCATGCCTTCGTGGGAGTCCTGGAGCTGGGAGACCGTCGGATCCGGTGGATGGATCCCAGCGTGGACAGGGACTCCAATCCCGTCTGGTCGCCCGATGGCGACCGGATCGCCTTCATCCGGACCCCGGCCTCCACCGAGCTCACCCTCTTCAAGCCCGTCCGGGAGGCCCACCCCTGGAGCATCCGCGTCGCGGACCCTGCCACCGGCGAGGGTGGAGAGATCTGGAGCGCGGAGCCCGGCACCGGGAGCGCCTTCTGGGGCGTCAGCTCGGGCAACCAACTCCTCTGGGGCCAGGGCGACCGGATCGTCTTCCCGTGGGAGAAAACCGGCTGGGTCCTTCTCTACTCGATCCCCGCATCGGGAGGCCAGGCCACCCTTCTCACCCCGGGGGAGTTCGAGGTGGAGGAGGTGGTCCTGGGCCCTGAGGCCCGCGCGATCTACTTCAACTCCAACCAGGATGACATCGACCGGCGTCACCTGTGGAGGGTGCCGGTGGACGGCTCCCGCGCGCCCCAACGCCTCACGGGAGGAACCGGCATCGAGTGGGCCCCCACCCCCACCAGCGGAGGGGAGGTCCTGGCCTATCTCCGCTCCGACGCAATGACCCCGGCGCATGAGGCCGTTATGGAGCTGCCCCCCGAGGGGGCCGCTCCGGCCGAGGACGGAATGGAGCCTCGAAGCCTTCACACCGACCCGGTCCCCTCCTCGTTTCCCGGCGAGGGTCTGGTGGTCCCCGAAGCCGTCACCGTGACGGGTGCGGACGGGATGGAGGTGCCGGCCCAGCTCTTCCTGCCCCCGAATCTGAGCCCCGGGGAACGGCGGCCCGCTGTGGCCTTTTTCCACGGCGGGTCCCGGCGCCAGATGCTCCTGGGCTTCCACTACATGTCTTACTACCACAACACCTACGCCCTGAACCAGTACCTGGCCTCCCGGGGGTTCGTGGTCCTGTCGGTCAACTTCCGGAGCGGAACGGGCTATGGGATGTACTTCCGCGAGGCCATCGACTACGGGGCCGCCGGGGGCACGGAGTTCCAGGACGTCCAGGGCGCCGGCCTGTATCTGCGGAACCGGCCCGACGTGGACCCGGAGCGGATCGGCCTGTGGGGCGGTTCGTACGGTGGATACCTCACGGCCTTCGGACTGGCCCGGGGGTCGGACCTCTACGCCGCAGGCGTGGACGTGCATGGGGTGCACGACTGGAACGTGGGGATCGAGACCTTTCGGCCAGACTACAACCCCCTGGAAGATCCGGAGGCCAGCCGGACGGCGTTTCAGGCCTCGCCCATGGCCCATCTGGACGGGTGGCGATCACCCGTGCTGGTCATCCACGGCGACGATGACAGAAATGTGCGCTTCCTGGAAACGGTGGTGCTGGTGGAAGAGCTGAGGAAGCGGGACGTCCACGTGGAGCAGCTCGTCCTNCCCGACGAGGTCCACGGCTTCCTCCTCCACTCCAACTGGCTGGCGGTGCTCGAGTCCACGGCTGACTTCCTGGAACGGAAACTCCAGCCTTAGCGGGACCGGGGCTGACCCGACGTCCACCCAAACCTGCCTTACTGCGGAGCACCCATGCCCGGTTCCGGACTCACCCGACGCGAAATGCTCAAGACCACGGCCCTTTCTCTCGGCGGCCTTGCCGCGGCGCCCATGATCAACCGGGGGCGCTACCGCCTCTTCGCNTGGAGCGANACCGAGTATTCGGCCCGCACCNTCGCCCTGATGGAGCGAAGCACGGTCCTGGACATGCTGGGGATCATCTCCATCGACGGCCGCTGGCGCGACTGGGCCATGGACCCCAAGTCCTTCACCGAGGAGGACTATGAGCGCTACAAGGACTCGGGGATCAACGTCTTCCACCACGCCTTCGGCCTGGGAGGCCCCGAAGCTTTCGAGCGCGCCCTGACCTACATCGCCAGCCTGAACGCCCTGGCTGCAGGCGCCGACGAATATTTCATGCGCATCGATAGTGTGCACGACCTCCAGCGAGTGAACGAGTCGGGCCGGATCGGCCTGCTTCTCGGGATCCAGAACGCCGACCACTTCCGACGACCCGACGACGTGGACCTCTTCTACGGCCTGGGCCAGCGGGTATCCCAGCTCACCTACAACTCCCGAAATCGGATCGGCAACGGAGCCACCGAGCGAACCGATGAGGGCGTCAGCGACTTCGGCATCTCCATCATCGAGCGAATGAACGAGGTGGGGATGGCCGTGGATGTGTCCCACTGCGGAGACCAGACCACGCTGGACGCCTTCGAGTTCTCCCGGAAGCCCGTTCTCATCACCCACTCCAACTGCCGGGCCCTGGTGCCGGGACATCCGCGTTGCAAGTCGGATGACGCGATCCGGGCCATGGCCCGTTCCGGTGGCGTGATGGGCATCACCGGAGTCCGCAACTTCGTGTCGCTGGAAGAACCCACCACGGTGGAGCATGTCATCGACCACTTTGACCACGTGCGCGATCTGGTGGGAATCGAACACGTCGGGGTGGGAAGCGACGTGGACCTGGACGGCTACGACGCCCTCCCGGACGACGTCCAGGAACAGCTTCGGGCCGGCTACGCGGACACCTACGCCTTCCGGGACCGGATCGACATCGAAGGCCTGGACCACCCGAAACGGATGTTCGACCTCACCGAAGGTCTCGTTCGTCGCGGCTACTCGGACCAGGAGGCGGAGTTGGTCCTGGGCGGGAACTTCATCCGCGTACTGGGTGAGATCTGGGCAGCAGGGGAAGCGGACGCGCCCGCAGAGGGCTGAGGGTCGGGGCATCGAACCCGCCCGCTTGAGGGACCGCCCCGCGGGTAATACCCTGATCCAGCAATTCTCGTCAATGGAGGCCGATGGATGGCGGCGTCAACGGTAAATGAGAGTCAGGACCGGCAGGGACGGGCGGCCCTGGCCTACGATCGGCTCCGGGAGCTGATCGTTCATGGGCAACTGGCGCCCGGCAGCCGGATCATCGAGACGGAGCTCGCCCAGCGTCTCGGCGTGAGCCGAACCCCCATCCGGAGCGCCCTTCAGAGACTTCAGCAGGAAGGGTTCATCCGGGGCGGTCGGGCCGGGCAGCGATCCCGAACCTCGGTGGCTCCGCTGACCCGGCAGGACGCCCGGGAGCTCTTCGAGATCGTGGGCTCCCTGGAAGGCCTGGCCGCCACCCACGCCGCGAGGCTTCCTCCTGGAAAGCGAACCCAGCTGGTGGAACGGCTGAACGCAGCCAACGAGAAGCTGCACCAGTTGGAGAGGATGACGAACCCGGACCGGGCCCGGTTCTTCGACCTGGACAGCGACTTCCATCGGATCTACGTGGAGGCGGGATCGAGCCACCGCCTCTCCCACCTCCACGACTCCGTCAAGCCCCAGGCCGAACGCTACATCCGCCTGTACGTGAGTGTGCTCACCGGTGAGATCGGGACGTCGGTGAAGGAACACCGGAAGATCATCGAGGCCATCCAGATCGGAGCCCCGGACCGAGCGAAGGACTTCGTCTTCCAGAACTGGCGCAACGCGGCGGAGCGTCTGAAACGGGTCATCGACTCCGTGGGCGAAAGGGGAAGCTGGTAGGGACGGACCCCGGGGTGCGCCGGCCCAGGGACCACTGGGGCGCCCGGGAACGCCGGCGGTCCTCTCGCGTTTCGGTGCGAGGGTTCCGTGATTGCGACGTACTGTGGGAGCGGTCGATCTCGATCGCTACGACACCTTCACCCCCGCCGAGACACGTCCATGAGGCTTCTTCAGGACCGCTGGCCGCCAGGGCGCATCGGCTCTGCCATCCTTCTCCTTCTCCTCCTGCCTTGGGCGGGAGAGGCCTCGGGCAGCGCTCAGGTCCTGCTGCAGGCTCAGGCCACCGAGGGAACGAGCCATGTCTACGACCTCGTGATCCGCAACGGCCGAGTGCTGGACGGAGCCGGAAATCCCTGGATCGCCGCCGACGTGGCCGTGCGGGACGGCCGGATCGTGAAGGTGGGGAGGGTCTCGGGAGCCGGCGCCCGGGAAGTGGACGCATCCGGTCGGTACGTGTCTCCCGGATTCATCGACATCATGGACCAGTCCGGCTCGGTTCTGCTGGTGAACGGCCTGGCCGAGAACAAGCTCCGCATGGGGGTCACCTCGGCCATCGGAGGTGAGGGCGGCACCCCCTCGCTGGCCGTGCTGGACGGAGAGGGCGAGGAGCGGCGCGGGGCCCTCACCGAAGACATCCCCCGCTACTTCGAGATCCTCGAGGAACAGGGGATCTCCATCAACTTCGGGACCTTCTACAGCCAGGCCCAGGCCCGGCGCCAGGTGGTGGGAACCGACAATCGTGCGCCCTCTGCGGCGGAGCTGGAGGAGATGCGGGATCACATTTCCCGGGCCATGCGGTACGGGGTCCTGGGGCTCACCACGGCCCTCATCTATCCGCCCAGCAGCTACGCCGACACCGACGAGATCGTGGACGGCGCCAGGGTCGCCGCCCGATACGGGGGGATCTACGCCTCCCACATCCGGGGCGAGGGCAAGGAGCTGGTCGAGGCGGTCTCCGAGGCCGTGGAGATCGGCGAGCGGGCCGGCCTCCCCGTGGAGATCTTCCACCTGAAGGCCGCCCACGAACCTGGCTGGGGTGTCCTCATGCCCGAGGCGATCGAGGTCATCGAGGGGGCCCGGGATCGGGGGGTTGAGGTGGCCGCCGATGTGTATCCGTACACGGCGGGTGGTACCGGTCTGGAGGCCACGATCCCCTCGTGGGCNCANGAAGGGGGAGCCGATCCCCTGAGGGCTCGACTCGAGGATCCGGATGTCCGCGATCGCCTCCGGCGGGAGCTGGAGACCGGCTCTCC
>SL_3KL_010_SEDDRAFT_10004632_pt1 | contig 12426 bp, 10 predicted proteins | sample SodLakKL_010_SED_2_FD_10381 | JGI IMG/M metagenome (IMG submission 10381)
TTTTCAAGGTCAAGCCATTCACCCCCGTTAATCCGGAAAGTAAGATAGAGCCAGTTGGGCCAGTTTACAAGATCCTCGTTTTCGACAATTTCGTCCTTAACATGGGATTTCATCCGGTTATAACCGCCTGCAAGATAGGTGCCGGGATAATTGTAGTCATTGTCGGGAACCTCTTCAAAAGCCCCTCTTGTTGCAAAAACACCGTTACCAAGTGTGCATAATGCCTCCCTGAGAGGATGCTCATCCTTGTTCCATCCTTCATATCTTACAATCCATTTTCTATCCATATTGCTAATGTACAATTTTTGGTTCAACATATATGGTTTTTAAATGAAACTTCCGCAGCATAATTGGCCGGCACCTTTTCAACTTCATCATTACAACTATATGACGTATTTATAGAGGAGTTATTTTGTACCGGCTCCCTGCTCCTTTTTCATATCCAGTTTAAGGGGGTTTATCTCCTCTCCCCAGTAGACAGTCCTGTGAGGGAAGGGTATTTCTATATTCTCCCTGTCAAACACCTTCTTCAGCCTTTTGCGGAACTCCCTGCCGGTAAACCATTGCTGTATCGGCTTTGTTTTGATCCTTGCCCTTATCACAAGGGCACTGTCACCGAAACTGTCAAGACCCATAACCTCTATAGGTGCTATTATTTTATCCGAAAATTCCGGATCACTCTGCAGTTCATCCCCCACATCTTTGATTATCTTCATTACCCTCTCCACATCCTCCTTGTAGGCAACACCAATATCAAGAACTATTGCAGACCACTCCTTTGTCATGTTGGAAAGTGTGTTAACCTTGCCGTTCTGAAATATGTGTACTACCCCCGACAGATCCCGGAGGGATATTGTACGGAGCTCAATTTTCTCAACCAGTCCGCCTGTACCGTTTATTATTGCCACATCTCCAACCCTCACCTGGTTTTCAAGCAGCATGAAAAAGCCGGAGATATAATCCCTCACAAGTTCCTGTGCGCCGAAACCTAAAGCCAATCCTACAATTCCGGCACTTGCGAGTATCGGACCGATATTGACAGCGAATTTTGCCAGGATAATCATGATCAAAACAGCTAAAATAACGATCCTGACAACTCCGTATGTTATTCCCATAAGAGTATTTACCCTCTTCTCCACCTCCTGGGTGTCAACATTTTCATCCTCATCAGCCCTTTTAATAAGTGACCTTTTCACTTTATTGATAGTGAATTTAATTAACCTCATAACTATCAAAACAACAAGGATAATGATAAGTAGTCCCGGCAATTCCGTTATTAACCACGTTTGAAGGCTGCCAAGCAGTTCCGTCCAGAAAAGACTGTTTATAAGTTGATCCATAACGATTGGTTTTTTATTGAAAAAAGTTGGTATTCATCATCAATAATCGGGTATAAGCGCTCTTCGCACATTTTCAGCTATCCCCCGATCAGTCCCTTTCTTAAAAAGAAAGAATTGAATTAATTTTTCATAAATTTACAATTCATTATTTGCATTATCAATTGTAATATTGAAGTCTGAGTGCCAGGTACAGTTAAAATCAGTATAAAACTCCAAAAATAATGTGCTTGCAGAACAGATAATTTTTTATTAACAAATAAAACAGACCAGTTATGAACAAAAAACAAATCATTTTCTCCGGAACCTCAATAAAACGTTTATTAAATGGTTCTTTGCTGACAATCATTATGGCTTTGCTTTTAACGGTAACGGCAGCCGTTTTTGAAACAAATGCGCAGCTTCGCCCCCTCGAATACAACAAGGATAAACTTGTTAAAATGGCAGTGCAGGGAGTAATCGGTGAGGCAAGGATGTCTTATCCGCCTTACCGGATATCGGCAGACGGGGAGCTGCACGTTGTTCCTGGTACAGGGAGCATCACATATAACTTCAGAACAGGTGACACAGCTGTGAACCTGGCAGGTGACCACGTTGAACCGGCTGTTACTCTTTATCATCCCAATGGAAGGGCCAGTGGTGAAAGCAGGGGATTCAACGTATTGTCGTGCATAGGCAACGAAGTTAAAGTCCTTACAGGTGAAGCAAAAGGAGCTACCGGTTATGTAATCGGGAAACACGGTGGTTCGGAGCATGTAATGGTAGATTTCAAAGATGATGAAGTTTTCGACAAGCTGCTTCTGGGTGACAGGATGCATGTATATGCCGAAGGAGTTGGAATGCAGCTCACAAATATTGAAGGTGTCAAGGCAATGAACATGAGTCCGAAACTCATGGAAGCACTCACCGAAGCAGGAATGGGGGTCACCCCTGACGGAAACCTTCGGATAAATGTAGCACTTAAAGTGCCTGCAAAAGTCATGGGATCGGGACTCGGAAGCAACCATGCTTACAGCGGCGACTACGACATCCAGATGTTCGATGAGGTGACCGTTGAAGAATACGGTCTTGACCAATTGAAGTTCGGCGATATTGTAGCATTAATTGATGCGGACACAAGTTACGGAAGGATATTCAGAACAGGATCGGTAACTATAGGTGTGATTACTCACAGCAACAGTTTTATTTCGGGACACGGACCCGGTGTAACAACACTCTTTACTTCAACGGAAGGGAAAATTGAGCTGGTTATTGATGAGGAAGCCAATCTTAAAAACCTGCTTTTCAGATAGACCGGTGGACTTTCACCACCAGGTTGTCTGCAATGCACGGCAGGCCATAAAGTGGGGCGCCTGTTGAAAGAGGGCGCCCCGTTTTTCTATCTGAATGTGTACCTTGCTGAAAGTGCTATTCCGTCACCCCACCAGTGAAAATCACCGAAAATATTGAATGCCGGTTTCCAGTCGAGACTTATCGATATCGGGAACTCGTCAAAAGTATATTCAGTACCCAGTATAAGATCCAGTCCCACTATGGTATGCGACTCATTATCGTCGCCCCAGTGATAATTTTCTTTTCCCCAGAAGCCTATATGAGCGCCTCCTCCGAAAAACCATTCCAGATTATCAATATCGGGGAATTCCCTTTGGAACTCATAAAGACCTGTAATAATAAAGCCGTTCCAGCGGGTGGACAAAATACCTTCAACAGCCCTGTCCTGTTCAACAAAATGTTTAATTGTAAAACCGTTGAAAAATCCCGCCCTGGCACCGACTCCTGTTTTATACAACTGTGCGGTAGCCGTGGAAGATAATGTTGAAAACAACAATAAAACAAAAAATACTTTAATAGTTCTTGCCATAATCTTTTTAATTTTTATAATTTAAAATTTAAATATACCTGACCTTTTCAACCAGCAGGTGAAATTAAATTCCACCGTGAAAAACCTTTTTTTACAAAAATCAGATATTTTTTGCAGATAATATACGAAATTAACAAATTCTTTGTTAAACAAAACAGGACAAATGATACCGGCATCCGGACAGGATTATTCCCTCAGGAAATACCGGAAATTGATTTTTAATATATAACAGGAAATTGACACGGAATGAACTTATGCATAGATATAGGGAATACCACCGTTAAAGCAGCCATTTTCAATGAGGGGAAAGCGGTTGAAACTTTCCGTTTCCCATTCCCCGGTATAGATAATCTGAAGGAAATTAAAGAGAAATATCCTGAGGCTGACAAAGTAATAATTTGCTCAGTCAGACCTGCCGGGGAGGTAATTAACCGGATAGAGGAAGAGGGGTTTTCAAAACTGATCTGCCTTGACAAAGATACCCCGCTCCCTGTCACAAATATGTACAGGACAACCGGGTCGCTGGGATATGACCGTGTAGCCGCAATAGCCGGTGCAAACAATATCTGTCCTGAAAGCAACGTTTTGGTTGTTGATGCGGGGTCTGCTATCACATTTGATCTTGTAACCGCAGATAACAAGTACATGGGAGGGAATATATCGCCGGGAATGGAAATGAGGTTCAGGGCACTGAACCGGTTCACATCCGGACTTCCCCTTGTTCAAATGAGTGAATTAGAGGAGATGGATTTTGAAGTTAAACTGATGTCGGACAACACACGGGATGCAATTATTTACGGTGTATGCAATTCAGTTATTCTGGAGGTTGAAGGCTACATAAAACGTCTTGGTGAGATATTCAAACCGCTTAAAATTATTTTCACAGGTGGTGACGCTAATTTCTTTGATAAAAGATTAAAATACCCCATCTTTGTGAATTCAAATTTGATATTCATCGGCTTAAACAGAATTTTGGAATACAATGAGGAGTTTTAGATACCTGATCACTATTATTGCTTTTTTTAGTGCAGCATGTGGTGTATTTGCTCAACAAAATACACTTTCACCTTATTCCCGGTTTGGGATAGGCGATATTTCCAATAAGGGATTCGGCAGGTCGGCGGCACTTGGCGGAACGGGAATCGGCCTGAGAAGCGGAGAACATTTGAACTATCTCAATCCTGCTTCATATACCGCACAGGACACCATGTCATTTCTCTTTGACGTGGGTGTTACCAGCAATTACACTTTGTTCGAAAGCAGTGCCGGCGAGCATCAGATTGCAAGCTTCTACCCGGGACACCTGGCCATTGGGTTCCCTGTAACATCATGGTGGAAAAGCAGTATAGGACTGTTGCCTTACAGCAAGGTGGGCTACAAGGTTGAAGACGACATGAGTGTTGAGGATGTGGGTCTGGTTGATTACTTTTTTGAAGGATCGGGCGGAATAAACCGTTTCTATGTGGGAAACGCTTTCCAGTTACACGAAAACATTTCCGTTGGATTTGACATCTCTTACCTGTTTGGCTCACTGACCCGGTCGAGCAGCGCGTCTTTCCCTTTCGATGAACACGCTTTTGAGACTAAAAGCCGAAACCGTGTGATGGTTAGCGATTTTCACCTGAAATACGGTCTTCAGTATTCGGGGAGAATAAATGAAGACTACTCTTTTACTGCAGGGGTTGTATTTGAGAACAGCCGCTCTCTGAAAGCGAGCAATGACATGCTGGTTGTGAATGAGCTGGAGCTTTCCGAAGGGTTTGTCCAGGACACAATATACAATTTCACAGGGGAGAAGGATCATATTGACATCCCAATGGGAATTGGCGCCGGCTTTTCGGTTAAAAGGGGAAACAACCTCGTTTTTGCAGCAGATTATACAACACACAACTGGGCTGATAGCAGGTTCCTTGGAGTCCGGGATTCTCTCGCCAACAGCAGCATGTTCAAAACAGGTATTGAATATACCAATGACCCGGGTGATTATGACAACCTCCTGAGGCGAACCACTTACAGGCTGGGATTCCACTATGAAAATACATACCTGCAGTTTAACGACCGTCAATTGAAAGATTACGGTGTAACACTGGGATTTGGAATACCCTACAGGGGAAGGGAAACCTCTTTCAATTTTGCAATTGATATAGGGCAAAGAGGAACTACCTCCGACAACCTGATAAGGGAAAATTATGTGATTTTCAGCTTCAGTGCCTCGCTTTACGACTTCTGGTTCATTCAGCGAAGATATGAGTAGTAACTGCATAATTAGAATTTTTGGATTTCTGTTATTCATGTCTTTTTTGATTTCATCCTGCGAAAATGACATGGAGACCATACACTCCTTTGCTCCCGGGGAGAAAATGCCGCTCCAGACCCAGCATAATGCAGAAATTGTTTATTCCGATTCCGGGAGAGTCCAGATAAAAATATTTTCCCCTTTAGTACACAATTATCCGAATGAGGATGAACCGTACCTGGAAATGCCTGACGGTTTGCATGTGCTTTTTTACGATTCGGAAGGGAGTGTGGAATCGGAGCTAAGCTCAGGATATGCTACCTATTACAGCGAAAAAAGACTATGGGAAGTAAGAGACAGCGTTGTGGTTGTTAATAAGCTCGGAGAGATACTCAATACGGAACAGCTTTTCTGGGATGAAGACAGGCAACTTATCTATTCGGAAAAGTTCGTAAAGATCACCAGGCCAAATGAGATTATTATGGGAGAGGGACTGGAGGCTAATCAAAACCTTACAAAATGGAAAATTAACACAATTCAGGGAACCATATATATAGATGATGATGAACAATAAAATGGTCTACATTCTCGAAATAGTCTGGCTCGTCCTTGCCATCTTAAGCTTGCTGGCAGGACTTTTTACCTGGTACAGTGAAGGACTTGGCGAAAGCCTTATGCTGTTCATAATAACAATTATTTCGATTTTTATGTATTTTTACAGGAGGAAGCTCCGCAAATCTCAAAAAAGGTTTTGATCCGGCTGATGAACTATGAGTCATATAGCTACCATAATTGTCACACTTCTCTTTTCAGCTTTTTTTTCAGGAATGGAAATTGCCTTTGTCTCTTCCAACAAGCTGAAAATTGAACTGGACAGGAAGCAGGGAACATTTTCCTCAAAAATTATAAATATTTTTACCCGCAACCCCGGTCAGTACCTAGTTACAATGCTCGTAGGCAACAACATCGCACTTGTAATATATGGTATTACAATGGCCGTTGTACTTGAACCCGTTTTATTTAATATGGTCAGTTCAGAGGTAACGGTATTCATACTTCAGACACTCCTGGCTACAATCCTCATTTTGCTTGTTGCGGAATTCATGCCCAAAGCCCTTTTCCTCTTGAAATCAAACCTGGCACTGAATGTTTTCGCACTGCCACTTCTCTTTTTTCATGTGCTCTTCTATCCGTTTACAAAAAGCACTATAGGAATTTCCAATTTTCTGCTGAAATATGTTCTTAAAGCAAAAGCTCCACCTGACAAAAAGAAAACGGCATTCGGAAAAATTGACCTCGACCATTTTGTTAGGGAAAGTCATGATGAGCTGAAAGAAGATGATGAGATAAAAAATGATATAAAGATATTCCAGAATGCTCTCGATTTTTCCAATATAAAACTGAGGGAGTGCATGGTGCCCCGCCCGGAAATAGTGGCTTTCGAGATGAACTCCTCCATTGAGGAAATAAAGCAGACATTCATTGAAACAGGTTATTCAAGGATTCTGATATACAAGGATACTATCGATAATATAATCGGGTATATAAACTCAAAAGATTTGTTCAAAAACCCGGGCAGCATACGTGATATCATTAACCGTATTATTATTGTACCTGCAACCATGCCTGCCAATAAGCTTCTCAGCCTATTCATAAAGGAAAAGAAAAGCATTGCGATTGTTGTGGATGAATTCGGAGGCACCGGGGGAATGATCACTATCGAAGATATCATGGAAGAGATATTCGGCGAAATAGAAGATGAGCATGATACAACCGATCTTGAAGAAAAACAGACCGGCGAAAACGAGTATCTCTTTTCAGGCAGGCTTGAGATCGATTACCTGAATGACAAATATAAGCTGGGTATCCCAAAAACCGAAGATTATGAAACTCTTGCGGGTTTTATTCTTTTTCATCACGAAAGCATCCCTAAAGCAAACCAGAAAGTGACAATAAAACCCTTTGAGTTCAAAATATTAAAGATAACGGAAACAAAGGTGGATCTGGTAAGATTGAAAATAATGGGGAAATAGCGGTGCGACCCGGGATTTCATTTTTTCATAAAATGGTAAAATTCTTTGGCACAGCATTTGATCAATATATTTATAAAAATGTCTTTGAAAATTTTGATAACCAAAAAATTGAATTTTAACATAATTTAATCCCTTTTTATAAGTTTATATTATATTTGGGGCTGAAAAAATAAAAACCAATAAGAGGAAAAGATGAAAAAGTTAGTTTTAAAAGCAGGTATAATAGTCTTCTCAATGTTCCTGGGCACATTTGATGCGGATGCCCAGCAGTTTGAAAGCGCGCAGGACAGTATCCGCTGCCTGAGAAATTATTCATTGTATGTTGAATACTACAGGCAGGGGGATATTGACAGGGCTCTTCCCTACTGGCGCATTATGTTTGATGAATATCCCGATTTCAGCAGGAATATTTATATACACGGCGAAGCTATGATGAATGAACTGCTTGAAGAAGCGGAAGATCCCGAAAGGAGGGCAGAACTGCTTGACTCGGCAATGCTTCTTTTTGATCGCCGGATAGAATATATGGGAGACGAATTAAATGTTTACGGCCGGAAAGGAATCTTTTTCCTCAGGCACAACGATGTAATCGAGGAAGCCGGGCCGGGATATGAGGCACTTGAAAAAGCTATTGAACACGGCAATATGACCGCACCCGTTCTGACACTTTACATGCATGTTACCGTAGCAAAATTCCATGCAGGTTTACTTGAAAACGAAAAAGTAATTAACACATACCTTGACCTTACCGAGCGGATTGACAGGACGCTTGATGCCACTGACAATGACAACCTGTTTGAAGCAAGGGATTACGTTGAGGAACTTTTTGCAGACAGCGGTGCGGCAGACTGCGACGCAATTATAGACATATTTACCGTCAGGGTGGAAGAGTCACCTGACGATGAAAATCTGATTTCAATGGTAAACGAATTGCTGGATGACGGAAACTGTACAGATTCAGACCTCTATTACTACACTACCGAAAGGCTGCATGAACTGGATCCGAGTGCAAGATCGGCTATGGGCCTTGCCAGAATGTACAGAAACATAGATGACTATGACAGGGTCATTGAGTTTATCTACGAAGCCATTGAACTTGAGGAGGACAATTCAAACAGGTCAAGATACTACCTTGAACTTGCGGAGATCGCCAACAGAAGGGAAAACAATCCTCAAAAGGTCCGCGAATACGCAAGAATGGCAATCGATAACGATGAAAGCAACGGTCAGGCCTACATGCTTATAGGGCACATTTATATTGAGGCAAGTGACTGCTTTGACGGTGACTTTGAAAGTCAGACCAGGTTCTGGGCGGCTGTTGACCAGTTTATCATGGCCAAAAATGCCGATCCTTCAATTGCCAGCCAGGCAGACAAGTTTATTGAGGCTTATGAAGCACGCTTTCCTGACAGTGAGACTCTCTTCTTCCACGGTTATGAAGTGGGTCAGGCCTACACCGTAGGATGCTGGATCAATGAAAGGACTACTATACGTGCAAGGTAAAACAATATATTCCGCAAAAAACCTTCCTCCGCGGAAGGTTTTTTTTTGATCATTTGCCCTGAAAGAGTCTTAATTTTTATATCTTCGTACCCTGAATTTTTTAACTGTTTACCATTAACTATAAATAAATGGCAACTCTAGAAAAAATAAGAAACAAGGCGGGCATTTTGGTTGCAGTTGTTATCGGTCTGGCTTTGATAGCTTTTATCCTTGGTGATATTTTCGGGGCAGGCCCCTCGCTTTTCACCAGAACCCAGTTTGAAGTAGCCGAGATAGCCGGAAAGTCAATACCTTACCAAAGATTTCAGCAAAAATTCGATAATCTTTCGGAAATTTACAGGTTGAATACCGGCCAGGCAAGCCTGGACAGTGAAACCAACCGCGAGCTGATGGAAGATGCATGGGAACTTTTGTTGCGCGACATCATTATGGAAGAGGAGTATGATCAGATAGGCCTGAATGTGGGCACTGATGAGCTATATGACATGATACAGGGTCAAAACATTCATCCGATTATAAGGCAACTTTTTACCGATCCCTCAACCGGTATGTTTGACAGGGAAAGTGTAACCCAGTTTCTCAGGACAATGGATATGGACCCTTCAGGTCAGCAAAGAGCCTACTGGCTTTATATAGAAAAAGAGATTCTGCGCGAGCGGAAACAGACAAAATACAAAAATCTTCTTGAAAAAGGAATATATGTTACTTCCCTGGAAGCCAGGAATGCTTTTTACAACAACAACCGGAGGGTGGATTTTGAATTTATCACCAAAAGGTATGCAGATATAAGTGACGAAGAGATAAGCATAAGCAATTCGGAGATAAGAAGCTATTACAGGCGGAACAGGGACAGGTTCAGCCAGGAAGCATCAAGGGATATTGAATATGTAACATTTGACGTGGTTCCTTCCGAAGCGGACGACAGGGAAGCACAGGAATGGATTGAGAATATAAGGGATGAGTTCATGGAGGTTGAAGCAGAAAGACTGAGGCAGTTTGTGAACATCAATTCCGACATTCCGTTTGATCCTGTTAATTACAGTGACGGCGAGCTGCCGGAGGAGATAAATAACTTCATGTTCAGTGCGGAACCTGGTGATGTTTATGGTCCTTATTACAGTGACGGTGCTTACAGGCTGGCAAGACTTGCAGAGATCAATTTCCTCCCCGACTCGGTCAGGGCAAGACACATACTTATTCAGCCCGGCGGGGAACTCTCCTACGAAGAGGCACGCGAAAAGTCAGACAGCATACTTAACGTCATAACCCGCGGAGGCAGTTTTGAGGAGCTTGCAATGGAATATTCGGCTGACGGGGGATCCCGTTTTGAAGGAGGCGACCTGGGGTGGTTTACCGAAGGAGTAATGATCGAAGATTTCAGTAAGGCCTGCTTTGAAGCAGAAACAGGTGAAAGGTTCATTGTGGAAACCGATTTTGGTTTTCATGTGGTTGAAATCCTCAACCGCTCAAGGGAGGTTAAAAAAGTTCGTGCAGCAATACTTGCACGCGAAGTAGTCCCCGGCTCCGACACATACCAGCGGATATACCGGAGCGCTGTGGAATTTGCCTCTGAAGCAGACAACTATAATGAGTTCCTGAATACAATTGAAGAGAGGGGACTGACAAAAAGGGTGGCTGGCAATGTCAGGATAAACGACCATGATATACCCGGACTGGAATCTCCGCGTCAGCTTATCAGGTGGGCTTTTGAAGCAGGAGAACATTCGGTTTCATCCATTTTTGAGCTGGCTGACAGGTTTGTTGTTGCTGCTGTGGCAAATGTCCGCAGGGAAGGCACTCAACCTCTTGATGAAGTGAGGCATGAAATTGTTGCTGAACTTACTAAGGAAAAAAAGGGGGAAATAATCTCCGGGCAACTCAATGAAGAAATTGAAGGCGGTGCTACCTTTGATGAGCTGGCAAGGTCAATAAATTCCAATATTGAACAGGCAACCGGAATAAGGTTTGTTTCTTTCACAGTACCATCTGCAGGTATGGAGCATAAGCTTATAGGGGCAGCAATATCAACCGACCCGGGCGACATGTCAGTCCCGGTTGCCGGAGAAAACGGAGTTTATGTTCTCAGGGTTACTGACGCATATCTTGACGAAGAGCCCGATTTTGACAGCGAAAGGAGACAGCTTGCGAATGCCGTCTGGTCAAGGGTTAACATGGAAGCTTTTGATGCCCTCAAGAGACTGGCAGAAATAAAAGATAACCGCTACAAATTTTATTAGCCACAGACGTCAGTCAACATTGTCGTGCAGGTACGCATTGTCCGGCCTGATCTTCGGCCCGCCATCATCGGAATCGGAAAGTGTGTACCTGGAGACTTTGCTTGTTGAGGAAATTCCGCTGATACTGATATCAATCTTTTTTCTTTCAAATGCAGGCTGGTCTTCCAGCTCATCAATTTCCTCCTTTTCATTTGCAGTTAAATAATTCTTCTCTTTAAGCCTTTCCTGCAACTCCTTCAGCTTCCTGTATCGGTACCCTGCCTTGCTGTCATTTGCGGCACCTTCTTCTTCAGGGGGACTGCTCTCTGTGTACTCTCCCTCAATATCGAATTCAATTTCTTTCTGTTTCACCTTAAACTCGAGCTCAGGCGACCTTTCTGCTGTTTCGGTATCTTCCTTTTGGGGGAGGTGATATTCTTCAGATTTTTTCGTGTTTGCCTCATCTTCAAGCAATACTTTTTCATAATTCTTCCTGCCGGAATAAAGTTCAGGTATGGTTCCTGTCTCAAACCCCGTAGCTATGATCGTAACAGATATCGCCTTCTCAAGTGTTTTATCGCTGCATGTTCCCCATATTATATTAGTGTTTGCTGCAGTTTCGTTGGTTACAAAATCGGTTATATCCCCAATCTCATCCATGCTCACCTCTTCATTACCAGAAGCAATATTAAGCAGTATATTGCGGGCACCTTTTATATCATTATTGTTGAGCAACGGAGATGAGATTGCCTGCTGTATCGCTTTTATCGACCTGTTCTCCCCTTCTGCACTCCCGGATCCGAGGATTGCAACCCCGCTGTTTTGCATAACGGTGTGAACATCCGCAAAATCGACATTAACATGACCATGGACTGTAATTATCTCGGCTATGCCCTTTGCTGCAGTAGTGAGCACATTGTCTGCTTTGGAAAAGGCATCGCTCAGCTTCAGATTGCCGAAAACCTCCCTCAGTTTTTCATTATTTATAACCAACAGTGAATCGACATGCTGCCGTATTTCTCTTATGCCGTTCACCGCCTGGTTAATCCTCAGCTGCCCTTCAAACCGGAACGGAATTGTAACAATTGCAACAGTGAGTATCCCCATCTCCTTTGTTGCTTTGGCAATTACGGGAGCGGCGCCTGTTCCGGTACCTCCACCCATCCCCGCCGTAATAAAGACCATTTTTGTGTTTCCGCCAAGACATTCGGTAACATTGTCCAGACTTTCAATTGCAGCC
>SL_3KL_010_SEDDRAFT_10004633_pt1 | contig 12421 bp, 9 predicted proteins | sample SodLakKL_010_SED_2_FD_10381 | JGI IMG/M metagenome (IMG submission 10381)
GCATCCCGAACAGCACCCGGCGATGTACCGGCTTCAATCCGTCGCGTACATCCGGTAAGGCCCTGGAAACGATGACCGACATGGCATAATCGATGTATGCCGTCTTCATCTGTTCCTCAATATCTACTTTTATGATTTTTGCTTCCGACATTCCAAAAAACCGATAAATTGTAACAATAAAAATTAATAAAAAATAACATACGAAAATACGCTTTTTTTCCTTACGGAACGTTATATTTTCAAGGTATTTGGCAATAAATTTTCTAACAATTGCCGTTAATTATTGTTAATAATATGGGGTTGGTTTTTTCATTTTGATTATTATTGTAAACGATTTAATTTGTAAGTAGGATTTATTATGGAAGCAAAATTTTCGCCCGTTGTAAAAGATGTGATCACGTATAGCCGCGAGGAGGCATTGCGCAATGGAAATGACTATATCGGGATCGAGCATTTTTTACTGGGGTTGATACGCGAAGGAGAAAATGTGGCCATTCAGCTGCTGACCCAGTTGGGCGTTGACTTGAATGATATTAAAAAGACCGTTGAGAAGACCATTAAAGGGCAATCGCCCAAAACACGGGTCCTTGAGAATATTCCGCTGGTGAAACAGGCAGAACGTGTGTTGAAGATAACTTACCTGGAAGCCAAACTGTTTAACAGCGATTTGATTGGTGCCGAACATTTGTTGTTGTCCATTTTGAAAGACAATGACAACCTGGCCACCCGGCTGTTAAATCAGCAGGGCGTGGATTATCAGTTAATCAGGGAAGAGATCCGGAATATGCAAAGCGAATTCTCAGAAGAACCACCACCCAAAGAAGTTCGTGATGAACTGACTCCCAGTGAGGATGATGATGCACCGGAAGGAGGAGGTTTTGGCAGTTCGATCAAGAAGGGTAGCGAAAAATCGACCACACCCGTGCTGGATAATTTTGGCCGTGACCTTACCCGGGCGGCGGAGGAGGATCGTCTCGATCCGGTTGTGGGCAGGGAGAAGGAATTGGAACGAATTGCCCAGATCCTTTCAAGGAGAAAGAAAAACAACCCCATACTTATCGGGGAGCCCGGTGTGGGGAAATCTGCCATAGCGGAAGGTCTGGCGTTGCGCATTGTACAGCGCAGGGTCAGCCGCGCCCTGTTCAACAAACGCATTGTAACGCTTGACCTGGCTTCACTGGTGGCGGGCACAAAATACCGTGGACAGTTTGAAGAGCGGATGAAGGCGCTGCTTAATGAACTGGAGAAAAACCCCCAGGTTATTTTGTTCATCGATGAATTGCATACCATTGTCGGCGCCGGCGGTGCATCCGGGTCGCTGGATGCATCCAATATGTTCAAACCAGCCCTTGCGCGTGGTGAGATCCAGTGCATCGGGGCAACCACCATGGACGAATACCGTCAGCATATTGAGAAAGACGGTGCACTGGAACGGCGTTTTCAGAAAATCATCATCGATCCCACCACCGCCGAAGAAACCATGGAAATCCTCAATAACATCAAATCGAAATACGAGGACCATCACCTGGTGACTTATGCCGACGATGCCATTAAGGCCTGTGTGTATCTGACCGACCGCTATGTGAGCGACCGGTATTTGCCTGACAAGGCCATCGATGCCCTGGATGAAGCAGGATCGCGGGTTCATATAACCAACATAAGGGTGCCCGAGGCCATCATCAATATTGAGGGCAAGATTGATGAGGTGCGCGAAGAAAAAACAAAGGCCATCAAAAGTCAGAAGTATGAGCAAGCGGCCAAATTCCGTGACCAGGAACGCGAGCTGATGGATCAGTTGGAACTGGAAAAACGCAAATGGGAAGAAGAATCCCAATTGCACCGCGAGGTGGTGAGCGAACAGAACGTGTCTGAAGTGGTATCCATGATGACGGGCGTGCCCGTCCAGCGCATTGCACTCAACGAAAGCGAACGGCTGATCAATATGGAGAAGGACCTGGAGAAAAGTGTTATCGGCCAAAGCGATGCCCTCCGCAAGATTGTGAAAAGCATTCGAAGGAACCGTGCAGGCCTTAAGGATCCTTCAAAACCCATTGGCTCTTTTATTTTCCTGGGTCCAACGGGAGTAGGGAAAACCCATCTGGCAAAAGTGCTCTCCCATCATCTGTTCGACTCAGAAGATGCGATTATCCGGATCGATATGAGCGAATACATGGAAAAATTTGCCGTGAGCCGCCTGGTGGGTGCACCTCCCGGATATGTGGGCTACGAAGAGGGCGGGCAACTTACCGAGAAAGTCCGCCGGAAACCCTATTCCGTGCTTTTGTTGGATGAGATTGAAAAAGCACACCCGGATGTGTTCCATTTGCTGCTGCAAATGCTCGACGACGGTCAGCTCACAGACAGCCTGGGGCGCCGGGTGGACTTTAAGAATACCATCATCATCATGACTTCGAACATCGGTTCCAGGCAGCTAAAGGATTTCGGAATGGGTGTCGGGTTCAATACGCCCGCAAGACAGGCCGCCTCCAAAGAATATACCCAGAGCGTGATCGAAAATGCCCTGAAAAAAACCTTTGCCCCGGAATTCCTCAACCGTGTTGATGATGTGGTCATCTTCGATGCCTTGCAGAAAGAACACATTTTCAAAATCATCGACATTGAACTGAAAAAACTGTTCAAGCGCATTGATGACCTGGGGTATCAGATAAAACTGACCGATACTGCCAAGGAATTTATTGCAGAAAAAGGATGGGATCCGTCGTTCGGGGCCAGGCCGCTTAAGCGAGCCATCCAAAAATACCTGGAAGACCCGCTTGCAGAAGAGATCATCCGCAGCAAGATGAAGGAAGGCGATGTGATAGAAGTGGATTACAAAAAAGAGGATGAAGAGGTTTCCATCAGGGTAATCCCTGCCGGGTCAGACCAAAAAAAGCCTGGAAGTAAAAAGAAAGACAAACAGGATCTTGGATCCGGTTAAAACTTATATTGATTGTCTTCAATGAGCTTGGCTGCGATGCGCCGGCGTGCTTCCTTCACATTTACGCCTTCAGTCGTGGTTAGTGTTGACAGGACCTTAACCAGTTTTTCTGTTTCATCACCGTTGCCGGTCGAATATATGGCGTCCATGCCAAGTTTCCTGACCTTGCTGGTTGCATCATAAAGATACACATCCAGAATGTCTTTGTAGATGGCAGCCTCCTCCCCTTTCATGGGCTCAATTTTCTCTACCCGCAGGGCAAGCGACTCTGATATATAGATCTCGGTGATGATGTCGGCAATATTGTTCAGTACTTCCTGTTCCCTGACCAGTTTTCTTCCGAAAGCCTGATTGGCCGCTTGAATAATCAACATGGCCACCTTTTTCAGGTTTTTCACACAGCGCTGTTTTTGCTGGTAATAGTCCCCCCCTGCTTGTTTGCCATCGGTTATGTCATCCAGTTGACCAAACAATTGTCCCGCCATTTCAAACAGTGGAAAATCACCTTTTACAGCACGTTTCAGGGCAGTGTCCGTAATCAGGATCCGGTTGATCTCATTGGTCCCTTCAAAAATCCTGTTGATGCGTGAATCGCGGTATCCCCTCTCCACATTCATTTCGGCCGAATAACCCATGCCTCCATGGATCTGAACGGCTTCATCCACAATAAAATCAAGGACTTCAGATCCATAAACCTTTAAAATGGCGTCTTCCACGGCATAATGGCTGATGGCTTCAATCGCGGCACGGCCTTCGTCGCAAGCTTCTTTTTGCTTCAGTTTTTCCATCAGATTGTCAATGTCCTTACTGACCCTGTAAATGGCTGATTCATGCGCAAATATCCGGATTACCATTTCTGCCAGCTTGTGCTGAATGGCCCCGAATGAAGAGATCAGCATAGAGAATTGTTTGCGTTCGTTGGCGTATTTGACAGAGTCGGTGATGGCCATTTTGGCTGCACCAATTACATTGGCACCCAGTTTCATCCTGCCCATGTGCAGGATGCTTAATGCAATGCGGAAGCCCTCTCCCCTGGCGCCAAGAAGGTTTTCAACGGGTACTTTTACGTCATTGTAATAGATCTGCGCTGTGGATGAGCCCTTGATGCCCATTTTGTGCTCGTCCGGACCAATCACTACGCCCGGCAGATCGCTGTCCACAATGAAAGCACTCAGGATGCGGTCGTTATCTATTTTGGCAAACACAACCTGGGTGTCACAAAATCCGGCATTCGTGATCCACATTTTCTGTCCGTTCAGGATATAATGTTTCCCGTCTTCGGAAAGCGTGGCGCTGGTTTTTCCCGAATTGGCGTCGCTTCCTGCGCCAGGCTCAGTGAGGCAGTAGGCGCCCAGCAATTCTCCTGTGGCCAGCCGGTTCACATACTTTTCCCGTTGTTCATTGCTGCCATAATACATGATGGGCAGTGTGCCGATGCCACAATGGGCCATAAAGGCGACAGAGAACGAGAAACCCGCGCCAATGGTTTCAGCAGCGAGCATTTGGGTAACAAATGACTGACCAAAACCACCAAATTCTTCCGGGAGAGAAATCCCCATGAGGCCAAGTTCCCCTGATTTTTTTAATATTTCCTTCATCAATTCCCTATCACCCTGGTCCAGTTTATCCAGGTTGGGGTATACCTCGGCTTCCAGGAAATCCTTACAGGTTTGTGCAATCATCTGCTGTTCCTCATCAAATTCTTCAGGAACAAATACATCTTTGGCTTCCACCTCTCTCGCCAGAAATTCCCCGCTTTTCAAATATTCTTTTTTATCCATGGTCAGATATGTTTTTGTATGTTATTTTTTCAACGCCAGGGCAATCAGTTCTGCAATATCGTAGTTTTTTACGTCTTCTTCACGGTTTTTATACTTGATGCCGTCTGTAAGCATCACCATGCAAAACGGGCAGGCTGTGGCAATGACCCCCGGTTCCGTTTTTAGGGCTTCTTCGGTGCGCTCCATGTAGATTTCTTTATCCCCTTTTTCGGCTTCCTTAAACATTTGTCCACCCCCGGCGCCGCAACACAGGGCAAAATGCCTGTTTCTTTCCATTTCAATCAAATGGCCTGTTAGCATGTTCAGGATATTTCTGGGCGGCTCGCATATGTCATTGGCACGGGCCAGGTAACAGGGGTCATGGTATGTGATCCGTACATTGGCAAACCTGTTCAGGTCGGGTTTCAGCCTGCCCTCTGCAAGGGCATGTTCCAAAAAATGGACGTAACTGATCACCCTGTAATGGCCGCCAAGATCGGGATACTCGTTTTTAAAAACATTGTAGCAATGCGGGCATATGGTGATGATTTTTTCGATCCCGTAGGATTCAAACAGTTCGATCAGTTGAATAGCCTGCATCTGGAACAGCATTTCGTTCCCTGCGCGGCGTGCAGGATCCCCGGTGCAGGTTTCCTCTGTGCCCAGCACTGCATAGTTTGTGCCAAGATGATTCAGGATGGATGCAAAGGCCCTGGTAACCTTTTTGTACCTGTCGTCGAAGGCACCGGCGCAGCCTACCCAGAATAAATATTCCGGTTTTTCTCCACTGGCCGCCAGATCAGCCATCACCGGCACATCTATTTTTTCCCTTAAATCCATATATTATCCCCTAACCCGTAAATTTTTACAACTAATTACTTCTTCTTGCTAATTACTTCTTCTTCCTTCTTCCTCCCGGCCGTCCACAGCAGCCGGTCTTCATTGGAAAACTGCCAGGGCGCCCCGTTGTTTTCAATATTTGAAAAAGTGGCATTGATCTCCCCGGGTGCCGCTGCTTGCTCCATGACCTGGTACCTCCGTAGTTCAAGGATCATGGCCAGCGGGTCGATATTTACCGGACATTCCTGCACACATGCATTGCAGGTCGTACATGCCCATAGCTCCTCGTCCGTGATCCTGTCGAACAATGTTTTACCATCGGTGGAATCCGGGCCTGATTGACGCACGTTCCTGCCGATCTCTTCGATCCGGTCACGCACATCCATGACCACTTTCCTGGGAGAAAGTTTCTTGCCTGTAATACTGGCCGGACAACTGGATGTACAACGACCACATTCCGTACAGGTATAGGCATCCATCAAGTGCTTCCAGGTAAGGTCGGTGGCGTCTTTTGATCCAAACTGACCAATATCTCCTTCTTCTTCCATGGATCCTGCTGCAGGGTCGAGCATCATTTTGACTTCATTGGTGATCGAAGGCATGTTTACCATCTTTCCGGGAGGATCCAGTTTGGAATAAAACACATTGGGAAAAGAAAGGAAAATATGAAAGTGCTTTGAATATGGAATATAATTCAAAAAGATCAACACTCCAACGATATGAAACCACCAGCTGGCCCTCTCAAGTTGAATCAGGGCACTGTCGGATATGCCGGCAAACCAGGACTGCATCAGGTCGCTGACCAGAAATGTTCCCACGGCAGCATAATGGACATCTCCCCTGGCTTGCAACAAACCGTCGGCAGCGTTCATGACCAGGATGGAGCTCATGAGGAGAATCTCTGTAAACAGGATGATGTTGGCATCCGTCCGTGGCCAGGCTTTCATTTCATTGCCCCGGAATCGCCATAGTCTTATAAGGTTTCTGCGGACAAGGAAAATAACGCAGGCAAGGATAACCAATACCGCCAGTATCTCGAACAAGGAGATCAGAACCGGATACACTGCCCCAAGGAATGACAGGATCCTGTGGGTGCCAAAGATCCCGTCGATCAGAATTTCCAGCATTTCGATGTTAATGACAATGAAGCCCACATATACAAAAATGTGCAATATGGCCGATACAGGCCTGGTTGACATTTTTGACTGGCCAATGGCCACCCAGGCCATGATCCGCCACCTTCGGCTTTTCTGATCATTGATGCACAGCTTTTTGCCCATTTTGATATTCCGTGCGATCCGGTTAACGTTCCGGGTAAACAGCCACACGGCAAGAATGAGCAACAGGCTGAAAATAAAGTTAGATATCATGAAAATTGCTTTGGTGGGTTGAGTGGTTTCCGGGATTGATTTAAGCAGATTTGGCCTTTTTCAGTGCCTCTACAAGCCTGGGCAACACCCTGGATGCATCGCCCACAATGCCGTATTGCGCCGCTTCAAAGATCGGGGCATCCTTGTCGTTGTTGATCGCCACGATGTATTTTGAAGCGCTGATCCCTGCAAGATGCTGTGTAGCCCCTGATATCCCAATGGCTACATACAGGTTGGGTGCAATGATCTTGCCGGTTTGACCGGTGTGTTCCTCGTGGGGTCGCCAACCTTCGTCCGATACCGGCCTTGAACAAGCTGTGGCGCCGTTGAGCAACCCGGCAAGCTCCTCAATGGGCGCCCAGTTATCGGGCGATTTCATGCCCCGGCCACCGGACACCACGATTTCCGCATCGCTAAGCAACAACTTGCCGGTTTGTATCTCTACATCTTTCACTGTTGCTTTTGGGATGATCCCCGACAGGTCGGCTTCCGCTTTTTCGATTACCATGTCTACCGGTTTTTCAACCAGCTCAAAAGAGTTTTGAGCCAGGGTGATGATTTTCATTTCTGTTTTCAGTTCCAGTCCGGCCTGTGCATTGCCTGAAAACGCCCTTTTTTTGACCACAAAAGGCGAAAGTTGTTCCGGTAGTTGCCCCACACCGGAGGCAACGGCTGCCTTAAGACGGACAGAAAGCCTTGGAGCCAGTGATTTCCCCGTGTTGTTATTGGATAATACAATGGCCTTAGCCGATTGGCTGTTTGCCAGGTCTGCAATAACCCTGGTGTATGTTTGTGTGTCAAACTGTGTCAGGCCGTCATGTTCAATGGTGATTGTCTTTTTGATGCCATACTTTGACAGTTTTTCCAGTTCATCCCGTCCCACCTGCCCAATCGAAACAGCTATGGGATTCGTATTGAGCATTTCGGCCAGCCTGGCTGCATAAGAAGCAAGTTCAAAAGACAATTTTTTAAATGATCCGTTCCAGTTCTCGGTATATACTAATACTGACATATGTTTTCTTTGGTTTGGAGTGAAATGATCAATGACTGTGTTCAAATCACCTTGGCTTCATTTTGAAGCAGGGCGATCAGTTGCTCCGGATTATCCGGGTCAATGAATTTGCAGGCAGGCCTTGGTTGCGGGGGTTCGTATGCCAGCGTCCGGGTAAGGGGTTCAACCCGGGCAGCATCAACAAGCTGAATGGTTTTTTTCCGGGCCATCATGATTCCGCGCATGGCTGCAATACGTGGTTCTCTGGCAATCCCTTTCTGGACAATGCCCACAAAAGGCGTTGGCAAGACAAGCATTTCCCTTCCCCCGTCAATCTCCCTGTTTACCTGCACCTGGCCATCCTGGACTTCAAGATGGGATATCCCGGAAACAGAAGGGTAATTCAGAAATTCTGCCAGCATCCCTCCAACATTGGATCCGTTGTAATCGCTTGATTCAATCCCGCAAAGAATAATGTCAAAAGATCCCGCCTTTACCACTTCGGCCAGCTGGGCAGCAACCTGGTAAGCATCCAGGGCTTCAGTATCAACCCTGTATGCATCATCAGCGCCTATGGCAAGCGCTTTGCGAATGGTTGGTTCTGTCGACACCGGCCCCACGAGGGCTACGGAAACTTTGGCCACACCACTCGATGCGTCATCTTTCAATTCAAGCGCACGGGTCAATGACAACTCATCCCAGGGGTTTATGACCCATTGGATGCCCGTTGTATCAAGCCTGGTGTTATTGTCTGTGAACTTAACCTTGGTGGTGGTGTCAGGAACCTGACTGATACATACTAAAATATTCATAATGTATTGATTAGGTTACTTATTCAGGCAAATGCCCTGCAAATCAGATTGACACTCCGGCAAATGCCTTTCAATTTAAGTATTTGAGGGGGACAAATATACATAATTATTCCTTTTTCTTGCCCATGACCCGCTCCCTTTCGACGATGTCGTCAAAGCATTCGCCCTGACAGGTAAAGCAGCTTTGAATAAGGGTCTCACTGATGCCCATGGTGGAATAACCCCCGTCGTGAAACAGGTTTTGCATCGTTACTTTGCGTGTAAGATCCGAAAACATCATGATGCAATAGTCGGCGCAGTCTTCAGAAGAGGCATTGCCCAGGGGCGACATACATTGTGCGTAGGCATAGAAGCTTTTGAACCCGCCTACCCCGGTGCCGGCGGTGGTGATGGTCGGTGACTGTGAAATGGTATTGACACGCACTTTTTTCTTTTTCCCGTAGTGATAGCCAAAACTTCTGCAAATGGATTCCAGCATGGCCTTGGCTTGTGCCATGTCGCTGTAGGTAGAGAAAGTACGCTGGGCTGCAATATAACTCAAAGCGATCACGGAACCCCACTCGTTGATTACATCCATTCTATAAGCTGCCTGCAAGAGTTTATGCAATGAAATGGCCGACACATCCATGGTTTTCATCATGTAATTGTAATCCAGGTCTGTGTAACGCAATCCCTTTCTGACGTTGGGCGACATCCCAACGGAATGGAGCAGGAAATCAATATTGCCTCCCAGGATGTTTATGCTTTCCTGGTATAAATGTTCAATATCGTCTACCTGGGTTACGTCGGCCGGAATCACTTCACTGCCGGTTTCTTTTCCGAGCGTAAAAATGTCTCCTTTTCTCAAAGCAATCGGTGCGTTCGACAGTACAAAGGAGGCTCCTTGCCGGTGGGCTTTTTGAGCTACTTTCCATGCAATGGAATTTGCATCCAGGGCGCCCAGGATAATGCCCTTTTTTCCTTTAAGCAGGTTTTTAACCATATTGTTCTATTTAGATATTTACTTTCCTTTGTTAAAGATAAGTTCTTTTGCGGTTTCCACCATTTTTTCCGTAGGTTTTTCACCACCCAGCATTTTTGCCACTTCAATGATGCGTTGCTCCGGGTCCAGTGGTTTAATGTGTGTGCGTGTCTGGCCATTTTCCACAGTTTTATATACAAGCATGTGTGCATCTCCCCTGGAGGCGATCTGCGGAAGATGCGTAATGGCCAACACCTGCATTTTGGCGCTCATACGATTGAGTATATTCGACACCTTGGTACTGGTTTCGCCTGATATTCCCGAATCTATCTCGTCAAATACAATGGTGGGGAGCAGTTTTCTCCGTGAGATCATGCTTTTTATGCTGAGCATGACCCTCGAAAGTTCACCGCCGGAAGCAACTTTTGATATATCCTGCATCTCACCTCCAACATTGGCATTAAAGAGGAAAACCAAGTGATCATTGCCGTTTATGCTGAACGTCTCAGTGGTTTTTAGAACGATATGGAACCTGGCGTCTGGCATTCCAAGATTTTTGAGCAAGCCCAGGATTTCATCCTCTATGCCCGGGATGGCTTTACTTCTTACCCGGGAAATATCAGCAGCCATCGCGTGCAGGTTGTCCTCCATCTCCCCGGCCTCTTTTTCCAGCAGGCGGATCTTTTCTTCCAGCGAGTTGCTTGCATGGATCTTATTTTGAAAATCCTCCCTCACCTTCAACAGGTGTTCTACACCGGTTGCATGGTGTTTCATCAGCAGTTTGTTGATCAAATCCAGTTTGGATTCGATCAGGGCAGCCTGATGCGGATCGTGTACAATGTTATCTTTGATTTTGCCTGCTTCTTCGGCAATATCCTTTAATTCGATCATCACAGAGTCCAGACGATGGCGCAAAGACCCATAATCCTTTCCAAACTTCTCCAGGGGTTGGATCAGCGTCAGCACCTCCCTGATGATATCCAGTGCATTGGATTCTGCTTCCTGCAAAAGGAAGCATGCTTTTTCGAGGTTGTACAGTATTTCTTCCGCATGACTCAAAACACCGGCTTCCTCCTCCATTTGACGGAATGCTTCAGGATCCAGGTCTGCCTTGTTGAGTTCTTCGAGCTGAAATTGATTATAATCCAGATCTGCCCTGGCTGCAAGCTCTGCCTGGCGAGTGTCTTCGAGTTCTTTTTGTTTATACTGAAATTGCCTGAACAATTCCCGGTAAGATTCAACGCGGTCGAGATGCCTGCCATAGCTGTCCACCACATCAAACTGAAAGGAGGATCTTCCGACAAGCAAGCTTTCATGCTGGGAGTGAATGTCGATAAGATGTCCTGCAAGGGATTTCATGACCTGCAGGGTTACCGGGGTGTCATTGATAAAGGCCCTGGATTTGCCGCTGGGGCTTATTTCACGTCGAAAAAAACTGATGTTTTCGTAATCCAGGTCGTACGCATCAAACAAGGGCCTAATGGTTGTGTTTTGAAGATCAAAACTGCCTTCGATGATGCATTTTTTTAATTTGTTGTTGAGTACCCCGGTATCGGCACGCTCCCCCAGTATCATCGAGAGGGCTCCGAGTATGATGGATTTTCCGGCGCCGGTTTCCCCGGTAATGACGGTAAGTCCTTCATCAAATTCGGTATCCAGCTTGTGAATTAACGCATAATTCTCAATGAATAAATGTTTGAGCATACCAGCCTTTGAATAGAGATCGGATACAAAGATAAAAAACTTTATTTTGCTTAATTCCTGTTTGCGATCCGCCGGTATTTTGAGCTGTTTGAAGGGTCAATTTCACTGAGGATGTCAATGGCTTTATTTTGCTCCACCGATGGGGCTTCAGAAAAAAGGTTTACCAGCTCATCGCTTTTGGCTGTCATGACTGTCTGCATGAGCATGATTCCCGGGCGTTCACGATGGGCTCTCTGAAGCATTTCAAGTGATTCCACCACCTGCGAACGTGCCAGATCCATGTTGTCAGTCATGGTATCAAAACCCTGACGGTGGTAACGGTACATTGCTTCGCGGATTGCCCGGTACCTGTTGTTTAGCAGATTTTCGACCAGCCAGTACCTGTTTCGTTGACTTTCAAATGATTTCCACCCCCTTTCCGGTGCGTTTTGGGCCTGGTTTACGATTTGCTGTGCCTGTTCAAAGAAGGGAGTGCCCCCCAGGGGGGCAAAAGTGTCGAAATCAAAACCCAAGATGATGTAAACGTAATATGCAATTGTGGAGGTTAGATTGGAAAGAAAAGCATTGTCGGAATATTCCAGGGGCTCATGTTCGCGATAACGGAATTCAAAATCACGGTCGCGATGATTAAACACCGGGGTGCTGTATGCGGTATTGAATACCGGACGCCGTGATTGAACCTGAATGCTGGCACGGTATTCATCACCACCTGTGCGCTCTTCAATGGTTATTTGTATGGAAGCTTCTATTCTTTCACGGGTTTCAAACTGGTAGGAGGTCCAGTTGGTCTGGTTGATAAAATCGCGCAACTCTGTGCGCAATGTTTGCATGATTTGCCGCTCTGTTTCTGACATGCCGGGTGTTGAAATAGTCACCTGGCAATTGAGTTCCTGTGCCTGCAAAGGCAGGGTTAGCATCAGCATCAGCAAAAACAACAAGGGGATTCTTAGCGTCATAAGCCCATGGTTTTTTCTAAGGCGTCGATTATATCGGCTGCCGCTTCTTTTTTGCTTTTAAGGGGATAACGGGAAATCTGCTTTTTATT
>SL_3KL_010_SEDDRAFT_10004634_pt1 | contig 12417 bp, 12 predicted proteins | sample SodLakKL_010_SED_2_FD_10381 | JGI IMG/M metagenome (IMG submission 10381)
ACGGTTCGAGCGTCACCGAAGCGAAGCGGAGGTCCGAAGGGCAGACGATGGAACCGTCCCCTTGGCACGGCAGTTTATGCCTGAGCAGTTACAAATTGTTTTCAAAATCACCGGAAAGGAGATCTTGACCGGTAAAGAGAATAATGTCTGAAAAGTTGGGTAAGGGTTACAAGAGTACAGGATCTACAGCATGGAAATATGGATGAATGAAAGGGAGGACTGAAATGCACTGTGATTATTTGATTAAAAACGGCACCATTGTCGATGGCACAGGGGAAGCATCTTTTCAGGGTTCTGTCGCCGTTAAAAACGGCAAAATTTCAGAGGTCCTGAGAAATGAGAAAGATGCTGCAGCCATGGAAGAAAATAGCGCCTCAGTAATCGATGCCGCTGGTTTGACAGTTTGTCCCGGTTTTATTGATATGCATTCTCATGCTGATTGGATCCTGCCCCTCGAGGATCATCCATCCATACTGGCCCCACTGCTTGAACAGGGAGTAACAACTGTTATCGGAGGGAACTGTGGATATTCACCTGTTCCCCTGGTGCCCGATTCCGCCCATCTTGACCTGGTCAGATCTATCTCTGAATTTGTTTCTGAGCGCCCCCTCGACCTTAACTGGAGAACTATGGCCACCTATTTTTCCGATCTGGAAAATAAGGGAGTAGCCCTTAATATAGCCATGCTGGCCGGACACGGCACTTTACGCTTTTCCATGCTTGGCGAAAATAATAATTATCCCGGTGATCAACCTGTAACCGACATGGAGCATTTCATGGCGGCTGCTTTGGAAGAAGGCGCCTGTGGTATATCACTTGGGCTGGGTTATGCACCAGGCATTTTTTCTGAAATGCGTGAGCTGGAAAGGTTTGCTGAATGTGCCCGTAAATACAACCGTTTGTTGACAGTACATTTAAAAGCTTTTACCCGGCTTTCGGGAGCCTATCCCCTGAAATTATTTGGGGATCAGCCCCATAATCTCAAGGCCTTGCAGGAGATGCTGGATCTGGCCAAACGAACCGGGGTAAAAATGCAATTGTCTCACATGCTTTTTGTCGGCGAAAAAACATGGCCTACAGCCGATCAGGCCCTGGCAATGATTGAGTCGGCAGTAGAGGAAGGCGCAGATATCGCTTTTGACAGTTTCCCTTATACATGCGGCAATACCACTATTTACGTTGTTTACCCTGCCTGGTTTCTAAACAACATTGAAAAGAACTTCAAAAGTAAAGCAGCACGCCTGCGGCTGAGGGCCGAGGTTGCTGTAATTCCCAGCCAACTGGGTTTTGGCCTGCAGGATATCCAGGTGTTATGGGGAGGTCACGAGGAAGCAGATCACTATAACGGTCTCTTCTTCGATGAAATAGCCCGGCAGATGGGCTGTTCTGTTTTCGAGGCATATTTGCATATAAGCGAGTTAAGCCGGGGTAAAACATTATGTCTGCTCTATAAATATAACGGTGATGCAAATAATGAAACCGCTCTGCATAAAGTATTAAGTCATCCCTTGAATCTTTTCGAAGCAGATACGATCCTGACTACAAGAGGAGTGCAGAATCCTTCGTCGTTCGGAACTTTTCCCAGGATTATTCAACGTTACCACAAAGAATTAGGCCTCTTTACACTGGAAGAAGCGGTAGCTAAAATGACCGGTAAATCAGCTGAGCGTTTTGGGATTAATGATCGCGGAGTTATAACCAATGGCAACTGGGCAGATTTGACTGTATTTAATTACGACGAGATAAAAGATAATACTACACCCAAAGATTTGGAAAAACGTCCTTCGGGAATCAGGCACGTTTTTATAAATGGAACAGAAGTTGTACGGGACGGCCTGGCCATTCCCGGTTGCCTGGCCGGAAAGGTTTTGCCTCAGTAGTAAAAATTAACGCAATCATTTCATATTATAAGGAATTTTTTACGCACACAGAAACTATTATTTCTAATACAACTGAACAGGAGGCAACAAGAGGTTAGATTATGAATCAGTGATCGCGATTCATAGTGAGCGCAGGCAAAGTGATGGTATGATAGAATTTGTTTATGTGGAATTCATAAAAGGAGCCAGTGAATATTAGTTACAATAAAACAGGATCTGATAAAACATTATTGCTCTGGTCTTTGAACAGCGATCCGGGTTCCTGGCGTTCAACAATTTTCGGATTGCAGTGGTTTGCATTTGCAGTTGCCAACGTTGCCGTGCTGCCGGTATTTTTAGGCTTGCACCTGGGACTTGATCCAGCCGGCATTGCCGAGTTTGGCCAGAGAATGTTCTTTTTTGTTGGTTTGGCTTCCCTGTTCCAGGTTATTTTTGGCCACCGTCTGCCAATTGTTGAAGGCCCGGCCGCTCCCTGGTGGGCAGTTATAGTCAGCCTTTCCGGCCTGGCCGTTGCTACAGACAAACCTCTTGCCCTGGTGCGTTCCGATCTCGTAGGAGCTATGCTAATATGCGGGGCTCTATTGGTGGTGCTCGGATATACCGGTATTATCGGCCGGATTATGAAGTACTTCACACCTGCCATTACCGGATGTGTTCTTATTTTGCTTTGTTTGCAATTAAGCGGAACCTTTGTCAGTGGCATTCTGGGGGGAAGCGCAGAGGGAGATAGTTTTAATTATGCCCCGCTGTTTATCAGCATTGTGGTTATTCTTACCGTAGTGATGATTTCCATGAAAGCTCCTCCCCTGCTGAGAAGTATTAATGTGCTGATTGGCCTGGCGGTTGGCTGGATACTATACGCTTTGCTGGTAAATGAACCTGTAGAAGCTATTAAACCGGCTAATGTTATTGAGCTGCCACAGCTTTTTGCCTGGGGCTGGCCTACCTTCGACCCAGGCGTCATTATTACCGCTGTTTTAGTATTCTTTATCATCCTTGCTAATCTTCTCGCCAGTATTGCCGCAATGTCGAAAGCAGCTGATAAACCAGTGGAAGCAAAAGATTATGACAGGGCTGTTGTCTTTAACGGGATAAGTAATCTGATGGCCGGCATCGGTTCTTCAGTGGCTACTGTACCTTTTGCTGCTTCAACCGGCCTGGTTCGAATATCTGGAGTAGCCTCCCGGAAACCCTTTTTGATATTTTGCCTGCTGATGATAGTAACAGGGTTTTTCCCCCAGGTAGGAGCAATCCTGGCCAGGATACCCCAGCCTGTGGGCTATGCTGTTTTGCTGGCTGCTTTTACCCAGATCTTTATTGTCGGGCTGCAGGAGTTAAAAAAACTGGACCTGGATCAGCGCGATTCCTTTGTGGTCGGGCTAACCATCCTCGTGGGTGCAGGCGTTGCATCCCTGCCGGAGGCAGCCCTGGTTGCCCTTCCCGATCTGGCTCGCTACATACTGGGTAACGCTTTGATTGTTGGAATGATTATATGCATGCTGATGGAGCATGTTATTTTGCCGCGCAGATAACTGCATGTAAATAGTGGTTTGAATAAGGATCATAAATTCATTAAATCTGCAAAAATTCTTCACAGGATCTTCATATTTATCCCTTACTATATATATAGAGTTAATAAGAAAGGAGAGACAAAAATGTCCAGAAAGATTAAAGTTGGTTTATTTGTAGCGGTTTTAATAGCAACAATGCTGTTTGTTACGCCAGCCTTTGCCCAGGAAACCGATGCAACCCTGGAAGTGCTTTATGAACAAATCTATGAACTGCGCCGTCAGGTTGTAGAAAGGCACATAGAACTGGGTAATCTGGAAGAATCAGAAGGAAACATTATGTTAGAAAATATGGAGGACCGNTTTTTAAGAAGGTCTGAGGAAGGTTCCGGCCGTTTCTTTGGTATGTGGGGGAAAGGTTGGGGTGAAGATGGTTCAAGAGGTTACGGTCACTGCTGGAGATAGTAACATAAACCATTTTAAGAGCATTTATTTTGTGTAAGCAAAAATAAGATGGAAGCTGTTTTTCCGGCAGGTATCAAATAAAGAATTAACTAGAAAAGGCCGTCCCAGGGGCGGTCTTTCTTTTTGGTATTTAATTGTTTACAATAACAGCAGGTACAAGCGGGGGTTGATAAGTATGGCAGGTGAGAAGATCCTGGTTGTTGATGATGAGCGCAAAATAACAGAAGTTTTAAAGGCTTACCTGGAGCGGGAAAGCTATAATGTAATTACTGCCCATGACGGGGAAGAAGCCTTGAATCTGGCCAGTACTGAAAAACCCTCGCTGGTTATTCTCGACCTGATGCTGCCCCGCTTAAGCGGTGAAGAGGTTTTACAACGACTGCGACGGGAAAAATCCAGGNTGCCGGTCATCATGCTTACTGCTAAAACCGCTCTTGAAGATAAAGTATATGGCTTATCTATAGGTGCTGATGATTATGTGGTTAAACCTTTTAGCCCCCAGGAAGTAGTGGCCAGGGTTAAAACAATTTTACGCCGCAGTGATCCCGACCAGGGACCTCTTACCGATTTGCTCAGCCTGGCAGGAGGAGCTCTTGAAATTGACACATTGGCTCATACAACAACCTGGCAGAAAAAGCATATAGATTTAACCCCAACTGAATTCAACCTGTTGTTGCACATGGCACGCCATCCCGGACGTGTTTTTACCCGTGCTCAACTGGCAGAAGCCATTTTTGGTTACGACAGTATCGCTGAAGATCGAACTATTGATGCCCACATCAAGAATCTCAGGCATAAAATGCAAAAAAAGGGTGCACAGAACCTGGTTAAAACTGTTTACGGGGTAGGTTATAAATATGAAGAAGCTTAATCAGTTAAAACCTACCCCTCTATGGGTACGTCTGATTTTATACTTTTTACTTTTATCCGCAGTAATTCTGCTTTTATTTCAGGGCATATTCAATTATTCGTTGGGTAGGCATATGCAGGAATACATCAGGGAACGCGAAGAAACAATAAACAAGCAGATCGTTAACTCATTGCGGGAGTATTATGGGATTACTGGCAGCTGGGACGGTATCCATATGCCGCTACTGCATGCAGCTTTAAGCACCAATACACGCCTTTTACTCTATGATGATGCAGGTCGTCTGATTGGTGACACCGGCCAACAGGGGAGGCGTCACATGATGATGGTTCGGGATCAGCAACCCGAGTTGTCTGATGTAAACACCTACCATTATGTTATGGGCTATAACGATACCATTGTAGGAGAGCTGGTTATAGCTCACCCCATGACGATAGAAACTAGTGCCTTGCTTGAACAGGATTTATACTTTCGCCGTGCGATTACCCGTTCCCTGGTTTGGACTGGTTTAATCGCCATTAGTGTAGCCATGGCTCTGGGGGTCATTTTTTCCCGCCGTTTATCCAAACCCCTGGAAGATATTGCCCGCGGTTCAACCCTTATCACCAGAGGTGATTACAACCTGGAGCTTCCCAAGTATGAAGGCAAAGAAATCAATGACCTCGCTGGCAGTTTCAATCGGATGGCAGCTCATCTAAAAGATCTGGAAAGGCTGCGCAAGCGTTCCGTAGCTGATATCGCTCATGAACTGCGTACTCCGCTTACAACCATGCGCGGTTACATTGAAGCGGTTAAAGACGGTGTAATGCCGGCTGACCCGAAAACAATGGAAATTTTGCTGCAGGAAATCATGCACTTAAACCGGGTTGCTTACGACATTGACGAGCTTGCCAGGGCGGAAGGCGCCAATCGTTATCAGATGAGCCTCGAACCTGTAAGTCTTGGGCAGTTTTTGCATAATAAAGTGTCTTCATTTCAGCCCTTGTACCGGGAAAAGGATCTTATCCTTAAGTTAAACTTACCACAACAGGAAATTGTAACTGAGCAGGATCCCGCCGCCCTGGGAAAAATAATCAGTAATCTGTTAGATAATGCTTACCGTTACAGTGAGCCCGGCGGCTATGTTGAAGTTACATTGCAGGATAACCCATCTGTAGAGTCAAATGCAGTGGCACCCCTTGGTCAGAAAACTCCCGATCCCAAAGAGCTGCAATTACAGATGGACAAGATGGTTCTCATTAAAGTTACCGATAGCGGGATTGGCATCAGCGAAGAAAACTTACCCTATATTTTCGAACGTTTTTTCCGGGCTGATCCTTCTCGTGAAAAAGAGGAAAGCCAAGCCGGATCGGGTATCGGATTAGCCCTGGTTAAAGAATTGGTCCGTGCTGCAGGAGGATTAATCCTGGTTAGCAGTAAACCAGGAGAGGGGACAACTTTTTACCTCTATTTTTTAAAGGCAAATTAACTACTAAACTGCACCTGTAGAAGAAATAAAAATAATGGTTATGCGGTAACAATGGTTGGTGACGGTATAAACGATGCTTCGGCCCTTGTCTGGTTGATTTTGGTCTGGGCTTCCGATTATAACCTGCTCGTTATTTCATCGGCTGCAGTTTTATTATAATAACAGGGATTGTTAATTTGTTAGTTTAGTTAACCTGTAAATAATACACGCAAATGATTGGAAGTGGCAAAAAATTGAGCTGGCCAGGGCAGGCCCCGGAAGTTATAGAAAGGCTCCAGGGGGCTAAAGGGGAAATACAGCTTCAGCGCAGGGGCAGCGAATATGAAATTATCTATAACGGTGTGTTCCTGATGGCCACTTACAACGGGGCTTCCGAAAAAGAGGCTGTCAGGGAAGCGCTTCAGATTGTCTCCAATCGTACTGCGGGGCCGTTTAAAATGCTGATCGGTGGCCTGGGTGTTGGCTACAGCCTCCGGGAAGCTCTCGCCTTTGCAGGGGTTGATTACGTCAAAGTGGCTGAAATTGAACCTGCCGTTATCAGGTGGAATCGTTTTTACTTTAAGGAAGTCAATGGCAGTGCTCTTGCAGATTCCAGGACACGACTGACAGAGGGCGATTTTCGAAACGTATTGGAAGAAGATGCTTCTGCGATTAAGAAAACCGGTGAAAACCGATACCACGTTATCATGGTTGATACAGATAATGGCAGCAGCTGGCTGTCCCTACCTACCAACAGTTACTTTTATAACACAGCAGGTTTGCAGTTAATAAAAAGCTGCCTGCACACCAACGGTGCAGCCTGTTTCTGGTCCTCCCGGAGGGAAGATGATTTCGGAGAAAAGCTCGATAAGATATTCAGGCGGGTAGTTTTTCGTACTGTAATGGAGAAAACAGGCCAGGAGGGTTGTTACTACCTGGCTGAGAATTAACTGCGCAGGTTGTTTATTTAGATTTCATATCCCTGCTTTTAAGGGACATGAAATCTATTTATGTATTCTTCTACGTTAAATTTGGTTTTGCTGCCCTTGTAGTTCATGTAGCGGATTTTTCCGAATACAGGGCGTTCTTTCCAGGCCCGGTCGTGGACCCCGCCTATGCTCCAGGCAATACCGGAATAGCCGTTTGGATCGCGCCCGTCCAGCGAGTATTTATCATTAAGATAAATGGCTGTTTTTATGGCCTGTTCAGGTGAGTCCGACCATTCCAGGATTTTCTTGGCCCAGTACATGCGCATATAGCCGTGCATTTTGCCTCCGCTGACCATCTCCACCTGGGCTGCGTTCCAGAGTCGGTCATGGGTTTCGGCCTTTTCAAATTCATCCAGGCTGTAGATATATTCCCGGGTATCTTCGGCATGTGCGGCCAGGCTTTCTTTAGCCCAGCGGGGGAAGGCTTCAACTGTATCATAGTGGTCGTTGTAGAAACAAAAGTTATCTGATAGCTCGCGCCGTACGATAAGCTCTTCCAGGTAGTTTTCCGGGAAGATACCCGGTGCTTCTGCTGCCTTGACCAGCAAAGCCAAACGCTGGGCGCTTAAGTGACCAAAGTGAAGGTAGGGTGAAAGGTTGGACTGTCCGTCAAGATTTGGGTTGTTCCGCTCGCTGTCATAACGGCCTAGCTTGTTTTCAACAAAATGACGCGCGGCTTCCCAGGCTGCTTTTTCCCCGGGTTTGAAGCGCTCTACCTCTTTTACTTTCCGGTTAATTTTAAGGCTTGCGGCGGCTTTTTCCCAGTCGATAGGTGACGCTGGCCTGTCAGGTGGAAAGGGGTGTTTTTCAACCTTAGGAATATCGGTAAGATATTCTGAAAGCAGCTTCTTGATTTTTGGCCTTATAGTATAAGCTGCGTATTCCTGTTTCATTGATGTAACCCAGCAGGGAACAATATTGTGAGCATCTACTTCGTAAAAGGTTACCGGCAGCTTTTTCGCCAGCGTTTCTTTCCACTGCCGGTTAATCCGCAGTGGAAAAAAATCGCTGATCAGGGCCCCGGCCTGCAGCTCGCGGCAGAAACGGTCGATTTTCACTTCCGGCTTACCGGTGAGCAGGTGAAAGCTAATACCAAATGTTCCAAGCAGGCTTTCTGTTTCAGCGAGACCTTTGAGCATAAAGCCGTATTGCCGCTCGGTTGCCTCCAGAAATTGCGGAACCAGGCAGAATACAACCATCAGGGGGACTTTATTTTCCAGGGCCAGCTCCCGGGCAAAGATTAAGGCCCAGTTATCGTTAACCCTCTGGTCCCGGCTCATCCAGTAGATAATCGGGCCGTTTCCCAGCGGTCTGCTGTTCAGGGTGCGAACTCTCTCTTCCTTCACCAGTTGCGTCATATAACCCTGTCCTTGATTTTTATTATTTGCCAAGCTCATTAATTATTTCTGTAATGTCTGGTAGTTCACTGATTGGGTAGATCTTCATGAATATTACTTTTCCCTCTTCACTGATAATGATATTGGCCCGTTCGGAAATACCTTTGTCTTCTTTGAAAATGCCGTAATCTGCAGCTACCTGTCCGTGAGTCCAGAAATCACAAAGCAAACTGGTTTTTTCGATACCAAGCTCTTTGGCCCAGGCTTTCTTGCAGGGACCCGGATCAACACTTATGCCCAGGGGAACTGTGTTTAATTCTGCAAATTTTTCTAAATTAGCTTCCAGCGATTTCATCTGCTCGGCACATACCCTTGTCCAGGCCAGGGGGTGAAAGGAAAGCAGGATTTTTTTGCCCGAGAGGCTCCGCAGGGATATTTCCTGATCATTTTGATCTTTTAACAGAAAATCTTTTGCAGTATCGCCAACTTCAACTTTGCCCATACTATCTTCCTCCTTTTCTGGATACATTATATCACCAGGTTATTCGATTAGGTAAACAAGTGAGGTCTTTCTTTTCCTGCTTTTAGATAAACTTTCTTCTAAGATCTCCCCACTATCATTTTACTCATAGAATGTCAGGCTTACTACTCCAAAATGTTTCAATTTGCTATCCTGACTTTTAAATAGAATAAAGTTTCAATGTCTAATGATCTGCCTGTAAATCGGTTTACCTGGGGCGGATAGGTGGTATAATCTAGGTAATACTTATTTGCCATAATTGAACCAGGATAATTTGGTAATATACTTAAGCTTTTCAACATCTATTTTAGGAGGTAAGAAATGGCAAAAGCAAAAATTGTTGTCGCACTGGGTGGTAATGCCCTTTTGAGGAAAGGCACCCCCCCTACAGCTGAAGCCCAACTGGAGGTAGTCAAAGAAACAGTTGAATATCTAGCGGAAATGAGCTACCAGGATTATGAGCTGGCTATTGTCCATGGTAACGGGCCTCAGATCGGTAATATAGTGCTTGCCAGTGAAGCAGCTGAAGATGTTGTTCCTGTGATGCCTTTTGATGTTTGCGGTGCCATGAGCCAGGGTTATATAGGTTACCAGATCCAGCAGGCTCTCAGGATGGCATTATTAAAGCGTAAAAGAGATATACCAGTTACAACAATCATTACCCAGGTAGTAGTTGATAAAGATGATCCGGCTTTTGATAATCCCACAAAACCGATCGGCTCCTTCTATTCTGAAGAAGAGGCAGCCAGGATTTCAAAGGAAAAAGGGTACGAATTAAAAGAAGATGCCGGAAGAGGCTGGCGAAGAGTGGTCGCTTCACCGCAGCCAAAGCGGATAGTAGAATTTCCCTGCCTGAAAGAGTTGTGGGATACAACAATTGTTATCACCGCGGGTGGCGGTGGTATCCCGGTTATAGAGCACCCTGATGATTCGCTGGAAGGGGTAGCAGCTGTTATAGATAAGGACCTTGCTGCAGCCAGGCTGGCCACAGAAATTGAGGCTGATTACCTGCTGATTTTAACCGAAGTGGATCAGGTATATCTGAATTTTAACAAGCCTGACCAAAAAGAACTGGACCAGGTAACAGTTGAAGAAGCTGAAAAGTACATAGAAGAAGGCCACTTTGCTCCGGGCAGCATGCTGCCGAAAATGCAGGCAGCGGTGAACTATGTGAAGGAAAACCCCGGCAAGAAGGCGATAATTACCTCACTCTCTAAATCGGTTGAAGCTTTGGAAGGCAATACCGGAACAGTAATAAGCTAAAAAGGTAGTGCTGAAATAGAGGCAGGCTGTGTATTGCTAAATAGTAACCGCAGCCTGCTTTATTTTATTTAAGTTAAAGCCGCGCATTTACTTTATTTCTTTTTTACAGCTGCTTGACAAAAACCAATGCATAATTTAGACTAGATAAAGACTAGAAATTTGGAGGCGCTGTCATGAAGAAAGTGGGAATTTACGAAGCCAAAACGCACTTCACCAGGTGGGTTGAGAAAGTGGCTGAAGGCGACTCTGTTATTATTACCAGGCATGGCAAACCTGTTGCAGTTTTACATAGTTATGATCCTGTTGACAAGACTGATCTAAAAGAAGTTATCAGTAAACTGCGTCATCTAAGAAAAGGGAAATGTGCAGGAGATTTATCTATTCGTAAAATGATTGAGCAAGGCAGGCGCTGATGAGAGAAGAAGCCTTGGTGGTTGATAATTCTGTAGTTATGTCCTGGCTATTTGAAGATGAGATTAGCGCTTATGCAGATCATATCCTTGATCAATTGCCGGAAATAAGATTAATAGTACCGGCTATCTGGAGTTTAGAGGTAAGCAATGTTTTACTTGTAGCTGAAAAACGTGGTAGGTTGAGCAACGAAGATGTTTGCAGCTTTGTTAACCTCCTTTACCAGTTGCCAATTGAAGTTGCTGTTGAAGATCACAAGAAGTCGATGTCCCGGATTTTAGCTCTAGGTAGGGCAAATGACATCTCTGCCTATGATGCCGCTTATCTTGACCTGGCTATTCAAAGTGTATGTCCGTTAGCTACCCTGGATAAAAAGCTGGTTGAAGCAGCCAAAAGATGCGGAGTGCCCTTGTTTTCGGGCTGAAAAAACGTTTTAGTAACTTTCATCTAAGAATCTCAGCAAAATGCTGTTGAACTCTTCCGGCTTGGTTTCCATCGGACAGTGCCCCTCGTCCGGCATAATAACCAGCTCTGAGTCAGGAAGGAGGCTGTCCAGCTTATGGCCTTCTTCTACTTGTACCCAGGCATCTTCTTCGCCCCAGATCAGCATTACCGGCATTTTTAAAGAATTGATTTCACTTAGCAGGTTCTTTTCCCTGGTTTTGAGCATCTCTATTAGGGCGGCATCGGTATCCCTAATCAGCAGGGGATGGTAGTATCCCTCAAATTCATCTTCTGAAGGTATCCTGCCGTAAGCAGATGCCAGCGCACTTTCAACGTTTTCTTCTGTGAGCAAAACCCGGGTTGCCAGGTGCCGGATTGTCCGCTGCAAAGGTGGATAATAATAAATCCAGCTGGAACGCCCCCGGCTGGAATCGGGGATTGCTCCGGCGACCAGGCTGATGCTTTGAACCTGCTCCGGTTTCTGCAGCGTCATGGCTGACACTACACCGCCGCCCATCGAATGGCCAACCAGGTGCCAATCAGAACCGGGTTCCAGTGAGTCCAGCAGGTTCCATAGCAGTTCAGCTCTTTTTTCTGCAGTTGGAGTAAAGTCTAAACTGCGCTCGCTTAAGCCAAAACCGGGCAGGTCAACCGCGATAACCCGGTAACCTTCTGCCGCCAGCGCCGGGGCCGTATAACGCCACGAAAAGGTTGAGCCGGCAAAGCCGTGGATCAGTAGGACCTTTTCAGAATTACCTGCTCCCCACTGGCGGTAGTGCAGCTTAATATTTTCAGTTGTTGTTAACTCGCTATTTTCAAAAAGTGGCTCAAAGGGAGGGCCGGGCAGGGCTCGCAAAGGCAGCAGGTATGGGATAATGCTCAGGACAATAAATAAGGTTAGTAGAACAGTCCCGAATATTTTCAGAACGGATAAAATGGTTTTCTTTTTACCCTTTAAATGAATAATCTCTGATCACCGTCTATACTCTATTTTTTCGAAAAACTTTTCTTTTACAAAAGCTATATCATCATGGTCTTATTCTTTCTTCTCACATTCGCAAGGGTGGTCTTTCTCATCCCCGTGACATTCCTTGATCTGCTCCGGTGTGCAGGCTTCCGGTTTGGATTAATAGAAACAAAAATTTATTATTTCCCAATTTTAGCCAGGAACTTGGTCTGGTAAGCAAGGGTGTTTGTGGGGCAAATATCGATGCAGTGACCGCAGCCCACACACCTCAAATTATCAACATCCTTTGCATTTTCTGCCCGGCTTTTAATATCTATA
>SL_3KL_010_SEDDRAFT_10004635_pt1 | contig 12417 bp, 5 predicted proteins | sample SodLakKL_010_SED_2_FD_10381 | JGI IMG/M metagenome (IMG submission 10381)
AAACCGGCTACAGCAGGTGAAGGAGCACGCTGGCTATCCGACGGTCAGGTGCGGTACTGGAATCCAAAAGTACCGGAAGGTGTAGATATTAAGGTCGGTGCATATGTGAAGACCGAGGGAGTTAATATTAATCCTGCTACAGAAGATGCGAAATGGCAGTTGAAATATTGGTTTTACGATGCAGAAGGCGATTTAATCGGCGGAGAGCCGTTTACGGTCGATATTGACCAGAGCCAGGCGTCACGCGACTGGTATGAGCAGGTGAATGAGGAAGGGACATTGATACTCCCCGTAGAAGCGGCTGAATGGTTTGTGTCGGCCGATGCGGGTCCGAACGCCACCGGTACGGTATGGTTTGATACGTTTATATTTCATGCACGCGACGGATGGGCAGGCGGTCCGTGGAATCAGTTTGTGAATGCGGACCATGGATGGTTCTACTGGATCCATGAATCGCCGCAGTATATACCTGCAATCACGGCTGGTGTAACAATGGAAGAAGCCCGTTCAGGAGACTATTCTCTGAAGGTTGATGCCCCGGTGGACCGTTCCCCGGGTGAATTGGTATGGATAAGCGAGACGGTACCGATACCGAAGGGAAGCGAAGGAGATAAATATGTATTGAGTGCATGGGTGAAGACCGAGAATGTGATCCCCGATTCGGTGTTTAATGATGCATACTCGATTGGATTTACGGCGACGTGGCATCCCGATATGTTCGAGGATGTAAAAGGAGATGGCTGGGTTATGGAGTCATCGTCCGATTTCCCGCAGTTCTACCTGAGGAAAGCGGAAGAGGATTGGAAGCAGCTGATTGCCGTTTATACTATCCCGAGCGATGCCATCGGAGCGGTGTCATTCAGGTTGCGCGTATGGCATCAATTCACGGGGACAGTCTATTGGGACGATGTCACCTTCAGAAAAGTCGAACCGGCAGAAGAACCGGGNCCACCGGTCNTTGAACTTCCGGATGCCAACTGGAACTTTGTCGGTGTATTCCCGGATGAAGAGAGTGCCAATCACTCAGCTCATGGCTTAGCAGTCGATAATGAGGGTAAAGTATGGGTTGCACCGTACTACAGCAGACTGTTTGTACCGTCAGAGGGTGACACCATCCGCAGGAATCCGCTCTATGTCTTTAATGCAGACGGTACCCCCGCCGATTTCTCACCCATCTATCAGTATGACGATTTTAACGGTGAGACGCTCCGTTTCGGTCCGATTACCGGATTGAACAGAGATCATGAAGGTAATATCCTTGTTGCAATCCACGGGATGCGTCCGCTGGCTGACGGCAGCACCTGGGATCAGGGTACTGCACACATAATCAGAATCGATCCGATGACCGGTGACTGGACAGATGCGGTGGATGTGACCTTTATGCGGACCGAGACGGCAGCTCAGGCTCCGAACCGTCCGGCGGTAACCGAGGATGGATATATTTTTGTATCGTACGTTTTCCCCGGCTCACCGATCATTATTCTCGATCCGGATTTCGAGCTGGTGCAGGCGATAACTGAAGACGGCAAGACCGGATTCTCACGCTCGCTTGAAGTGAGTGCCGACGGAACGTATCTCTTCCAGCCGGGCTTCAGCGAAAACCATATCACTGTTTACCGCAGTGAATTCGGTGTGCTCGGAGAGTATGAGGTTCATGACACGACACTGGCAGTCGATATGACGCCGGGAGCGATCAACCGTGATCCGCTGAATGACAATGTCTTGTGGGTAACGGCGACAGGCGGCGGTAACGATCCGTTGCCGGAGACCTCGAGATACTTCGGTCACGATAATAAGGTCTTTGCGATAGATTTGACGACACGTGAGATTGTTGATTACGCCGAATGGCCGGCTCCGTTCAGGATACCGCGTTCGATGGCGTTCTCACCGGATGGTGAAGTACTGTATGTCGGTACCTTTACACAGGGTGTCCCGTCGGTACATAAGTTCACGAAAGAACCGGTGAGTGTCAGGCCGTCCACTATTGCGGATAAATTTGATTTAAGCCAGAACTATCCGAATCCATTCAACCCATCGACCACGATACAGTTCTCTCTGCCGATACAATCGAACGTACGGCTGGAGATCTATAATACACTCGGTCAACGGGTACGTACATTGGTTGCCGATGAAGTACATCAGGCAGGTACATTCAATGTCGTGTGGGATGGAAGAAACGATCAGAACAGAGTGTTACCGAGCGGTATGTACATCTACAGAATTACCGCAGGCGATTTTGTTCAATCGAAACGGATGATGTTCCTCAAATAACCGGAAAGTGTGCTTAGCCGGTACGGAATAACCCGCTCCGCAACGGAGCGGGTTATTCTCAATTTTAACTGACTGTATAACATCTATTATATGAAGGGTCAGTCGATGAGTATTATGTATCGAATAGTAATCCCTTTAACACTCCAGTTTTTCTTTATAGTTTTCTCTCTCCTGTCTCAGACTACCGGAAAAATTTCTGGCGAGGTTAAAGATGCCAGGACCGGCGAACCGCTTATCGGAGCCAATGTCCTGCTCGTGGACACCTTTTACGGTGCTGCAACGAATCTTGATGGTTATTTTGACATTCTTAATATCCCACCCGGAACATATACAGTCCGTGTGTCGATGATGGGATATCACAGCGTAAGAATGACGGAGGTTCTGGTATCGAGGGGGTTAACTGCCTATCTTGAGTTTGAACTCAAAGATGCGGCTATAGAACTTGGCGAGGAAGTAGTTATTGTCGCGGAACGTCCTCTGGTGCGAAGAGATTTAACGGCAACCTCCTCCCGCGTAAGTGCAGATGAGATATCGGTATTACCCGTCGAGAATATACAGGCAGTTATTAACAGGCAGCCGGGCGTTGTAGACGGTCACTTCCGTGGCGGTCGGCGCGGTGAAGTATTATACATGATAGACGGTGTTCCCGTAACAGATGTTTATACGGGGAATGCCGGGTTTATGCTCGAAACAAATGCAATTCAGGAGCTGGAAGTAATTAGCGGTACGTTTAATGCCGAATTCGGTCATGCAATGTCGGGTGTCGTCAATCAGATTACCCGTGAACCGAGTGATTTTTATCAAATTAAACTGTCTTCAAATATCGGAGATTATTTTAGTCGGCATAACGATCTTTTTATGAATCTGGAAAGTCTCACACCGACAAACTTTTACGATATCCAGGGTAGTGTCAGCGGTCCTCTTCAATTTGTACCTAATGCGAGATTTCTTATTACCGGTCGGGCGTATTATGATGAGGGGCATCTCTACGGTCAGCGTATTTTTCTGCCGACCGATTCATCGAACTTTTCCGCGGCCGATCCGTCACAGTGGCATATCGGCTCATCCGGTGACAGTAGTTATGTCCCCATGAATTTTGAAAACCGCGCGTCGATAATGGGAAAATTAACGTTCAGAGTGTTGGGATCAAATCGGATCGACATACAGTACTTGCACCAGCGCAGGGATTATAATTATTATGATCACAGATTCCGATTTAATCCGGACGGAATATATACCCACTTCGACCGCGGAGATCTTGTTAACGCGTCATATACACATGTATTTAGTCCCCGTACCTTTGCGACCTTACGAGGTGCATGGTTCAGCAACAGACAAAAATCATATGTGTACGAGGATCCGACAGATCCGCGATATCCTCCCTTTCACTTGCGGCAAACGGTAAGCGGTGCGGCGTTCTTTACAGGAGGAGCAGAGGACGAATATACAAATCGCGAAACACGATACAGTTTGATCAAGGCGGATGTGACCAGTCAGGTCACCCGGCACCATGAAATCAAGGCAGGTGCCGAGGTCAGAATTCACCGTATCTGGGTGAATAATTTTGGTATCAGAAATGACTCACAAACAAATTTTCAACCGGAGCCGGTCTATTTCGGACGCTCTCATTTTGCAAGAGCTACCATCCGCCCAAGAGAAATATCGGCGTATGTTCAGGATAAAATAGATTACGAAGATATAGTTGCGAATATCGGCGTGCGATTCGATTATTTTGATCCTAACTGGAAACTCCTCTCGGAACAGCTTCGACTGGGATTTGAAAAGAAAACCGAACCTACAGAACCTGAATATCAGATAAGTCCGCGATTCGGACTTGCATTTCCGATTTCCGACAGGGGAGTCATGCATATTGCTTACGGACATTTTTTTCAGATCCCGATATTTGATTTATTATATCTTAATCCGGAGTATAACCTGAATGCAACAGACGCGTTCCAGGTCGGTAATCCGGGATTGAAATCACAGCGAACCGCACAATACGAGATTGGTCTTCAACAGGAACTCACCTATGATCTCGGATTTTACGTCACTGCCTTTTACAAGGATATGAGGAATCTCATAGGAACGGAGGTNTATGATATCACGAATGGAAATAAATATTCCATGTACGTAAACAGAGATTACGGTACTGCACGTGGTTTTATTGTTTCGTTCAGAAAGAGACATTCGAACGGCTTTTCGGCAACTCTGGATTACACATTCCAGATCGCGAAAGGGAATGCCTCCGATCCGAATGAAGTATTTCTCGATAATATCACCGACCCTCCCCGCGAAAGTCAAAAATATCTTATCCCCCTCGATTGGGATCGAACCCACTCAATCGATTTCTCGGGAACAGCCGGGGATCCTCGGGGATTGAGCCTGACTATTCTCGGTTCGATTTATTCCGGGCTGCCGTATACACCTTCAATGTTTGCATCGCGAATTGCGCCGATCAATAGCGAAATTCGACAATGGCAAATCACCGTTGATATTTATGCCAGACATACCTTATCACTTTTGAATATCCCGATTACGATTTTTACAAAGGTTTATAATCTTTTCGACCGGAAAAATGAATTACAGATATTTAACAGTACCGGAAGAGCGAATTACAGTGTCGAACAGCAATTTACTCCGCAACCCCGCGGAATAAATACTGTGGAGCAATATTATACAAGACCTGACTTTTATTCAAAGCCACGTCAAATTATCTTTGGCATAGAGTTTTCTTTATAAAGATGTAAAAAGGAGATCCAATGAGAACACGAGGAATACCTTCTTATTTTATACGATGCACACTAATTAGTGTTCTCTTCATAGCAGCTTGTGCATGTATGCAAATCGCAAACGCGCAAATCCCCGATCATTTGATTCCCGACCGGTTTATCGATCCGAACAAAGGAAGTATCGAGTATACAAAAAAAGGAATAATGGACGGGAATCTTGTCCGGACTATCTTTTTAAATCATGGTGAAATAGCCCTCTGGCCGGATTCACCGTCGGGTGAATGGCCGAAAGGAACAGGACAACAATATATTGACGGCATTGCCATCATCGTTCAGGCCAAGGTCCCGGCAGATCATCCATATAATCAGGAGGGCAAAGAGATTTATCCGTTACAGACGAACTATCGGGAATTTATAAAGAAAGACCCGGTAACCGGTATTCCCTGGGGATGGGCTCCGTTGCCGGGATACGCAAATCCAAATCAGACTGAACCGGCAATGAGTACAAAACCGAATACGTGGCCAAGAACCTGGCCCGACAGGGCGTCTGAATGGGATGCTTTATGGAATGGGTATTTTGGTCGCGGAATCCACAATGCTCAGCTTGAAACATATTTCCGAATGGACGATGCGCAGGATAAGAAATATAAATTTACACCCGATCCGGATGACCCTGACCGTGGAGGGCTTGGAATGCAAGTTGCCGCTCGCGGATTTCAGTGGACCAATGTTCTTGCCCAGGATGTTATCTTCTGGCATTATGAAATTACAAATGTCGGGAAAGCCGATTATGATGAAGTTCTCTATGCACAATACGTGGATTGGGGGATAGGCGGAACGGACGATTCACATGACGATCTTGGAGCTTGGGATAAAGAAATTGATATCGCATACGCCTGGGACCTGGATGGTGTCGGTATGCAGGGAGGAGTCCCATGGTCTCCGGTGGGAATGGCGGGATATGTCTTCGCCGAAAGTCCCGGGTTGCTCAATAATCAGGATAACGACTGGGATGGAATTATCGACGAATCACGGACCAATATCGCAGAAACGTTGATCGAAGGGCGGGATAATATTATCGCCTACATGGAACAACATTATGACATAGATAGATTTTTCCGGTTCTATGGCTACGATAGCTTTGATGAAATTCCGGCGGTGCAACAGGAATACTGGTGGGTTGAAGACGAAAATGCAAATTGGAGAGGATTCCTGGATTTAAACGGAAACGGGATTTGGGACGAAGGTGAGCCGTTGATGGATGACCTCGGAAGCGACGGATTGGATGTGTTCGATGAGGGATACGTCGGTCCGACTCCGGACGGGACGCAGGGAAATGCCCGGCCCGATCAGGGAGAACCGAATTTCGGTATTCTTGACCCATTTGAATCAGATCAGATCGGCTTGACAGGATTCAATATTTTTCCTGTCCATTTCTATCAACTTATTAACGACGAACAAAACTGGCAAGTCCTCGGGTATCCTACGGATTGGACAAAGGACCATGAGCAATTGATCGGCGTTAACCTCGCGATGTTCTTCTCGTCAGGTTCGCGAAGGGTCGGAAACAGAGGAGGGACGTTGTTTCCAATGCCTCGTTTACACACTGAACGTTTTTCGATGGCGCTTATTTTTGGTATGGACCGGGATGATCTTTTCAGAAGAGCGCGGACGGTCAGGGGAATATATAATGCCGGTTATCGTTTTGCCGAGCCTCCCTTGAAACCGACCATTAAAATCGTTTCGGGGGATAAGAAAGTTACTCTTTACTGGGATGACAGAGCAGAACAATCGTTCGACCGGTTTTTGCGGGAATACGATTTTCAGGGTTATAAGATCTATAAAAGTACCGAGCCGCAATTCCTGGAAAATATGGTCATCACGGATGCACATGGTGCACCGATCTACCGGAGGCCGATTGCACAATTTGACCTTAAGAACGGAATCACCGGATACCATCCTATCGATATCCAGGGTCTGAAATATTACCTCGGAAGCGATACGGGTCTCCGACACACCTATGTCGATACCGATGTTCAGAACGGTCAGGTATACTATTATGCGGTTGTATCATATGATTACGGCCATGTTGAAATAACGGTGCTCGGAGATATGGAAGGTATACCCCCTTCGGAATGTACCGCGATTATCGATGTCGATCTTTCCGGTAATGTAATAGCAGATATAAACACCGGGTTTGCTATCCCCGGAGCGCCGGCAGCCGGATATGTTCCGCCTCAAATTGACGGCCATATTATGCATGACGGTCCCGGAACCGGCCAACTTGATATAATGCTTATCGATCCCGAAGAGATTAAAGACGGAAACACATACCGGATAACATTCGAGAATCCTTCGCGTTTTCAGAATAGTCCCGAACCGACGTATGCAGTCGTCAATATGACGACCGATGAAGTGATTGTGGAGGACAGACCGGTGACATTACACGAAGGGCAAACACCGGTCGTTGATGGTATTGTCGGATATATTAAAAACGATGAGGCCGAACTTAATTATAATGAAACAGGTTGGGTAAAAGGAAATACGAATCTTATAACGAATACGGGGCTTGATCACAGATACAGAACTACAAATATTCCATATCCGGCTGATTTTGAAATCCGGTTTTACGATGAAATAGTCGATACCTCGGCACCCCGNCTGTTCTTTGGTTCACCGCTTCCGACTCCCACGAAATTTACCATAAGGAATCTTACGGAAGACAAGCGTGCAGACTTCATGTTCTTTGCATCCGATCCGCCGAATATCTCTCCGGGGGACAGGATCATCATCGTTTACGGTGACAGTCTGAGTAAACCGCCGATGCAGGGGGCCGGGAATTACCGGACGTCGTGGATGATTGAATTCCGGCAAGACGAAGAGCTTGATGACGAAATACGTATCCCGCAACCGGGTGATGTGTATCGAATTCAAACAGCGAAACCGTTCAGGTCCGGTGAATCTTTCCAGTTTACCGTAAAAAATTCTTATATGGATATCGAGAAGGCAAGAACGGATCTGGCCGATGTTGCAGTGGTACCTAATCCATATGTCGGAGCGGCATCCTGGGAACAGCAACTCCTTTTCAGAACGGGACGCGGTGAACGCCTTATTTACTTTATTAATCTCCCGACCGAATGTACCATCAGGGTTTACACCGTAAGCGGGCAACACGTCATAACGCTGCATCACTCATCGGCAATTGATAACGGACAGCTTGCGTGGAACCTTCTGACCAAGGACGGTATGGAATTGGCATACGGTAATTATATCTACCACATTGATGCTCCGGGAGTCGGTGAGAAGATCGGCCGGTTCGCTGTTATTAAATAAAGCGGTTATTTGTTCACCGGTTATCGGTTTATTGGATTTGTGATTACCGACAACCGATTATGATAAAAAATCTGAGTGGGTGATGTATGAATAAAAAATTAATTTTATCCGTTTTGGTTACAATACTACTGACACAGTCGGGAGTCGCTCAGTTGACAAATCAATCTGTGTCGAAAGCCGGAACATCTGCTGCCACGTTCTTACAGATACCCGTCGGAGCCAGGGCCGTCGGGATGGGAGGCGCATTTGTTTCCGTTGCGGATGACATTACAAGTTTATACTGGAATCCGGCAGGCTCGGCGAGACTGCAATACAGGGAAGTTATGTTCAGCCATATCGACTGGATCGCCGATATCAGATTCGATTTCGCCGCCGTTGCCGTCCCCATACCAAGGTTGGGTACTCTTGGCATTAGCTTTTCATCAATGTCGATGGATGATATGTTGGTCAGGACCGTCGAGCGGCCCGACGGAACAGGCGAATTATTTTCATCGGGAAGCATAGCAATAGGTATCCATTACGCACGAAGTCTGACGGATAAGTTCTCCATCGGAGCGACCGCAAAATATATCTCGGAGCGGATATGGGATATGCGAGCATCGGGATTTGCGATAGATTTCGGAGCGTTGTTCACTACCGACTTCTTAAACGGCATGAGAATCGGTGCATCGATGACGAACTTCGGATCGGATATGCAGATGTCGGGCAGGAATACGCGTATGCACGGACGAATCGACGACAGGAAGCAAGGAAGCACGGACCGTGTACCTATGCATATCGAGATGAATTCGTGGCCTTTGCCGTTAGGTTTTCAGTTTGGAGTTGCGAACGATTTTATAAAAACGGAGATGCATATATTGACCGTTTCGGTGGATGCTCACTACCCGAGCAATAATTATCAAAGTATGAATATCGGCGGGGAGTACGGTTTCAATAACATAATCTTTTTCAGAGCGGGATATCAATCCCTGTTTCTCCAGGACGCAGAAGGCGGACTTACCTTTGGTGCCGGTTTCCACTATGATTTATTCGGCGGTAACGTGAGGACGAAAGTGGATTATGGATACAGGGACTTCAGCAGGTTAAAGGAGATTCACATATTGAGTGTTGCCATACTATTTTAAAAATGGTTTTCCTGAATGAGAGCAACGGGCTTATCGTGAAAGAAAAAATATTTGTCATTATATGTATCCTGTTCCTGTTGAGCTGTGGGGCACCTTCCGACGACAGCCGGGATGAACGGACCGATGTTATCCGGTTAACCTATTGGCCTGCGCCGAACCCGCAGGAGATGGAGCTTGCCGATAGTCTTGTAAAGGTCTGGAACCGGAACAACCCGCATATTCAGGTAAGAATGCAGCCGATACCGGTCGGACAATCTACCGAAGAAGTTTTGCTTGCTTCTATTGCAGCCGGTACAACACCGGATATCTGCTCGAATATCTGGCCCGGCGCGCTCTATGATTTTACACGCGCCGGCGGATTAATTCCGTTCGAAAAATTTTCCGATTTTGACTCTGTTTTGACCTCCAGAGTTCCGTCTGAATTACTGGAAACATTCAGATCGCCGGATGGCTCAGTTTATCAAATACCATGGAAAACGAATCCGGTCATGATGATTTACAACAAAAGAATATTACGTGAACTGGGATATGAAGAGCCGCCTCGAATTTATTCTGAATTTATCCGGATGGGGCGTGAACTTGCGGAACGGCGGGAAAACGATAAGAGATTCGATGTGTGGATGGGAGAACGGGATATCCGTCCGATCTGGTGGCAGCGGTTCTTCGATTTTCTGCCATTTTACTATGCAGCATCGGGAGGGAAAACCCTTTTTGAAAATCACACTGTTGCTTTTGTAAATGAATATGCGGAAGCGGTCATAGCATTTTTCAGCGAATGCTACCGTGAAAAAGTATTTCCGCGGACATTCTCTCATCAACAGGATCCGTTCCTTCTCGAGAGAATGGCAACGAATTTCGCGGGTTCATGGCAAATCCCGACAATCCGGCGGTACGCTCCGCACATAGAATTCGGTGTTGCACCGGTGCCCGTTCCGGATGATCACGAGGGCCCTATCTATACCTATGGTGATTTCAAAAATATCTCTATTTTCAGCACGACACGATATCCGGAAGCGTCGTGGGAGTTTGTAAAGTTTTTAATCGAAGCCGATCATGATCTCTTGCTACTTGAAATCGCGAATCAGATACCCGTTCGCGGCGATCTGCTGACGAATCCGCTGTTCACGGATTTCTTCAATGACAATCCGGATATGGTACTGTTTGCCGAACAGGCGGTCTACACAAGAAGTGTCGATGAGGTGGCCGACATAAAAGAGATACTGGATGCGCTGTCGCAGGAATATGAGGCGGCAGTTGTTTATGGCCGAAGATCACCCGCGGAAGCAATTCAACGGGCCGCACGACGCGCCGAACTTATTATCGAGTGGAATAAATGAAATCTGTCTCCGCATTGATCTCGCGCATCAGAGGATCCGAAAAAAACGGCTATCTTTTTATGCTGCCGTATATAATCTTTTTCTGCCTGTTCATAGCTTATCCGCTCATATTCTCCTTTGTTCTGATTTTTCACCGGTGGAATATCGTTACACCTATGGAATGGATAGCTCTGCGAAATTTTTTCCGGATGTTTCAGGATCCGCTGTTCGCAAGAGCGATCATAAATACGCTTGTATTTCTTGTCCTTCATATTCCTCTGCAGATCGTTATCGCACTTATTTTTGCAGTTCTCCTGAACTCCGCAATCAAATTCCGCGGATTGTTCCGGTCGGTGTACTTCTTTCCCGTGGTTGTATCCGGTGTCGTGGTTACGATACTCTGGGCGCAATTATATAACTATGAGAGCGGTTTATTCAATCATATATTGACAACGATCGGTCTACCGGCTGTTCCCTGGCTGGTTGACCCGGGGTTTGCCATGCCTTCCATAGCGATTATGGCGACATGGAAAAATGTCGGTCTGTACATAGTCCTTTTCCTCGTCGGACTACAAACGATCCCCGCATATCTCTATGAAGCCGCCAGGATCGACGGCGCGTCGGGGAAGGATCAATTCCTCAACATAACGCTGCCTATGTTAAATCCGACCATCGTGGTCATATTCATTCTTTCGACTATAGGCGGTTTCTCGCTCTTCATCGAACCGTATATCATGACAGGCGGCGGACCGATGAACAGCACATTATCCGCAATGCTGTATATTTATAATCAGGCATTCAGTTTCAATCATATGGGGTATGCCGCCGCACTCGGTTTTGTTTTTGCGCTGATTATACTTTCCGTGGTAATGCTGCAAAGAAAAGTCTTGGAAACCGGGGACTATAGTACATGAGACGAATCGGAATATATATTCTTCTGCTTATCGGTCTTATCGGATTCGGGTATCCATTCGTCTGGATGATCTCGGCATCATTGAAACCGGAACTTGAGATCGGATCGCTTGCTCTCTGGTCGGCAAATTTCTCGTTAAAAAATTATGAGCTTGTTATAAACCGGATACCGGTGTTTCGTGCATTGCTGAACAGCACGATCGTATCGGTATCGGTTACAATCTCGGTTATTTTTTTCGGATCGATGGTCGGTTTCGCCCTTGCGAAAATGAGGTTCGTCGGTAAGGAAATTCTTTTTGTCGTCATACTATTTACGATGATGATCCCGTTCCAGATCACCATGATCCCGCAATATATATTAATGGTGTGGCTCGGACTTACCGATACCTATCTCGGATTAATAGCTCCGTATGCGATGACCGCGCTCAGCATAGTACTTTTCCGGCAATTTTTCATGAGCATACCGCAGGCGTTGATTGACGCGGCGCGCGTCGACGGTTGCTCCGATCTGAGAATATTATTTAAAATCGTATGGCCGCTGTCAAGGCCGGTTATTATCACCGTAGGAATACTCACGTTTATGACCGTCTGGAACGATGTCCTCTGGCCGATAATAATAATCCGCGAGCGAAGTATGATGACCATGCCGCAGCTTGTCGCGTTGTTTGTGACCGGCGGGGAGGCGGAGGGACAGCTTGGTGCAATGCTCGCATCGGCAACATTGCTCGCACT
>SL_3KL_010_SEDDRAFT_10004636_pt1 | contig 12416 bp, 9 predicted proteins | sample SodLakKL_010_SED_2_FD_10381 | JGI IMG/M metagenome (IMG submission 10381)
AAGACCCTGCCGGCGGCGGCCATGGCGCTGGCCAGGCTGGACCGGCCCGGCCTGGTGCTGTACGGCGGCTCCATCATGCCCGGCCGCCATAACGAACTGGCCATCACCATCCAGGATGTGTTCGAAGCCGTCGGCGCCTGTGCGGCTGGACGCATCGACGAGACCGAGCTGGGCGAGATCGAAAACACCGCCTGTCCGGGCGCCGGCGCTTGCGGCGGTCAGTTCACGGCCAACACCATGGCCCAGGCGTTGACCGTGCTGGGGCTTTCCCCCATGGGCGCCAACGATGTGCCGGCCGTGCATCCGGACAAGTCCGCCCAGGCCCGGCGCTGCGGCGAGGAAGTCATGAACATGGTCGCCCGTGGGATGAGCGCGCGAACGCTGATCACCACGGATGCTCTGCGCAATGCCGCCACCGTGGTCACGGCCACCGCCGGATCCACCAACGCCATCCTGCATTTGCTGGCCATTGCCCGCGAGGCCGGCCAGGCCTTCGAACTCGATGAATTCGACCGTATCGCTCGCGAGACGCCGGTGATCACCGATCTGAAACCCGGCGGCCGCTACATGGCCCCGGACCTGTTTGCCGCCGGCGGCACGGCGCTGGTCATTCGCGAACTGGCCCGTGCCGAACGCCTGGTCGATGCTATGACCTGTTCCGGCAAGACCCTGTTCGAGGAAACCCGCGATGCCCGGGCCAGTGACGGCCAGCAGGTGGTGCGATCGGTGGATCAGCCGTTCAAGCCGCGCGGCGGTTTCGGCGTGCTCTACGGCAACCTGGCGCCCGAGGGCTGCGTGATCAAGCTGGCCGGGCATGGGCGTTTGCAGCACGAAGGCTCGGCGCGGGTTTTCGATGGCGAGGATGCCGCTTTTGCCGCGGTCCAGGACGGGCAGATCCAGCCGGGGGATGTGGTGGTGATTCGCTACGAAGGCCCGCGAGGTGGGCCCGGCATGCGTGAAATGCTGGCCGTGACCGCCGCCCTGGTCGGTCAAGGCCTGAGCGATTCGGTCGCCCTGGTCACCGACGGGCGCTTCAGCGGGGCCACCTACGGATTCATGATCGGGCATGTTTGCCCGGAGGCCGCCGATGGCGGACCGCTGGCGCTGCTGGCCGAGGGCGATCAAGTGCGTATCGATGTCGATGCCCGGCGCCTGGACACCGATGCCGACCTGGAGGCCCGACGAGCCGACTGGCAAGCCCCCGAACCGGCCGTTACCCAGGGCGCCTACGCCCGCTATATCGCCCAGGTTTCCAGCGCCTCGACCGGCGCGGTGACCGCTTTTCCCTTTTCCCGAAATCAGACTGCAAGGAGCTCCGCATGAAAATCTGGACCGAAACCGACCACCACAAGAATGCCCTGTCCGATACCACCGTTGCGGTGGTCGGATACGGCAGCCAGGGCAGGGCGCATGCCCTCAACCTGGCCGACAGTGGTGTCAATGTGATCATTGGCGCGCGTCGCGAAGGTGCGAGCTGGAAGCGGGCCGAGATTGAGGGCTTTGCCGTGGCCGAACCGGCTGAAGCGGCCGAGCGCGCCGGACTGGTGGCCATGCTGGTGCCCGACATGGCCCAGCCGGAGTTGTACCGGCAAATCGAATCGCGCCTGCAGGCCGGGGCCACGCTGCTGTTCGCCCACGGCTTCAATATTCACTTCGGCTGCATCCAGCCACGTACCGATATCGATGTGGTCCTGGTCGCACCCAAGGGCCCCGGCGACCTGGTTCGTCGCCAGTTCCAGGAAGGTCGCGGCGTGCCCTGTCTGCGCGCCGTCGAGCAGGATGCCTCAGGTCAGGCCCATGCCCGGGCGCTGTCCTATGCCCACGCCATCGGCGGCACCCGCGGCGGGGTGATGGACACCAGCTTTGCCGAAGAAACCGAGACCGACCTGTTCGGCGAGCAGGTGGTGCTGTGCGGCGGGACGGCCGAGCTGGTGATCCAGGGCTTCGAGACCCTCATCGAGGCCGGCTACCAGCCCGAGGTGGCCTATTTCGAATGCCTGCATGAACTCAAGCTGATCGTCGATCTGCTGCACGAGGGCGGCATGGCCAAGATGTACGAGTTCGTGTCCGACACGGCCGCCTTCGGCGATCTGACCCGCGGTCCGCGCATCATCGATGAGTCGACCCGTGAGCGCATGCGCGAAGTGCTGGCCGAGATCCGCAGTGGTGAATTTGCCCGCGACTGGATCCTGGAAAACCAGGCCGGTCTGCCGCGCCATCGCGCCCTGATGAAGGCCCGGACCGGTCACGAGATCGAGAAGGTCGGCAAGGCCTTGCGCGGGCGCATGAGCTGGTTGCAGCCGCGCCAGCCAGACCGCGAAGAGCAGGCTGCCTGAGATCCTCATGAGGAGTCACCCCATGACTGCATCGACTGCCGAGGCCCGGCCACAACCTGCCAGAATCAGTGGCGCCAGGCTGCTGGTGCGTTGCCTGGCCGAGTTGGGAGTGGACACCGTGTTCGGCTACCCGGGCGGCGCCATCATGCCGATCTACGATGCGCTGCCCGGATCCGGCATCCGCCATATCCTGACCCGGCATGAGCAAGGCGCGGCCCTGGCGGCCGATGGATATGCCCGTGTGACCCGCAAGGCCGGGGTGTGCATGGCCACCTCGGGCCCGGGTGCGACCAACCTGGTCACCGGGCTGGCCAACAGCATGCTGGATTCGGTGCCGGTAGTGGCCATCACCGGCCAGGTGCCCACGGCCATGATGGGCACCGATGCCTTCCAGGAAGTGGACGTGTTCGGCATCACCTTGCCGATCGTCAAGCACAGCTACATCATCCGCGACACGGCCGATATCCCCGAAGTGCTGGCCGAAGCGTTCCATCTGGCCACCGAGGGTCGGCCCGGGCCGGTGCTGATCGATGTGCCCAAGGATGTCACCGTTGCCGAGATCGAGGCCTCGGTGCGCATGCCGCGTATTGCGCCGACCAGCACGGCGGTCCCGGCGGCCATCGGCGATGCCGTGGAGGCGATGGCCGGCGCCAGTCGACCGCTGTTCTACCTGGGCGGCGGCATCGAGATCGCCGGCGCCGAGGACGAGGTCCGTGCCCTGATCGAGCGCACCGGTTTTCCGTCGGTCTGCACACTGAAGGGCTTGGGCGCGGTGCCTACCGATCATCCCGATTTTCTCGGCATGCTGGGCATGCATGGCATGCGCGCCGCCAACCTGGCGGTGCAGGAATGCGATTTGCTGATCGTCACCGGCGCGCGTTTCGATGACCGCGCCACCGGCAAGCTCGATGAGTTCGCGCCCCATGCCCGGGTCATTCACATGGATGGCGACCCGGCCGAGATCGGCAAGTTGCGCAAGGCCGACGTGGCCTTGCCCGGCGATCTGATCAGCAATCTGAACGCACTCAAGCGTCAGGCGGATTTTGATTCCAGTGCACGGATCGCTGCCTGGAAAGCGCGTTGCCTGGCGAATCGGCGTGAGCATGCCTGGCGCTATGACGCTCCGGGCGAATTCATCTATGCCCCGGCGCTGCTCAAGGCCATGAGTGAGCGCTCCGAAAATGATCTGACCATCGCCTGTGATGTCGGCCAGCACCAGATGTGGGTGGCCCAGCATTGCCGTTTCCGTCGCCCGCGCACCCACCTGACCTCGGGCGGCCTGGGCACGATGGGTTACGGGTTGCCGGCCGGCATCGGGGCCAAGCTGGCCCATCCGGAAGAGACCGTGGTGGTGGTCTCCGGCGATGGCTCGATCATGATGAATATCCAGGAACTGGCCACCCTGAAGCGCTACGACATCGATGTGCGCATCGTGTTGCTGGACAACAGCTCGCTGGGCATGGTGCGCCAGTGGCAGGAGCTGTTCTTCGCCGGCAATTATTCAGAGATCGATTTGAGCGACAACCCCGATTTCGCCGCGCTGGCGCGAGTTTTCGGCCTGCAGGCGCGCACCATCGAGCGCCGCGACCAGGTCGATGAAGCCCTGGACTGGCTGCTGAACGAGCCCGGCCCCTCGCTGCTGCATGTACGCATCGACCCGACAGCCAACGTCTGGCCACTGGTGCCCCCCGGAAAGAACAACGCCGACATGATTCAAGGAGAAACCCGATGAGCAACCACTTCGAAATCCGACTGAAATCCAGCGAGGGCGCCTTGCTGCGCACCCTGGGCCTGATCCAGCGCCGCGGCTTTGCCATCGCCGAAATGGCCTTGCGCGCCGACGGTGAGGGCCAGCTGCTGCGCCTGGCCGTCAGCGGCCAGGGCCGTTGCCCGGAAATCCTGGCCCGCCAGGTGGCGCGCCTGCATGACGTGATCACCATCGAACGCATCGAACACGAGCCCTGGCAAGCCACCGTCGCCGACTGCGCCAGAGCCCTGGCCAACCTGGTGCCTTCGAGCGATCCGTGGCGCCTGGCTTCGAACGAAATGCGGGGCTGAGGCGACATGACAATGAATGACAACGACCGGGTAGTGATTTTCGATACCACTTTGCGCGATGGCGAGCAGTCGCCGGGTTGCAGCATGAGCGTGGCGCAGAAGCTGCGCCTGGCCCGGACCCTGGCCGGGCTTGGCGTGGATGTGATCGAGGCCGGTTTCGCGGCCGCTTCGCCGCGTGATTTCGATGCCGTGCAGGAAGTTGCCCGCCAGGTCGAGGGGGCGACCATCTGTTCGCTGGCCCGTTGCAACAACCACGACATTCCGCTGGCGGCTCGGGCTCTTTCATCTGCGAAGAAGCGTCGTCTGCACGTGTTCATCGCCACCAGCCCCATCCATCGCCGTCACAAGCTCAACATGAGTCGCGCCGAGGTGCTTCAACGCGCCGTGGCCGGGGTGCGTCTGGCGCGCGAGTTCTGCAAGGACGTGGAGTTTTCGGCCGAGGACGCGATTCGCACCGAGCCGGAATTCCTGGCCGAGGTCATGAGCGCGGTGATCGAGGCCGGCGCGACCACCATCAATGTGCCCGACACCGTCGGCTATACCACGCCGGATGAAATGCACCGCATCATCAGCACCTTGCGCGAGCAGGTCAGCGGGATCGAGCAGGTGGTGATCTCGACCCATTGCCACAACGATCTGGGCATGGCGGTGGCCAACTCGCTGGCCGCGGTGGCCGCGGGAGCGCGCCAGGTCGAATGCACCATCAATGGCATCGGCGAGCGGGCCGGCAATTGCGCCCTCGAAGAAGTGGTCATGGGATTGAAGACCCGATCCGACCTGTTCGGCGTGAGCACCGCCATCGACACCCGCAAGCTCTATCCGGCCTCGAGACAACTGGCCGCCATCATCGGCAGTTTCGTGCCGGCCAACAAGGCCATTGTCGGCGACAACGCCTTTGCCCACGAGGCCGGCATCCACCAGCACGGCATGCTGGCCAATCGCGAAACCTACGAAATCATGCGCCCGGAGGATGTCGGCATCAGTCGTTCGACCCTGGTGCTGGGCAAGCACTCCGGTCGCCACGCACTGGCCGACCGGGTGCGCGAGTTGGGCTTTGAACTGGCCGAGACCGAACTCGAGCAGTTGTTCGTGCGCTTCAAGGACCTGGCCGATCGCAAACGCCAGGTCTTCGATGCCGATATCGAGGCGCTGATTGCCGGCGGCCAGGGCGACCGGGCCGGGCCGTGGCAGCTGGTCGGCCTGCAGACCACCAGCAGCATGGGGCAGGGTCAGTTGCCGAGTGCGGCCGTGGCCCTGAGGGGTCCGGATGGACAAAGCGTGACCGAGGCGGCCACCGGCGATGGTCCGGTCGATGCCGTGCTCAAGGCCATGGCGCGTGCCACCGGCACCGAATTCGAGTTGATCAGCATGCGCGTGCGTTCGGTCAGCGAGGGCGAGGATGCCCAGGGCGAGGCGGCGCTGACGGCGCGCATCGACGGGACCCAGTATTCCGGCCGCGGCGTGGACACCGATATCGTCGCCGCCTGCGCCAAGGCCTTTATCGAGATTCTCAACCGGGCCAGCCGCAATCCAAGGGCGGATGTCACTCGTTCCAGCCCCGACCCGGTTGCGCATGAGGCGCCCCGGGTCGCGACGGCCCATCCCTGATCACCAGAAACGAAATCAAATCCACCACCAGGAGCTCCACTCAATGGCAATACAGGCATCAAAAACCATCTGGAAAAACGGCCAACTGCTGCCCTGGCAGGACGCCACCGTGCACGTGCTCAGTCACGCCATCCACTATGGATCGAGCGTGTTCGAGGGCGTTCGCGTCTACGCCACACCTGAAGGTCCGGCCGCGTTTCGTCTCACCGAACATATCGACCGCCTGTTCGATTCGGCCCGCATTCACCGCATTCCCATGCCGTTTGATCGCGAGACGCTGCTTTCGGCCTGCGAACAGGTGGTGGTGGACAATGCACTCGAGTCGGCCTACCTGCGCCCGGTGGTGTTTCGCGGCTATGGCAGCCTGGGCCTGGTCGCCGGAGAGGACGTGGCCACCGAGGTAGTGGTGGCGGCCGTGTCCTGGGGTCGTTACCTGGGCGAGGAAGCGATGGAGCAGGGCGTGGATGTGGCCGTGACCTCCTGGCAGCGCCCGGCCCCGAATACCGTGCCATCGTTGGCCAAGGCCGGCGGCAATTACCTGTCCGGTTCGCTGATCAGCAGCGAGGCCAAGCGCCACGGATATGGCGAAGGCATTGCCCTGTCGCACGACGGACTGGTCAGCGAGGGCGCGGGTGAAAATCTGTTTCTGGTCCGCGACGGCCGGCTTTATACCCCGCCGGTGGCCGCTTCCATTCTCGGCGGCATCACCCGTGATTCGGTCATGCATATGGCCCATGACCTGGGCCTGGAGGTGCGCGAGCAACCCATGCCCCGGGAAATGCTTTACCTGGCCGACGAGGCCTTCTTTACCGGCACGGCGGCTGAAATCACGCCGATCCGCTCGGTCGACGGCATCACCGTCCGGGCCGGTGGTCGCGGCCCGATTACCCGCCGGCTGCAGGATCGATTCTTCGGCCTGTTCGATGGTTCCACCCCGGACCTCCACGGCTGGCTGACCCGTTTTACCCAAACCGAAATGAACCCGCAGGAGTTGCCCCATGTCGCAAACGCTGTTTGACAAGCTCTGGGAGGCCCACCAGGTCCGCCCCGAAACCACCGAGGCCCCGGCCCTGATCCATGTGGATCTGCACCTGATTCACGAGGTCACCAGCCCGCAGGCCTTCGCCGAGCTCGACGAACGCGGCCTCAAGGTGCGCCGACCCGACCTGACCGTGGCGACCATGGATCACTCCACACCGACCTGGGCGGCCGATCTCCAGGGCCAGCGTCGCTACGCCAGCGAACAGGCCTGGGAGCAGGTGCGCACCCTGATGGACAACTGCGACCGGCATGGCATCACCCTGCATGACTGGGACAGCCCCAATCGCGGCGTGGTCCACGTCATGGGGCCGGAGCTGGGTCTGACCCGGCCCGGCATGACCATCGTGTGCGGAGATTCGCATACTTCCACGCACGGGGCTTTCGGCGCCCTGGCGTTCGGAATCGGCACCAGCGAGGTCGGTCATGTGCTGGCCACCCAGTGCCTGTTGCAGCGCCGTCCGCGAACCCTGCGCATCACCGTCGACGGGCGTCTCGGCGCCGGGGTCAGCGCCAAGGACCTGATTCTGCACCTGATCGGCCGGATCGGCGTGGATGCCGGCACCGGCCACGTGATCGAATTCGCCGGCAGCGCCATTCGCGCCCTGGACATGGAAAGCCGCATGACGGTGTGCAACATGGCCATCGAGGCCGGCGCGCGCGCCGGACTGATCGCGCCCGATCAGACCACCATCGACTGGTTGCGCGGCCGTGCCCATTGCCCGCAGGGCGAGGAATTCGAACAGGCCGCCCGCGGCTGGCTGGAACTGGCCAGTGATCCGGGTGCGAAGTTTGACAAGGAATACCGCTTCGATGCCGACGAGATCGCCCCGACCATCACCTACGGCACCCATCCCGGCATGGTGGTGGCGCTGGATCAGCCGGTGCCCTCCAGCGACGAACCGGCGACTCAACGCGCCCTGGAGTACATGCAGGTCACCCCGGGCCAGGCACTGCTGGGCCGGCCGGTGGACGTGGTGTTTGTCGGTTCCTGCACCAATGCCCGCCTGGGCGATCTGCGCTCGGCGGCCGAAATCATGCGTGGGCGCCGTGTCGCCGACGGCGTGCGCATGTTGGTCGTGCCCGGCTCGGAGCAGGTGCGCAAGGCCGCCGAGGCCGAGGGCCTGGACCAGGTCTTCATCGCCGCCGGGGCCGAATGGCGCGAGCCGGGTTGTTCCATGTGCATCGCCATGAACGGTGACCGGGTCGGCCCGGGGCAAACCGCCGTCAGTACCTCGAACCGCAATTTCGAGGGTCGCCAGGGTCCGGGCAGTCGCACCTTCCTGGCCAGCCCGGCGACTGCGGCGGCCTGTGCGGTCAAGGGCTGCATTACCGATCCGCGCCATCTCGATGGTCGCACGGAACCACGCATTCACTTTCCCGCCCCCCGTCAAATGGAGGCCCGTCCATGAATCCGCTAAAAAATCTGGAGTCCACCACCGTGGTGCTGGCCGAGCGCAATATCGATACCGACCAGATCATCCCGGCGCGTTTTCTGACCACCACCTCGCGCAGCGGTCTGGCCGATGGCGCCTTCGCCGACTGGCGTTTCGATGCTCAGGGCCGGCCGCGACCGGAATGCCCGCTCAATACGCCCGATAGCGGGGAAATCCTGGTGGCCGGCGAGAACTTCGGCTGTGGATCCTCGCGTGAGCACGCGGTCTGGGCCCTGATGGAGCTGGGCTTTCGGGTGGTGATCTCTTCGCGCCTGGCCGATATTTTCCGCGCCAATGCGCTCAAGAACGGCTTGCTCGCCATCGAGGTCGATGCCGCTACCCATGCCTGGCTGCTGGACCATCCGGGCGCCAAGGTCGGCGTGGATGTGGCCGAATGTCGGCTGGAGTTGCCCGAGCGGCCGGGCGTGAGCTTCGAGCTGGATCCCTTTGCGCGCACCTGCCTGCTCGAGGGTGTGGATGCACTGGGTTACATGCTCGGCCAGCTTGATGCCATCGAGGCCTTCGAGCGCGGTGAGCGACGTTACGGGGCGGCGGCATGACAACAGCGCTGATTACACTCCTGCCCGGCGATGGCATTGGTCCCGAAATCATGGCCGAGGCACAGGCATTGCTTGACGATCTGGCCGAACAGGAGGGCCACGAGTTCGTCCTTCAGAAACGCCCGATCGGCGGGGCCGCCATCGATGCCGTCGGGCAGTCCCTGCCGTCCAGCACGCTGGCTGCCTGTCGCCAGTCCGATGCGATCCTGCTGGGCGCGGTCGGCGGGCCGAAATGGGATGATCCCGAGGCCGCCATTCGTCCCGAGCAGGGCCTGTTGCAGCTTCGCCAGGAACTGGGACTGTTTGCCAATCTGCGCCCGGTGCGGCCGCATCCGGCCCTGGCCGATGCCAGCCCGATCCGGCCTGAGCGCCTGGCCGGGGTGGACTTGCTGGTGGTGCGCGAACTGACCGGCGGGCTGTATTTCGGACGCAAGCTGGAACTCACAAACCTGGCCGAGGATGCCTGTCGCTACAGCACCGCCGAGATCGAGCGGGTGGTGCGGCGCGCCGCGGCCTTGGCGCGGACCCGGAAAAAGCATCTGACCCTGGTCGACAAGGCCAATGTACTGGCCACTTCCAGGCTGTGGCGACGGATCACGACGGCATTGATCGAGCGCGAATTTCCCGATCTGCGCCTGGAGGTGATGCTGGTCGATGCTGCGGCCATGCACCTGATCAGCCGCCCGGCCGATTTCGACGTGATCGTCACCGAAAATCTGTTCGGCGATATTCTCACCGACGAGGCGGCCATGTTGTCGGGCTCCATGGGTCTGTTGCCCTCGGCCTCATTGGGTGAGCAGGGTCCGGGTCTGTACGAGCCCATCCACGGATCGGCGCCGGACCTGGCCGGGCGCAATCTGGCCAACCCCTTCGCCATGCTGCTGTCGGTGGCCATGATGCTGGAGCATTCGCTGGGCCTGGCCGATACCGCCCGCCGGGTCGAGCAGGCCGTCGAGCAGTGCATCGATGCCGGCCAGACCACGCCGGATCTCGGTGGGCGACTGGGCACGCGAGAAGCCGCGGCGGCGGTTCGTCAGCGGCTTGCCGATGCAAATTCCAAGCGAGAGCACCGGGTGGAGATTCATCCGCTGCGTGCCCGTGCCTTGGCGGCATCGAACACTGCATGAAGCCCCTGAACCTGCTTCAGTCCATGGTCGCGGCCCCCGTGCATGCGGTAGCCCGCCAGACACCGGTGGAGCAGGCCGCCTTGCTGTCCGAGCGCCTCGGCCGTTCGATCTGGTTCAAACGCGAGGACTTGCAGCCGGTTTTTTCATTCAAACTGCGAGGCGCCTATGCACGCATGGTCCGACTCAAGCCGGAAGAGCGCCAACGCGGGGTGGTGGCGGCCAGCGCCGGCAACCACGCCCAGGGCGTGGCCCTTGCAGCCGCCCGCCTGGGCGTGCAGGCGCGTGTGATCATGCCTTGCACCACGCCGGCCATCAAGGTCGATGCCGTACGTCGTCTCGGTGCCGAAGTCATCCTGCATGGCGATGCTTACGACTCAGCCCAGGCGCGCGCCCATGCCGAGTGCGGTCAAACCGGTGCGGTCTTCATTCACCCGTTCGATGATCCGGACGTGATCGCCGGGCAGGGCAGTGTGGCCATCGAATTGCTGCGCCAGCTTCCCGAACCCCCTGATGCGGTCTTCGTGCCGGTCGGTGGCGGGGGCTTGTTGGCCGGTATCGCGGTGGCCATCAAGTGCCTGTCACCCGAAACCCGCGTGATCGGGGTCGAGCCCGAGGGCGCGGCCAGTTTTGCCGCCGCGCTCAAGGCCGGCAAGCCGGTTGATATCGGGCCGGTCAACCTGTTTGCCGACGGGGTGGCGGTCAGAAAGGTCGGTCAGTGGCCGTTTCGGCTGGCTGCCGATCGGGTCGATGAGATGATTGCGGTCAGTGTTGATGAGATCTGCGCCGCGGTGCACGATGTGTTTCTCGATACCCGCGCCGTGATCGAACCGGCCGGCGCGCTGGGCGTGGCCGGCATCCACCGCTACCTGGCCCGGGGTGGGCAGGGTAAGACGTTGGTGGCGATCAATTCGGGCGCCAATATCGGTTTCGAGCGCATGGCGCACGTGATCGAACGCGCCGAGATCGGCGCCGGGCGTGAAATCCTGTTTGCCGCCACGATCCCGGAGCGCGCCGGCAGTTTTCTCGAATTCTGCCGGGCGCTGGGACAGCGCGAGCTGACCGAGTTCAACTATCGCTACGGCTCGCACGAGCAGGCCCACGTATTCGTCGGCTTGCGCATGGACGGTGGCCCCGAACAGCGCGGCGAGTTGTATTCCCGCCTCAAGGCCCGCGGCTACGAGGTGCTGGATTTGACCGACAACGAACTGGCCCGTGATCACTTGAGGCACCTGGTTGGCGGCCGAGCCCCCGGTGATCAGCGTGAACTGCTCTACCGGTTCCGTTTCCCGGAGCGTCCCGGCGCCCTGGAAACCTTTCTGACCGGGCTTGCCGGGCGCTGGTCAATCAGCCTGTTCCACTACCGCAACCACGGCTCCGCCCACGGCCGGGTGCTGGCCGGCTTCCTGGTTCCGGCTTACCAGCAGCAAGCCTTCGAAGGCTTCCTGGCCAGCACCGGGTATCCCTGGGAAGCCGTCAATGACCGGGCCGCCGATTTCTTTCTTGCTGATCGGTTGCAAGAGCAAAAAGGCCTGGTCTCGCGCAGAGACGCGGAGGGTAAGAGGTTTACAGTAGCCAATTCGTTCGAACCCGGATTCGCACCATAGATTGATATCATGGCCCTCTTTTGACGAGGGAAAACGGACCGCCCGACCGGTTTTGCTTTACGGGTCCGGGACAGGTTCTAACAATGATGTCATTGATCCGTAATGGAAATGCTGGCTTGTGGATGATCGTTTTGCTGATCATCCTGGGCATAGTGATTGGCGTCTGGCAGCCGATCGAGCTGGATGAGCTGATCGAGATGGGGCGCCAGGCAGCCGATTACCCGGCCCTGATCGTGGCCGTGCTCGTGATCATGGTATTGATGTTCAGCTTTGGGTTGCCGGGTAGTTTTGGATTATGGCTGATTGCGCCTTTCCATCCGCCCATGCTGGCCACGGCACTGCTGTTATCGAGCAGTGTGGTTGGCGCACTGGGTGCCTATGCTTTCAGTGCTCGGATGGGCAAAGATTGGACGCCGTCGGGAATGACGGCCAAGGTCATGAAGTTGCTGGAAAACCAGGGTGGAGTGATGACCCAGATTGCCATGAGGGTCTTGCCGGGCTTCCCCCACTCGGTGGTCAATTTCGCCGGCGGCGTGCTCAAGCTGCCGCTGCCCGGATTCATGATCGCGGCACTGATTGGACAGGGCGCAAAATGGGCGGTCTATGCCACGGCAGTCTATGGTGTGGTCGATGCCGTGGAAAGCGGTGA
>SL_3KL_010_SEDDRAFT_10004637_pt1 | contig 12415 bp, 14 predicted proteins | sample SodLakKL_010_SED_2_FD_10381 | JGI IMG/M metagenome (IMG submission 10381)
CGTAGTAGAGGGTATACACGCCCTTAACCCAGGTTTATGCGGCGGTATCGCCGAAGAGGATAAGTTCGGGATATTTGTAAGCGCCCTTACCCAGCTCAGGATAGATAATGACACGAGAATATTCACATCCGACTCACGGCTTATGAGGAGGATAATAAGGGACTCGCTATTCAGGAATTACAGCGCTCTTGAATCAATTGAAAGGTTTCCCCTTGTCCGGGAGGGAGAGGATGAGTATGTTTTNCCGTTCCAGGATACGGCGGATGTATTCTTTAACTCCTCGCTGATATATGAACAGGCCGTGCTGAAACCTTTCCTGGAATCCCGCCTGAGTTCACTAAGGGACACGGTCCCGGAGTATTACGAGGCCCGGCGGCTTCTTAACTACCTGGACTTTTTTCTTCCCGTGCCCCCGGACGAGGTTACACAGACTTCCATTCTGCGCGAGTTCATAGGCGAGAGCGGGTTCAGGTACTAGATGCGGTTGATTTTCAAGGCTCTCTTGTGTTATAATTTCTCGGGTTAAGTACAGTTAAATATGCTATTGTGATAAAAGTCACTGAAATGTTTTCCGCGGTTGAGTTATAATAAGTACAGAAGTTTTATCGCGGGAAACAAAGGAGATATGCCATGAGAAAACATTTTGTTTATTTTATTTTAACGCCCCTTTTACTCTTTGCCCTGGCTCCGGATGCCGCGGCGGCCAGGATCATAAGTTTAAAAGGGGAGGCTGTCTATCTGCCGGAAGGCGGGGAGGATTGGGAGCCCGCTGCTGTTGAGCAGGAGTTATCCTCCGGAGATACCGTCCGCACACTGGAGGAGAGCTGGGTCCAGCTCAGGTTTATAGGGGGTCATTCATCCCGCCTGGGACCCGAAAGCTCAATTCAGATAGATTCAATTGATGATGATATCCTCCTGGATCTTATTATGGGAGAGGTCCTGTCAAAGGTCTCCGAACTTCCGGAAGACGGTAAGTTCGAGATATCGTCTCCCCAGGCGGTTACGGCTGTAAGGGGGACATCATTCTCGGTCTCGGTAAATGAACAGGACGATGAAACCCTGGTCAGGGTATTTGAGGGATCCGTCTTTACAAGGGAGCCCGGGACAGGTGAAGAGGTGGAGGTTCCGGCCGGAATGTTATCAAGGGTAAGGCGGGGCACGCCTCCTTCCGAACCGGAGGAGCTCTCCGCAGATGAGGGTGATCCCGACCTCGCCTGGGCCGACGACCCGGATGATGACGGGGAAGAGCCGGAAGATACCGAAGACCCCGAAGATCCCGAAACCGTTGAAGAACCGGAGCTGGCAGAGTCCGATCCGGAACCTGACCCGGAACCCGATGCCGCCCCGGCGCGCCCAGACGTAAGGCAGGAGCTAAGGCAGACACTCAGGGGTGAGATAAGAAGGGCCGTAAGCGAGATAAGAACGGATGTGAACGCCTCCAGGGACGTAGTTGAAAAGACCAGGGAAACCGATGTATCCGTGGGAAGGACGATGAGGGATTTTCACGGCAACCTGGTCAGGGTTGAGCAGCACGTTATCAGGCCCAGGAGCGATACCCTGCAGTTTGTAAATATCACAAAAAGGGATAATTACCGGTACAGGGGGAGGATGGAAGTAGAGGGGACAGGGGCCAGGCTGGACAGCTTTGAGACGAGGGTATCCTTCAGCCGGGATATCCCCCGGAGGCTTTCCGGATGGGTAAATTTCCTCTCCGATATGTCGGATACCGAGATTCAGGATTTTCATCCGACCTCAATGGAGATAAGGATTTCCAACCAGGTAGACAGCATTAATGTAAGAAGCGACAGGTGGATAGAGGAAGATGAGGAGCTTGAAGAGCCTACCATCACCTTTGTGAGCGGGAAACACGGTACCTGGCAGGTTGATACGGATCCCCCGGATTCTTTTCAGGGGGGGGACGGGATAGACCGGGAGCCCGATGAAGGCCGGATAGCGATGTGGGCCATATCCCCCCGGGCAAGGCTTCATCAGCCGGGGAATAAGAACATCTTATTTAACGGTGACAGCGATGTCAGGATCGGTATAGAAGGGTGGCTGATAAATAACGACGGCAGGGTCATAGGGACAAATGACCTGAGCTCCGGAAACCCGTTTGATACTATGAAAAGGGTAGCCTTTGAGCTCTCGGGTACTGTACGTTACGGGTTTGACACGGATTATATCCTTAACGACCCGAATGTTGAGAATACCGCCGGAAACAGGGATAAGGCCCTGGCGGGGTTCAATGAGGCCAGTAATTTCTTTGACCGGAATTTTGATATAGTTGCCACGCCTGATTTTCTCTATAATGCTCTTGAGGAGATGGCCAGGAATATTGATTTTGACGCTCTGGACAGCGACGACTGAAAATTGGGGTTCGGGAGAACTGACCTGTAAGTGAAATATATAAGGAAAAAGAAAAGATGAGAAAAGTTATACTTATTATGGTTGCCGGGATACTTATGGTTTCCGGCCGGGCCGAGGCGGTGCCTTCCTGGGCCGTTCCGGCCGCGCTGAGGTTTATAAGCAATCCGGATGATTTCTTCTTTAACCTACATCTGGATAACGTGGATTACTCGCCTTCGGCGGCGGAGACCAAAGGGGGGATAAGGATGAACCTTCTGCTTACAACGCTCCCTCTTACCTGGGCAAACCTTAACGTCAAAGCCCAGGTCTTAAATGAGAGCAGCATAAGGCCCTGGACCCCCCAGGTGGATATCGTCGGGAGTTACGGTCGTATAGCCGCGCTTGATATACTCCCTGCCGTTATGGATGACGATGACGATGATGATTTCGAGACCCCCACGATGAGCGATTACAGCATAGGGCTTACCCTCACCAAGGCCGTCTCTCCGGAGACAAGGCTCTTTGCAGGGTACCACCACTCGGTATTTGCCCTGGATATAGAGTTTGACGAGGTGGATATCGCCGGGGAGGAGACAATCGACTCCCTGAATATATCCAGGAGGGATAATATACTGGTGACCGGGATAAGTAACAGGTTCGGGGAGAGAAGCAGTATGACGGCTTACCTGGGGTACGGGTTCAATTACAACAAGATATTCTCAAGGGTGGTCTGGCACCGACGGCGGTTTGAACTGGGGTTCAATATCTACCCCGAGGGTCTTCTGGTTATCCACCCGTTCATCGGGATGCATTGGGGGTTATAAGATGAAGAAAATAGCTTTACTGATATTTTGGGTTCTTATTTTGGTTTTTGCGCCCCGTCCAGCGGTTTCCGTGGAGGTTGTCCCGTATTACAACTACCAGTTCACGCAGGGTGCCTCGATATCTCCTGACGGGGATGCGGGTTTCTTGCTGAACCTCTCAAATGATATAGGAACTATAGTAATGCCGGCTGATGATCATAGTATTATAGGGTACTACTCGTTTCAGTACCAGGGTCCGGGTCTTAAGCGGCAGGAGGGCAGGGAGTTCAGGGAACGTTACCTCAACCACGTATTTGCCGGGCGCCATCACTGGAGTTTGGGAGATATGACCCTGCAGTCCCAGCTCAGTATAATGACTGAGAGAAGAAGGAGCGGGACCAACGAGACCTGGGACAGCGGGTTATACAACTTCAACCGTTACGGCGGGTCATCGGCGGTTTCCCTGGACCTTTACGGGATATATTCAACCATATCCCTCGGGTATCATTACCTTACCTTCCCCAATTATACGGATATGCTGGCCGAGATAAGGGCGGGCGCAGACGCAAGCAGCACCGCCGGTACGCAGAATCATCACTCACTGCGGATGGCATACCGGGGTGAGGTGAAGAATAATGTGTTCTGGCTCTCGTTCAATCCGCTTTTTTACACCAGGCAGCGCGTAGCGGTAGATAGGGCCCAGGCCGACGGTAGTTTTTACTCAAGCACAAAGCAGAGAGAGCTCATTATGAATATGGGGGGAAAGAGGAGTGAGAAGCTTTCGGACCGTGTCACCATAGCCCCCGAAATAGACCTTACCCTGCGGTACTCCAACCAGAACTATCAGCATTTTGAGGAAGCCACTTCAACTACGCCGGTATCCTTCCATGATGATTTTTTTGATTATATGGAACCCTCCCTCACCCTCCCGGTTTCGGTAAGGCTCGGTTCGGACTGGACCTATTTTGCAAGTCCCAGTTTCAGTTACCGGAGGTATATGCACAGGAACCCCCGGGACAGCGAAGGTAATTTTGTAGGAGGGGAGAAACAGAACAGGCTCCTCGGGGTCCATACTACCGGGTTCAGGAAGCAGACCGGGGAGAGCTCCGCCACGGTCTTTTTCTTTACCTACCAGCACCAGTCGTCAAATATGGAATTTGAGAGATACGCGTCCTATAATTACGACGGGTTTTCGCTGGGTATAAGGTTCCATATGGAGTATTAGCGGTCCGGTTAGTTAAACGTTCCGTTTTATTATAACAGATTCCAGCATATCTGCGGCGTCTTCGGCCAGGTCGGAAATATGGACGAGATGATATACGAACTCGCGCAGATGAATTTTTTCCGCAAGCGAAAGATCCTTTGAAAGAAATATCTTCTCAGTAAGGTGCCACTCCACGGTATCGGCGTTCTCCTCCTTGCAGTTTACGGTATGTATGGCTGCTCTCACCGCCTCGTTATCCTGGAAATAATTTTCTACGGCTTTTTTAAGCGGGATAACCGCCTCATAGGAAAGTCTTGCGATATTAAGTATATCGCTTGAGAACTCTTCCGGGACCCTGGGTTTCTGCGCGATAAGGAAGTCGCAGCAGGACTCCGCGCTGTCGGCAACCTTGTCCTGCCTTGCGAGGTAGTTTATAAGATCTTCCCTGATTGAAGGGAAGAAGGCCCCCTTGTACATATCTGCGATTATCTTCCTGCGTAGCTCGTCGGCTTTGCTTTCAAGGTTGTGGGTGGCGTAGGCCCTGGAGTCCGATTCCTCGGTTTTTCCCTTAAGGTAGGCATCAACAGCGTCAACCATACTTTTAACGGTATCAATGACAACTAAAAGATGTTTCTTGATATCCTGGTTGACCTGTTTTTCCTTTTTTCTGCCGAACATGGGGATTATTTATCAAATAAAAGCAGCTTATGTCAAGAAGGTATTGACTTAGGATAACCCTTTTGTAAGAATCATAGGGAATTTTATTATGTTTGCGGAAATCATAAAATTTGTTATTGGGGCGCTGCTTCTCTGGAAGGGAGCGGATATTTTTGTAAGGGGGGCCTCGGTTCTGGCCGCCCGAGCGGGGGTCTCCGGGCTTATGGCCGGGCTTACTCTGGGGGCCTTGGGGACCTCCCTGCCGGAAATGGTTGTTTCCTGGTTTGCCGCGGTATCAGGGACACCCTCCATAGCCCTTGGTAACGCTATGGGGTCAAATGTTGCAAATATATGTCTTGCCCTGGGGCTGGGCGCAGTTATAGCCCCGGTTGAAGCGGCTCGCCGGGAGATTATGGCGGAGTATGGGGTCATGGTTTTTGCTGCGGCGCTCCTTTGGGCTCTCTCTTTTGGGTTATATATAAGCCGCGTTTCCGGGTCGGTTCTGCTGCTATGCGGGGTATTATACCTGTTTCTTCTCTCCAGACGAAGAAAAACGGCACCTGCTGCTCCGGTTAGCGAGGGGAAAAACCGGTCCCTGCCTGCTGCAGCGGCAGGGACTCTCCTGGCCCTGGGGGCCCTGCTCCTGGGCGCTGATTTTATGGTGGGGTCGGTGGTATCAGCAGCCCGCGCCACAGGTCTCAGCCAAACCCTGATATCTCTCAGCGCCGTTGCCCTGGGAACCTCTCTTCCTGAGATAGCGGTCCTTGTCGCCGGAAGCATCAGAAAAGAGTACGGTATAGGGATCGGTACAGTCATAGGCTCAAATATTTTCAATATATTCTTTGTCGCGGGCGGCGCTGCAGCCATAAGCGGGATAAGCATAGAAAGCGCGGAGTTTATTTTTCAGATACCGGCGGTCTTTGCCGTATCGGTCCTTCTTTTCCCGTTTCTTTTTACCGGGCTCAGGGTTGCAAGAGCCGAAGGAGCCGCCCTTCTTGGTCTCTATATGGGGTATATGTACCTCATATTCAGGTTCATCAGGTAGAGAGACACGTGTCCGATTCAGATAAAACGGCGCTTTTTGATTCACATGCGCATCTCCTGGATCCCCGCATAAAGGAGGCGGAGTCTCTTCTTCAGGGGGTAGGGAGGGTTATCTGTTTTTATGAGCCCGGTGAAGACTGGGAGGGGTTTTTATCTTTTCTTGAGGATGAGCGGGTATTCGGAGCTTGCGGGATACATCCCCATACCGCCTCCGGAGCGGGTGAGCTTATGGGGGAGCTCCCGCGTATGCTCTCCCACGAAAAAGTCAGGGCCCTCGGAGAGATAGGCCTTGACTTCTACCGGGATAACTCCCCGAGGGATATCCAGAAGGAGGTTTTTCGCCGGCAGCTTGAGACCGCGTGTCGGATGGAGATGCCCGTTGTAGTGCATACCCGGTCGGCTTTTGACGAGACTATGAAGATCCTACAGGAGTTCTCACCCGGGAAGGTTCTTATTCACTGTTTTTCCGAGGGGGCTCCCGAGGCCCGGGACGCCATCAAAAGCGGTTACAGGATCGCGGTGGGAGGGGTTCTTACCTTTCCCAATGCCGCCCGGCTCCGTGATGCCGTAAATATTATCCCCATGGAGAGCCTCCTGGTGGAGACGGATGCTCCCTATCTTGCCCCGCAGCCCGTCCGCGGCAGGGTGAACCTTCCTTCGTATGTTTCCTATACGGTTGAAGAGATAGCGCGGATAAAAGGGGTCTCCTTCACCCGCGCTGCAGAGGCTTCATTTCTCAGCGGTTCGGAGTTTTTCGGTCTCTGAGGAGATACTTAATATGAAAGTAGACCTCATTAACGGCTCGCCGATGAAGAAAGTCCTCTCTCTTTCCACGCCTATAGTAATATCAAACCTGATGCATGTGCTTTACAATATGGCCGATACCGCCTGGCTTGGGGTTCTGGGGAAGGAGGAGGTGGCGGCGATGGCTTTTGTCTTTCCTGTCATTTTCCTGGTAATATCAATAGGAGTGGGCATCGGCCTTGGAGGTTCCATACTGGTCTCGCAGTATGAGGGAGCGGGGCGGCCGCAGCGGGTATCTCTGGCTGCCGGGCAGACCCTGGTGCTGACCCTTCTCCTTTCGGTGCTGATCTCGGTCTCCGGGCTTTTCCTGAGCCGGCCGCTGGTGCTTCGCCTGGGAGCCTCCCCGGAAGTGGCTGAACTGGCTGTATCATATCTAAGGATAATTTTCTCCGGCGTGATCCTGATATTCGCCTTTTTCATATTTAACGCGGTTATGAGGGGGTGGGGGAATACGCGCACACCCATGAAGATAATGATAGCCTCGAACCTTCTGAATATCATGCTGGACCCCCTGCTGATTTTCGGGTTCTGGTTCCTGCCGGCAATGGGGATAAAAGGGGCCGCTTTTGCCACGCTCATATCCAGGGCAGCGGCTTCCGCGGCCGGGCTCTTTATTCTTTTTAAAGGGAGAAATGCGCTCAGGATCAGGTTGAAGGACCTTTTACCGGATTACGGAATGCTTAGGAAAATACTATCCATAGGCTCGCCTGCGGTCGCCGAACATGCTCTCAAAGCGGCGGGGATAATGATACTTACGGCCATAGTGGCCGGTTTCGGGACCGTATATACTGCGGCTTTCAGCATAGGGATGAGGGTTTTCTCCGTTGTTGTGATGCCTTCCCTGGCCATAAGTTTCGGGACCTCCGCGGCCGCCGGGCAGAACCTGGGCGCGGGGTTTCCGGCCCGGGCCAGGAGCCTTGCGAGGGACTCTTCTGTTTTTGTCTTTTCTTCTCTTGCCGTACTGGGAGGTTTCCTTTTGATGAGCAGGTACCGCGTGGCCTCATTTTTTATAGGCGCCGGGGATCCCGAAGTGGTTGCCGCATCGGCTGATTTTCTTCTGCGACTTGCAGTTATGGCGCCCTTCCTGGGGACCTGCATAACCCTGAGGGGGGCTTTTAAGGGCGCCGGAAAGACCTTCCATTCAATGCTGATCGGGATGACCGGTCTGCTCGGGTTCAGGGTGGTCTATGCCTGGATCGCGGCGGGTATATACGGAAGCGTTACAGGCGTCTGGGACTCTTTTGTCTTCAGCGGGGCGGCGGAGCTTCTTATCTGCGTGCTGTACTTCAGAGGGTCCGGGTGGTCTTCGCCGGTTATAAACGCTTCTGCGAGAGACGGGGACGCCTCCGGTTTCGGGACGGATACCTTGACGTAAATTCCAGCAGTATCTATCATAAACCTGTAAAAGGATGGTTGACCGGTTAAGTGAAGGAGGAAGCTTATGAGTGAATGCAAATTGGATAAGAACCTTAAGATGTGCAATTGTTCCTATGAACCCTGTTCCAGAAAAGGGGTATGCTGCGAATGTATAGCCTACCACAAAAGGGCGGGAGAGGTTCCGGCCTGTTTTTTCCCGGATTCCGCGGAAAAGACCTATGACCGCTCCATAGGGCACTTTGTGAGGATAAACAGCTGAGTATTCCGCCTTCTTCCCGGAGTTGAGGTGCCGGTTTGAAAGAGTTCCGCTACTGTCCGTTATGCGCCGCCGGGCTTGTAAGTTCTGAGATAGAGGGCAGGCTCCGGAGTCTATGCCCGGGGTGCGGATGGGTTAACTACAAGAACCCGCTTCCTGCCTCGGCCTGTATTGTAAGAGACGGGGATAAGGTCCTTCTGGTCAGGAGAGCCGTTGATCCGTTTGCTGGCAGATGGTCGCTTCCCGGCGGGTTTATTGAAGCGGAAGAGACGCCGGAGGACGGAGCCCTCCGCGAGCTCTATGAAGAGACCGGCATAAGAGGAAAAATTGAGAGGCTGCTTGGGGTTTATTCCCAGGAGACCGGGGTTTACGGAAACGTGCTGGTTATCGGGTTTCTTGCAGTAATGACCGGAGGGCGCTTAAAGGCCGGCAGCGATGTTTCCGAGGCCTGTTTCGGGATTCCGGAAGAGGCGGACATACCTTTTGAGAGCCAGCGCAGGATGCTGGGTGGGATAAAAGGACGTCTCTGATGTATATCTTCGGGCCGGTTCCCTCGCGCAGGCTGGGCCTTTCCCTGGGGGTGGATCTTGTTCCCTCAAAGGTTTGCCCGATGGACTGTGTTTACTGCGAGTGCGGCAGGACCACTCTCAGAACCAGCGTCCGTAAACCCTGGGCCGATCCGGCTTTGGTTATTGCAGAACTCAAGGAACGTCTTGAGGTTCTGCCCGAACCTGAGTGCGTGACCTTCTCCGGGGCCGGGGAACCCACTCTCAACAGCGGGATAGGCGAAGTAATAGGTTTTCTTAAATCCCGTAGCCCTGACTCCCCTGTTGCGCTTCTTACAAACGGGGCGCTCCTGGAAGATGAGAAAGTGAGAAAGGATATATCCGGGGTTGATATCGTTATACCGACCCTATCTGCTGTTTCACAGGAGGTATTTGAAAGGATATCCCGTCCTGAACCCGGTCTCACAGCATCCGGAATCGTTGAAGGGATACGTAAACTCTCACGAGAGTCTTCTTCCAGGTTGTGGGTGGAGGTTTTCATAGTCCCTGGTATAAATGACGACCCCCGTGAGGTTGCTCTCATCAGGGAGACCCTGCTTCAGATAGAACCGGATAAGGTTCATCTTAATACGCTTGACAGGCCCGCCTCCGAACCCTGGGTCCGGCCGGCTCCTACAGAGAGGATGGAAGAACTCAGAAGGTATATGCGTCCCCTGGATACGGAGATAATACTTCCCCCGAAGAGTATGGGCGCGGGGAAGCTCCGGGGATCAGAAATGGAGTCGGGAATCCTTGAACTTATCTCCCGGCGCCCCTGCACCCCGGAGGATATCTCGCAGGTTTTTGGGGTCTCCGAAAAAGAGGCTGAAACTTATTTGCAAGAACTTCTTAATTCTGGTAGAATATTCGTTGAAAAAAGGGAAAGAGGAGATTTTTACAAAATAAAATGAACCAGCAAAAAAAATCAGCATCAACCAGCAGGAAAAAGACCGGTGAGGCCCTTGCTTTCATAGAAACAAGGGGCAAGACCGGAATAATCGGCGCTCTTGATATAATGCCGAAGACCTCCGAGGTTTCGTTTTTTGACAGGGTTAATATAGGCAGCGGTATGGTTACCGTTGTTTATACGGGAGAGGTCGCCGCTTCAAGGGCAGCCCACGATGCCGCGGCATCCCTGGCAGGAAAGCTGGGAGAGTTTGTGGCCGGCAACGTTATCCCGCGCCCCCATGAGCGTATATACAGCCTTATACAGCAGCGCCCGGGGGAGGTCTCTTCCGAGGGGTTATCCGGGCGCAGCCTTGCGCTGGGCATAGTAGAGACATACGGTTTTCCAGGTATGATTGAGGCCGCCGACAGGGGGATAAAGGCGGCTGATGTTATTATTCCCGGATGGGTAACCGTGGGGAGCGGGCTTGCCTCAGTCTTCTTCAGGGGCGACGTGGCTGCGGTTCATTCTGCCGTTGAGGCCGCTGCCGTCGGAGCGGAGAGGGTTTCCAGGGTGGAAGGGCTTCATGTGATTCCCCAGCCTCACCGGGGGACCGAAGAGGCGGTTCCGGTGGGACACGGCGGCGAAGCGCCGCCGGACCGTAAAGTTTCTCACGATGATGCCCTTGGCATACTTGAGACCCGGGGAATAACACCCCTTGTAGAGGGGATAGATTCGGGGCTTAAAGCGGCGGGTACCGTCGTGCAGGGTTGGGAAAAGATAGGAAGGGGTATGGCCTCAACTCTTTTCCGGGGTCCTGTTTCCGACGTAAAAGCCTCAATGGAGGCAGCTTCCGCGTCTGCTTCAAAAATCGGAAAGATTACCGGCAGTTATATAATAGCCAGGCCGCACCCCGAATTAGACAAGGGAAGGTGAACCGGGTTCAGGTAGGGGAGAACGTCAGAAGGATTCTCGCTGAACTTCCCCGGGGGGTAAGACTTGAGGCTGCGTGCAAGACTCGCTCCCCCTCCGAGGTCCAGCAGGCCGTTGATGCCGGGGTAGAGATACTCGGGGAGAACTATGTCCGTGAAGCCGCCGGAAAGTTCCACCTTATAAAGGGAAGTTTCCGGCGGCATTTTATAGGGCACCTTCAGCGGAACAAGGTTAAGAAAGCCCTGGGGCTCTTTGACCTGATAGAGTCTCTTGACTCTATCTCCCTGGCCGAAGAGATCAGTAAAAGAAGCGCCTCTCTTTCCATTACCGCCGAATGTCTTATAGAGGTAAACAGCGCCCGGGAGAAGAATAAGTCCGGTATTTATCCCGAAGAGACCCTGGATTTTGCGCGTAAGGTCTCCGGGTTCGGAAATATACTGGTGAGGGGGCTGATGACAATGGGTCCCCTTACGGAGGATCCGGAAGAGCTCCGCCCTTATTTCAGACAGACCCGTGAATTGTTCGAAAAACTGAAACAGATGAGAATCCGGGGATGCCGCATGGAGATACTCTCAATGGGGATGTCATCCTCATACAGAACAGCGGTAAGCGAGGGGGCAAACCTTGTCCGTGTCGGGACGGCTATTTTCGGTCCCCGTGAAAACTGAGTTTTAAAAAAGAAGGGAAACAGGAGTATACTTAAAAAGAGGAGGAGAATCTTATGGAAAAATTCTTGATGCTGGGGAAGTATTCCTATGAAGCGACAAAGGGTGTCTCGGCCGAGCGTACGCAGAAAGCTGTGGAACTTATAGAAAATGCCGGGGGAAAGGTTAAAGCCATTAATATTCTTCTGGGGAATTACGATATGTTTATTCTTTCCGAGTTCCCCGGTGTAAAAGAAGCGATAAATATATCGCTTGCTCTTACCAGGATGACAGGTATATCTTTCACAACCTCTCCCGCGCTTTCCGTGGAAGAGTTTGACAGGCTTATCCAGTAACCCGCGCAGGATACGGTCCCGGGCAGTTGTAAATGCCGTGATTTACGGCGGTTCAGGGGAGATGTTTTTTTGAATCTTTTCCTGAAACTCTATATAGGGAAAGACGGCGAAGAACCTTTTCTGGGCCGGGGTCCTGTCGAGCTTCTTGAGAATATCCTGAAAACCGGTTCCATCCGGGCTGCCGCTTCCGGTATGCGGATGTCCTACTCCAAGGCCCACAGGATAATAAGGCGCCTGGAAAAAGGATTAGGGCTCAGGGTCCTGCGCCCTGAGACCGGGGGCGCAGGGGGCGGCGGGAGCGTCCTTACAGAGGAGGGGCGGCGTCTTATCCGGGATTACCGGAAACTTGAAAAAGAGGTGACGGAGTTTGCTTCCGGGCGGTTTTCCGAAACGGTTGCTTTTTACGGAAAGAGCCGGTCTCAGAGAAATTCTCCACAGAACCCCCGGGGATTTTAATTTGAAAGGTCTTAAAGGTATTCTCAGTCTGCCGCTTCTTGCAGCGGCGATGGTTCTTTCCGCCCGCTTCCCTGCCGGCGGCGCTTCCAATTCCCGCGAATACG
>SL_3KL_010_SEDDRAFT_10004638_pt1 | contig 12414 bp, 14 predicted proteins | sample SodLakKL_010_SED_2_FD_10381 | JGI IMG/M metagenome (IMG submission 10381)
TGGCAGGATTGGCCATCCTCGCTGTGCTTATATCGGGTGGCGTACTATGGGTTAAACAGTATCGCAGAAAAAAAAGAAAGACCAAACCTATACTCCAGTCACAACATCTGACTAAACACGACGACAGTGGAACGAGCCCTATTGAACAGGAGGATGAAGAAACAACTGTTTTCTAAAAATATTAACACCAGACTTAGCATCTTCAAAACCCAACAAAATTGTTATGATTCAAAAAAACACCCCAGAAAACGCAGACAATATAAATGCACCTGTTGATGGCAAAATCATGTTTAGCAACCCATCCATTGAAAGTGTCTTATTAACGTTAAAACCCGGCGAAATCATACCAGAACATACCAATCCCGCAAATGTTCTGTTCGTAGGAATTACTGGCCAGGCAACAATCATCAACCAGCAAAAAGAAGAAATCATCCTTCATGGTTGCGAAACCCTTTTTGTAACCAGCGAAGAGCCACGTTCAATGATAAACAATACAGAAAAGGAGGTAAAAGTAATGGTTGTCAAAATTCACGGATGAGGGTCTAACCTTTCCTGTGACATCCATCCCGGGAAACAATGGGCTTTGCCCCTTTCCCATCCCCAAGGCGAAAAGGCACCTGGTTCATAAAGCTGGATGCAGTATAAATCTGAAATGTTTTTACCAGTACTGTTAAAAGCATGCCCCTTTGACATTGGCCCTCCTGAAGTGAAATCGTGGGTTTATTTTTACATAAAACATCTATGATTGGCTTAAAACACACACGAGCATGATTATTTGGAAAACAAAATGAAAACATACGAACACGGATAACACAGATCGAACTGATTTACACGGATTTTTTCTATCAGCGATTATCCGCAAAATCCGCGTCATCTGTGTTCTGATAACAACATCTATAAAACTATAAACAGATGAAAAAGAACTACTTTTATGAATCAAATTCTTACAATATTTTATATAATATGAAAAGCGTCCTATTCATTGGTATACTTTTTAGTATCATAATAAATTCACCCCTTATGAGCCAGAACCAGACAAAAGATGTATTTGAAGTTATTCACAACCGGAAAAGTGTCAGAGAATACCAGCAAACCGCCGTTCCTAAGGAGATGGTTGAAACCATGCTAAAGGCCGCCATGGCAGCTCCCACAGCACGCAACGTACAGCCCTGGCGGTTTTATGTAATACGCAACAGGCAAAAACTGGAACAACTTGCCCAGGAGTTGCCATATGCAAAAATGCTATACCAGGCCCCACTGGCCATTGTAGTGGCAGGAAATACACAACAGGGAAACCCCAGTGGTGAACAAATCCATAACTGGAAGCTTGACTGCTCGGCTGCGACCCAAAACCTTCTTTTGGCGGCAGAAGCCATTGGCCTGGGCGCAGTATGGACTGGCGTTTATCCTTATGAAGCACGCGTGAAAGCTGTTTCCAACGCCCTTTCTCTCCCCGGACATATCATCCCGTTAAACATCATCCCCATAGGATTTCCCCGTAAAGATGAAAAGCCAAAAGATAAATGGGACAGAGATAAGGTTATTTTTGTGGATTAGTGGATTGGGAAAATTATCCTGGTTTACTACCCTATCCTCTTTAGCAGGGACACATCAGCAATCATCAACCAAATTATAAGGTGTAAACCACGATGGATTGTTGAAAATTAGCCTTTGGGCTAAAATATCTCAAAGCAGGATTTGGCAATATATCTTCAAGCTAAAACCGTAATACTTCAATCACTGAACTCTACCATAAAGCTCAAAGTCCGTAGCATCGACAATTTCCACATGATAAAATTCACCCACGCGAATGGCACCATTTTTTTCCACCAAAACTTCATTATCCACCTCGGGTGAATCATATTCGGTGCGCCCCACAAAATGGTCCTCCTCCTCCCTGTCAATGAGTACACTCATGGTTTTACCTACTTTCTGTTGATTTAACTCATGGGAAATACTTTGTTGCAGTTCCATAAGCTCATCTGCTCTCTCTTGCTTGGTTTTATCATCGATGTCTTCATCAAGTTCATACGCTTTGGTTCCTTCTTCGGGAGAGTAAGTAAAAACTCCTAATCTTTCGAAACGAGTTTCACGAACAAAGTTGAAAAGCTCTTCAAACTGTTGGCGGGTCTCTCCGGGATAGCCTACCAGGAAAGTTGTCCGGAGAGCCACATCAGGCACTTGCTTTCTGATTTTATCAAGTAATACAAGTGTTGATGCTTTGTCAGCATTTCTTCGCATAGACTTGAGCAAAGTGTCATTGATATGCTGAAGAGGTATATCCAGGTAGCGGCATACTTTTGGGTTTTCGGCCATTAGTTTGATCAGTGCATCAGGAAAACTTTTAGGGTAGGCATAATGCAGGCGAATCCATTGAATACCATCAATAAGACTCAGCTCATCCACAAGCTCTGCCAGCATGCTTCTTTTCTCCAGGTCGTAGCCATAATAACTTAAATCCTGAGCAATTAACAACAATTCTTTCACGCCTTTGGCGGCCAGGTGCTTTGCTTCAACAACAAGGCTTTGAATAGTACGTGAACGATAGGCTCCCCTGATAAGCGGAATGGCACAAAACGAGCAGGTGCGGTCACAACCTTCGGCAATTTTCAGGTAAGCAAAATGGCTGGGGGTGGTCAGAAAGCGCGCTTCATTTTCAGGTTGATACTTTTGATTTAAATACCCGAATAGATCAGATGGCTCCTCAACGCCAAACCATGCATCGGCTTCAGGGATTTCCTCTGCCAGCACTTCCTTGTATCTCTGTGAAAGACAACCTGTTACAATCACCTCCTCCACAAGCCCCTCTTTCTTAGCCTTTGCATAGTGCAAAATAGAATCGATGGATTCTTCCTTAGCATCATTGATAAAGCCACAGGTGTTGAGTATTACAATATCGGCAGGTCCATCGGCATCATGGCTCAGAGTAAACTGGCCATTATTGAGCTGGCCCATAATTTTTTCTGAATCCACCAGGTTTTTGGAACAACCCAATGTGATAATATTAATATGTTTTTTGGGAGACATGGGCGGAGGGTCAATAAATTTGGAACTAAGGAGTTATTTTTGCTCGAAAAGGGTTTCGACAAAAGCTTCCCGGTCAAAAACCTGCAAATCATCAACTTTTTCACCCACACCAATATACCTTACAGGTACTTTAAACTGGTCGCTCACACCTATCACCACACCGCCTTTGGCGGTACCATCCAGTTTGGTAATGGCTAATGCATTGACTTCGGTGGCTGCAGTGAATTGCTTGGCTTGCTCAAAAGCATTTTGCCCTGTTGAACCATCAAGAATTAATAAAATTTCGTGGGGAGCCTCCGGAATATGTTTCTGCATAACCCGCTTTATCTTGCTGAGCTCATTCATAAGGTTAACCTTATTGTGAAGTCTTCCTGCAGTATCAATGATAGCCACATCCACATTATGTTGTTTTGCATAAGAGATGGTTTCAAAAGCCACTGAAGCAGGGTCGGCACCCATTCCCTGGGAAACTATAGGCACATCAACTCTTTGCGACCAGATGGTAAGTTGGTCAACAGCTGCCGCTCTAAAGGTATCCGATGCACCAAGTACAACGGATTTACCGGCAGCCTTAAATTTGTGAGCAAGCTTTCCAATAGTAGTAGTTTTGCCCACACCATTTACCCCCACAACCATAATCACATAAGGTCCCTGCACGTTTTCAACCCCAAACTTGTTAAAATCCTGGTTGGTGTTCTCAGCCAACAAGCCGATGATTTCCTCTTTAAGTATACGGTTCAGATCTTCTGTACCAATATACTTGTCTTTTGCCACGCGAGCTTCAATCCTTTCAATAATTTTAAGGGTTGTGGTAACACCCACATCCGACGTTACCAGCACCTCTTCAAGATTATCCAACACCTCAGCATCAACTACTGATTTACCAACGACAGCTCTGCCCAGGCGGGAAAAAAAAGTTTCCCTGGTTTTGGATAACCCCTGATCCAGTTTCTCCTCCTTGTTTTTTGAAAATACATCAAATAAACCCATGGATTGAAGTTTTTAATAATACGTAAAACAGAAACAAAATTTGCGGAAAGCAACCCTGCAAAGATAACCAAAAAAGACTTCCAAAACTGTAACATTTTGGAAGTCTTTTATTTCTGTATATCCTGCTAAGTCTTTGAAAAAAAGTACTCTGCAAGCAAAAGCTTATTTCTTTGCAAAAAATTCTTTTACTTTATCGGCAGCTACGATTTCTTCTTTGAAGGCATAAGCACCGGTTTTTGCCGACTTTTCCATTTTTATAACTTTCGCATAACCTTTACCGGTATCGGTTTTTAATGATGCAACTACTTTCTTTGCCATAATATTTTATTTTATTTCGCGATGAACAGTCATTTTCTTTAAAATCGGATTGTACTTTTTCAGCTCAAGCCTATCCGGAGTGTTTTTCTTATTTTTTGTAGAGATATACCTTGATGTTCCGGGCATCCCACTCTTTTTATGCTCTGTGCATTCCATAATAACCTGCACCCTTGCGTCTTTAGTTTTCTTTGCCATTTTTATTCAACGTATTTTGAGGTTTCATTTTTGTGGGTGCAAAGATAAGTATTTAATCCTAAAACACAAAGCATAACCCAAAATTAATCATAGAGTAGATTCAATCATCAACGGGTGTACTTACCAATTACTCCTTTAGAATCACTTGTTATTGGATGACTGCTTCCGGATGTCTTGTTACATTTACCAATTGAGTATAGGTGGCTAAAATGTAAGCATAGTAAGGCAAGCACTTTTTTTGAACATAAATTCCCTAAAGATAGTTGCAAAAAAGCCCTTATGGAGGATCATTCCCATGGTAAACCTGCAGCCCGGTTTAAAAGTCAATAAAATGATTGTCAACACATTTGATAAACAACTTTAAAAATTTGGGATTCTATAATTTTTAAAGTACTTTCGTAAATAATTTACTACTGGGGCTTTATCTCAATTTAATCATTAAATGAGTAAGCCCCTGAATTATTTTAACACTTTAACAGATTGATATGAGTACACCAAAAGTTATTGCACTTACTTATGAATTGCGCTCAGGAAATGCTGAGGGAGAGGTAATTGAAACAGCAGGAAAGGAAAAACCAGCAGAGTTTTTGTTTGGAGCCGGAAATCTCATTCCTGAGTTTGAAGACCAAATACATCCCCTGGATGCTGGTGAAAGCTTTGAATTTACAATAGCCTCTGATAAAGCATACGGACCTGTAAATCCATCTGCTGTAGTGGATCTTCCAAGAAACATTTTTACCATCGATGGTAAAGAAGCCGAAGATTTGCTTTTTGAAGGCAATATTGTACCTATGCGCAACGACAAAGGAGACCCTCTGCAAGGAAAAATTCTTGAAATCCATGATGAGACCGTAAAAATGGATTTCAATCACCCCCTTGCCGGACAGGACCTTCACTTCAAAGGGGAAGTTTTAACATCAAGAGAAGCTAATCCTGAAGAAATTGAAAAAGGGAACCTGAATACAGGGGAGGAAAACCAGTAATTCAAATCGTTCGTGAAAAACATTTCCACGAGAAATGTTTTTCACGGGCACTATAAATTGATACAAACATATATAGTATGTGAAATATTGTACTAACTTTGTAGTGCTAACTATTTTTTTTATTTTATTTTTATTAACATGAACAGAGGAACAGTAAAATTCTTTAATCAAGCCAAAGGTTTTGGTTTTATTAAAGAGGAAGAAACAGACAAAGAATACTTTGTACACGCAACAGGCTTAGTTGATGAAATCAGAGAAGATGACAATGTAGAATTTGAGCTTGCTGAAGGCAAAAAAGGTTTAAACGCAGTGAATGTAAAATTGGCTTAAAACCTGAACAATATTCACTTAAAAATCAAAAAAGCCTTACCCTGTAAGGCTTTTTTTAGTGTCATACCGGCTGTTTTCAGCTTGTAAATAAGCCCAGTAAAAAATCTTGAAAAATCCATCACATATTTTCACATCAGAAAGGCATAATGTTGTCAGTTTCTTTAGTTGCCGATAATTCAGACATCTAACTGATTAGAGATATTTTAAAAAAATGAATGAGATGAAAAAGGTAAATAAACAGCTAAACTTACAAAATAACAAAATTCATCTTTCCATTTATTTGCCTGATGAACCTCTCGAAGCTATTATACAACTAAACCATGGCCTGGCTGAGCATGGTGGCAGATATGAACAACTGGCATCCTTTTTTTGCAGCAAAGGATATGCTGTATACATTCATGACCATCCCGGACATGGCCAATCAATAACCTCCCGGGAACAAATGGGGCATATCCCATGGAGTAAAGGATGGGACCTTATGCTGGATGCCATACATGCAGTAAACAAAAGCATCCGCAAAAAATACCCCCAAATACCGGTATTCCTTATGGGACACAGTATGGGTTCATTACTTGCAAGGTACTACAATGCTACCTACCCCATGTATTTTAAAGGAATGATTATATCCGGCACCAGCCATCCTACTCCCTTCAGTCTTAATATCGGCATTTCCGCCATTCGACTGATAGCTCTCTTTTTAAATTCATCAAAAAAACCAGGTTGGTTAAACAGAATGTTTTATAATCGTTTCAATAATGCTATTACAAATCCCAATACCCCTTTCGACTGGCTGAGCTCTGACTCCCGGGAAGTGGAAAAGTATATCCAGGATCACTTTTGCGGATTTGACATGTCGCTGGCTTTTTATAAAAATCTTTTGCAGGGGAGCTTGCAACTTTTTAAATCTGAGAAACACCTGAGGTTTAGAAAAAACTTTGCCACATTAATCATATCGGGTAAGCATGATCCTGTTGGGAAAATGGGCAAAGAGCCTCAATACCTGGAACAAAAATACAAATCTCAGGGTTTTTTCAATACACACCTGCACTTGCTGGATGGGCGGCATGAACTTTTTAATGAAAAACATCCAATAAAAGTAGAAGCCACCCAACTGGTAGCACATTGGATATCCGAAAAGCTCAAAGGAAGTTTCTAACAAACCCGATTTAGCTATTCAAAAAATAAATGTATCGTTTTACCTTAGCATCCTGCATTCATAAAACGGCGGTCTGAGTCCATATAATATTCGCCCAGGGCTACTGGAATCAATACACCAGTTGAAGGATATACCACCAAAGGGTTATCATGCTATGAATTCTATCGTATTACTCCAGGGGGAAGGGTTTATAACCAGCACTTGCCAAAATCGTTTTACAGGTTCACCCCCCGAAAACTCTCTACTTCTCCACCCAATCATACCTGGAAAAGAAATCTTATTGCTTAACCAGCTTTTGTCTGTATAATCCTGAAGGAGAAATAATCTTAACAAGATAAACCCCTGCATTCAATTTTTCCACATCCAGGCTCATTTGTTTGCCCTGACCAGAAAAAGATCGAGCAAGAACAATACGGCCACTCATATCGCTAATGATTATGCGGAACTTTCCTTCAATAGCTATCTCCATACCAACGGTTATTTGATCCTGGGCAGGATTGGGAAAAAGTGTAAACTGGCTGGCATCTGCCACAACCCGTTCATCAACCTGGGTAGGTTGACTTGGAGCATCCAGTATAGCTTTTATATTTAAGCTTCCTTCAACATCATACTCCGAGAGGGGCGTCCAATTCTCGTGGGAGTCAAGGTTGAGTCTTATCATATTTCCTTTACCATCATGAAGGGTTTGGTCATCCATACCGATAGGGTGAAAAACATCCTGATCGGTGGCAAACTCAGCACCCACCCATAACTCAAGAGTAGGATCCACTAAATAGGGTTCTGGAAGAACTGCTCTAACCCACATACCCTGCGATTGTTCTGAGGTAATAGAATAACTGACTTTTTTTTCAAGGCTCTGCTGATCGGAGCCTTGCCAAATCTTTACTTTTGCAGAGGTAGACACCTCATTGATAAAAACATGTATCTCATGTACAGCATACAACGTGTCATAATCCAAATCTCCGGGTTCAAAACGTGATGCAACCTGGAACCGAGAAGTACTACCTACCCCAACAGCAGTTTCTCCAGCCAATTGATCCCAGGAAATTATGTTTTTCATATATTGAGGATCCATGAAGTCAAAACGAATGACACCACCCTTGGCAGGGTTATAGGAAATATTACTGACAGGCTTATTGGTAACCCCGTCAGCCCAAGATAAAGAACCGGGCAAAGAAACATCACTAAACAAGGTGGATTGAGAACTCCCCGGGAAGGGTGTGGAAGAGGAGTTAATATCACCGTAGGAGTCTACATTATCATCTGGATTGGAGAGAGCCCCGGCATTAACCGGGTAAAACCTTTGTGGGTGCCCGGTATTGACTGCATTTCCTGAATTCTCAATTTGACTGTGTGCGTGATAAATCAACAACCCCGAGCCGGGAACAAATTCATCAAATCCAATTTCACGCCTGTTTTCCAACAAATAAAACTCATTGCGGGTGGTCGTATTTATTCGATAGAAGCTATTTGGGTCTTCAACCGAGTTGTGAAGGGCAACTGTAGTATCCTTTTCCAGTAATGTGGGTGTAGCCCATTGGAAAGTATATGCTTTTGTATAGGGATTGTGATGAGCAGGTGTTGCCCCCCAGTTGTTCCAGGTACCCGAGGCCATCATATCCCATCTTCCGGTTCCGTCAAAATGTCCGCCCGACCCTTCCCCATCGGTATCATAATAATCAGGTGCACCCAAAACGTGTCCAAACTCATGGCCAACAACACCAATACGGGTTATATTTTCTCCGCTGTTACCCCTAAGCTCTGGAGAACAGGCATAACGCGCTACCCAAACACCATCCAGTTCCACCGGCTCTATATACCAGGCATGTGACCATATCGTGTTGGGGCCGCCTCCAGCCTCTTCTCCATACCCTGAAAAGATCATATAAAAGGCATCCACCCAGCCATCATTTGTACTGTCATACTGAGAGTAATCCACCACAGAGTCAGCCAGATGAACTGCTTCTGTGGCCAACTCCCTTGCTCCATCCCAGTCGGATCCATAATGTTCCATGTCATTTTCAGCGGTAAAGGGTCCTACCACGTCAACAGTGATGTTGAGCTGCCCGTAAGAGGTCTCCAGGTAATAATCTTTCAGACTTCCGGTGGCACCATCTATCGTATAGTTTACCTGGTTAAAAAGAGCGTCAAAGTCATCCTGTGTTTTGGTAAAAGGGATATCGGAGGTTTCAACCAGAATACAAAGCAGTGACTGATCGCCGGTAGTTGGAAAACCTTTAGTAACAGCTTTATCTTTGGCTTCCCACACAGACAAAAATAAGTCTGTCTGCCTTGAACTGAAAAATAACCCCTGGGGTATAGATTCCAGTAGCTCCATTTCCTGTGTATTACGCTTGTTCTTGCCAGAAACAGCTACTCCTGAAAAAACCAAATCACCTTGCTTATCTTTTACCGCATACTGATACTCTCCATCTTTGGTGGCCAGAATAGTATATCCGTCGGTGGTTTCAGCCCAGTTAATTTTTTCATCTCCCCTCAGATAAAGTTCAATAATCTCACCATCAGGCTGCTCAAATTCAATAAGGCCGGGAAATGCGGGAACAGCAGTAAGGGTTTTTGATAGCAAGAACAATAACAAAAATACAAAAAGGGAATACCTGTAAAAAGCAAAAGACATAATAACTTGATTTTAGGTTTGGGGTTTAAGGATTTATTGGGTCCAATGGATATTATATTATCTCCGGACGCTTTTCAAAAACTGTTTTTCTTCATGGGTCCGGTCTTCAGGGTTTCGGGCAACTACCCCTGTAGCCTGGGGTAGCCCCTGGTCATCGGCAGAAGTGTACTCGTAAAAACCCTCGGGGTTAAGTACGATGGGGAAACCATCAACGGTCAGTGCCTGGTGATAAAACTCATCGCCTATAAGCCTGATTTTCAAGATATATCCATCGGGCAATTCGTAAGATATAGTATCTGGGCTGGCCGGCACGCGACTGGGTAAATCATCTTCAAATATTTGCGGTGCCGGGGTTTCTTTAGAGGAGTCTTCAGGTTGTTTTTCAGTTAAAGGCTCAGCGGTTTTGCAGCCCTGAAACAGCATCACCAGAAATATTATGAAAGCCGGTGAGAAGATTCGTAGTACAATGGAAAAATTCATTTACAGGAGGATTTTAACCTTGCTAAAGTAAACATTTTCAAAGTAATCACCAAAGCACTACACGGGATACTTATTAAAAGAGCATCACCTAATTAATAATACTGTGCTTAAAGCTTCCACAAAATTAGATGGATCCTTTTGGGACACAAAAAAAGGCCGACTTAGAGGCCGGCCTTTTAACAAATATAATGTATCGTTTATTTTTTTACTTTATCCACGATGGCTTTGAAAGCCTCCGGATGGTTCATAGCTAAATCAGCAAGAACCTTTCGGTTGATCTGGATATCTTTTTTACTCATTTCACCCATAAATTTGGAGTAGCTCAAACCGTAGTTTCTTACACCGGCGTTGATCCGCTGTATCCACAGTTTTCTGAAATTTCTTTTTTTGGTTCGTCTGTCACGGTATGCATAGGTAAGACCTTTTTCCCATGTATTTTTTGCAACGGTCCAGACGTTTTTCCTTGCACCAAAGTAGCCTTTGGTAAGCTTAAGAATCTTTTTTCTTCTGCGCCTTGAGGCGACATTATTAACTGATCTTGGCATTTTACTAGGTTTTGTTTCATTTAGCGCTTTTCATGCAGCGAAAAGACTTTTCAGGCTAAATAAAAATTACACATAAAGATTATTTGATAATAAAATTAAACTTTTACAGGCAAAGCATTGCTTTAACGTTGTTTTCATCGGCTTTGTGTACCAATGTAGTTTTAGTCAGATTCCTTTTCCTTTTTTTGGTTTTTTTGGTAAGGATGTGACTTTTGTAAGCATGTTTGCGCTTAATTTTGCCGGATGCTGTGATGGTAAATCGTTTTTTGGCACCTGACTTGGTTTTCATTTTAGGCATTGTACAAAAAATTTACGGGTTCTTAAAAATAAAACAAACGATATTTTCTATTTTTTCTTTTTAGGCGAAATGAACATAATCATTCTCTTGCCTTCCAACTTGGGCATCTGCTCAACCTTGCCAATTTCTTCCAATTCCTGGGCAAAGCGCAGTAATATCATTTCTCCTTTAGATTTATAGATGATGGTTCGCCCTTTGAAGAAGACAAAAACCTTGATCTTAGCTCCCTCCTCCAGAAATTTTTTGGCATGATTGAGTTTAAAATTAAAATCATGATCATCCGTATTGGGCCCCATCCTGATTTCCTTCACCACAATTTTAGAAGCATTGGCTTTGATATCCTTTTGTTTCTTTTTTTGTTCGTAAAGAAACTTTTTGTAATCAAGAATTTTGCAGACCGGGGGATTGGCTTTGGCAGCAATTTCAACCAAATCCAATCCTTTTTCATCAGCCAAAGCAATTGCTTCTTTGATTTGCATAATGGTGGGCTCCATTTCTTCTCCTACTACCCTGACAACGGGAGCCTTAATTTTTTCATTGATTCTGTGCGGGTCTTCTGGTTTTACAAAACCTCTTCTGGGTCTTGGTCTAAAAGGTGTAGCTATACTTCGTTCCTCCTTACTTTTGGTTAATAAATAAAAAAAATTGATTTACAGATATTCAATCTCTGTTATTTCTTTAATTTCTTTGTTTACAAATTCAATAAACTCATCGGGTGTAAAAGAGCCCAAATCTCCGACTCCGTGCTTTCTCACCGAAATTGTACCTTCGTTTTCTTCCTTTTCACCCACAATAATCATAAACGGGATTTTACGTGTTTCGGCATCCCGTATCTTTTTGCCGGTTTTTTCACTTCGCTCATCAATAAGGGTACGAATTTCCGAATTATTCAGCAAATTTAAAACTTTTTTCGCATACTTCTCAAATTTCTCACTGATTGGCAATACAATAGCCTGCTCTGGTGTGAGCCATAATGGGAAATTACCGGCACAATGTTCTATCAAAACGGCTACAAAGCGTTCCATAGAGCCAAAGGGAGCCCGGTGTATCATAACCGGCCGGTGTTTTTGATTATCGCTACCTGTATATTCCAGGTCAAACCTGTCAGGCAGGTTATAATCAACCTGGATAGTTCCCAGTTGCCATTTACGCCCGATGGCATCTTTGACCATAAAGTCAAGTTTGGGGCCGTAAAAAGCAGCTTCACCCAGTTCAACCTCGGCTTCTATTCCTTTTTCTTCCACAGCTTCAATAATGGCTTTTTCCGCCTTATCCCAGTTTTCATCAGTTCCGATATATTTTTCATGATTATCGGGGTCACGTAATGAAATCTGAACACTGTAATCTTTAAAGTCCAGTGCCTTAAAAATGTAAAGGATGATATCCATCACTTTAAGAAACTCTTCCTTTACCTGATCGGGTCGGCAGAAGATGTGTGCATCATCCTGAGTAAA
>SL_3KL_010_SEDDRAFT_10004639_pt1 | contig 12414 bp, 9 predicted proteins | sample SodLakKL_010_SED_2_FD_10381 | JGI IMG/M metagenome (IMG submission 10381)
GAGGGCTGAATTCCGCGGAAAGCTCCTGCAGATAATAACCCGCAAGGGCTACCAATGCCCCTATACCTAATCCTGCCGTTAAAAGTCCAATACCCACTTTGTACTGGGAGAGTTTTACAGACCGATAGTAAAGCGAGAGCGCTACCAAAGCCTGTGTGATCAAGGTAGCCCAGCAGGCACCCACAATTCCCATCCGCGGTATCAGTACAGCATTGAGGATAAAGTTGAGAATCATGCCGCTGATAAAAATAACATTGATTACTTTTAAATCTCCGTAGGACAACAACAGACTCCCGCTGATGTGAAAGATGGATTTAAATACAAATGCAAAGCCCAGCAGAATCAAAACAGTAGCCGCTTCCGGCCCGGGATCCCGGTAAAATCCATTCATTATTTCCGTGGGAATGAAAATAAAGATAAATAAAATGGCGAGTGAAATCAACCACAGCAATTGTATACCCATTTTGTACAAACCCGAGGGATTCTCTCCTTTGGACAGCATCTTGCTGAACATGGGGTACAACAGCCCGGCAAAAAGAAAAGTGAACATAGAGGCGGCGTCGTACAGTCGATAGCCCGCTGCGTAATAGCCCGCCTGTCTCTCTCCGTCTTCCATGAGCCAACCGATCATCACTCCGTCCAATCGGTTGTAGAAAAAAGTGGACAGCAGTATCAGCGCAAAGGGCCAGCTCTTTTTGAGTATCAATAAAAAGTACTTGCCATCCGGAGGGTGAATTCGAATGGCTGTTTTTCCCCTCATCCACAGTAAACTCAAAGCGGTGACACAGAGGAAGGAGGCCGTCTGAGCCAACGCAAACCACTCGATTTGAAAGGCTTCCCTCGTCCCTGTATTGAGCAACAGCGCACCGCATATTACGATCATCATCAACTTGTCCGTTACCGACAACAAACTGTCTCTCCTGTACCAGCCGAGTCCGGCGATATTGCTTCGCAGATAGGCATTGAGTGAATCCAGGAAAAGGTTGAGCGCCACAATAAAAAACAGCAGGGGGTGCAGATCCACCAGGTCCAGCAGCAGCCCGGCCCCTATGACCAGTGTAAAAAAGGACAAGCCCAGCACCATTTTCAGGGAAAAAATGTGTGGGAAATACTTGCCCAATAGCGTTTCATTGAGTGAGATAAAACGGTTGTTGAAGTTCTGTATCCCGAAGTCATTGATGAATTGGAAGAGATAAATAAACCCGAGCAGATAGAAGTACAGCCCGTAATTTTCCGGGCCTACTGCGTTTTGAACCCCCACATCTATACCAAAAATATAGAGGGGCTTGATCATTAAATTGATCAGTATCAAAAAAACTAAGTTGATGAGAAACTCCCTCTTCAATTTTTTGGGTTTTGTTCTGTAACGATGGTTGTCAACGGTGAAGTCGGCATCACACTTCCGATTGATACGCATAATCAAACCGTTCAATCGGGCCGAAAGATAGGATTTTGATTGTTATTTTTCTTTATTTTGAGGGGATTCATTGATTTTGGGGGGGGAGTGGGACCACATTTCTTTTACAGATTTATTATCCCTTAGGGTGAAGCAGGGTATTGGGATTGATAATGGGTAAAACAAAGTTTTGCAGTGCCGTACCTTGTAATCTCGTTAATAAAATCCCTCTGGCTGTAGAATAGGTAACTGAAGATAAGGCGTTGCCCAAAGCGGGGTGCAATTCAATTAAATTGTTTCCATCGGGGGTTGCCAACTCTTTTAAATTTTCAACCTGGTATATAAATACAAGATGAAAACTTCCTAAAGTTTCCTTTTGATTCCACTCTTTACTTTCCGTTTTAATTTCAATGGTAAAATCTGCTTTCACTAAATTTTCATCCAGATTAAACCCAAGTTGAAGTTCATTATCAATATGATGTCCATCAACTTTAGTTTGATCAAAATCTTCAGGTGTATTTACCTGCCCTGTCACCAGCTTAAATTCGACGATAGAGGTTTTGTTTGGATCAAATTTATTGTTTTTATCCGACATTGCTCAACAGATTTTTATCGTTGGCTTGTTGCCATTGAATAGTTTTAGAATTATTAGGGACCTCTATTTTTTTAAAAACTACAAAAGTGTGTACACTTCGACTGTATCCACTGATAAAATGTGGCTGTGCTTTTTTCTTCGGCACTTCCAATAGTGGCTCACCCAATTCAGCAGACAATTTTGCGAGAGAGCGAAGCGTGAAGTTGTGCTTTCCGTTCAACCATTTAGAAATTTCTGATGGATTCTTATTTAAACGCTCAGCCAATTCCTTTTTTGAAATTCCCTTCTCGCGCAATATCTGATTGATACGAACCACGAGGTCTGCGTACATATCGACGAATATCTCAACCTCCTTAGGGGTGTTACCCAATATTCTTTGTAGTACTTTGCTTCTCATTATTTTTTGTTTTTTAAAGTATAATTATATCGCTGCCATTGAAAGCCTTCAGTTCTCTTTGGTTACCCGTTATGTAAATGTCTTTATGAAATAATGCAGTTAGAATTTTTTTGGCAAAGAAATTGGCTTCGTGAAATGCCATACTTGTTTTTCCTCTTTGTGCCGTATTNCTTGTCTTTTCACCGCCGTTGAATAAGACCACCAAGTTTTCTGAAATTCGCAAACAATACAATCGAAGCGGAAAATTACCNTAATTGATGTAAATGCCTTCCACTTTGTGTGTGCCTGAAGGTGGCAATGCTTGTGCCGTATTTTCAAACCGAAAAAAATCCTTCAACGCCCCCAGTTCATCACCAATCTTTTTTGAAATAAACATTGCCAATTCTTGAAGTGGACGTTTAAAGTTTCTATCACTTTCGTATTTCAAGAAGAACTTATCCGTTTCAGAAAGCCTTGATTCTTCCCACCTAACTGTGTAAAAGGTGCATTGCTTTCCTTGATCATCAAAAATTTCGAGTTCAAATCTATTCACTTTTAACCAAATTATTCAAACTATTGTTTCACTTAAAAGTTAAATTGTTTTAAAGTTTCTAAATATAAGTCTCTTTATTTTCCATAACAATCCCATATGGCAGATTATTTCTCAAAAATTTAAAGATAAAAAAGGTCATTAAATTCTCAAAAAATTATTGAAATTCAAAAATTGAGCGATTGGGATTGGCCGGATTTCTTTATCTACTTTTAGTTGAGCTAAATCGGTAAATATTGATGGATTACTTAGGAATGTTGGACAACTATTAGCTTGCTGGTTAGGACAATTACTAGCCTACTGTGCTGGACATTTACTAGCCTACCGTGCAAGTTTATCTATATTCTTGTTCAGACTTACTTTGGTTCCTGAATTTTATTCCGCAGGTTAATCCGCAGAATTCTTGTTGATTATTTTCTTCAGCTTATTAGAGGCAAAATAACCTCCAGTGTGCGGGGCACCACCCTTAAATTCAATCAACGCTGCATCTTTTAATTGCTTTAAATACCGTTCTAATGATTTAGGACTAATATCTGCCAAATCAGCATATTCAGGCGTTCTTTTTCCTTCCTGTACTACGATAAGCTTTAATAGTTTTGCAAGCTTATCTTTAACATTATCGGTAGCTCCCTCAATAGCTCCCTCAATAGCTCCCTCAATAGCTCCCTCAATTTTAGTATTTACTCCCTTGGAACCTCCGTCAGTAGAAAAATCATTTACTGGGTCATTTCTATCAATAACAGGAATAATGGTTTTGAAAACATCTCCTTCTTCAAATATGGGTTCGCCTCCATTGGTATAAAGGCGGGAATAGCGTCTGCTGTTACGATAACCGGAACCCAGTTCTTCTGCCCGACCAATTTCTCTAAAGAAAGCAGCAATGACCGGATTTTTCGGAAAGGGACTATAGGAATCCAGGCGAAATCTACCGCTACCATGGGGCCGATTCCAATTGTCAATTGTTACCTCCGATGTGGTGATAATTAATCGGGCTGGATATTCATTGATAAACTCTCTGTGGATAAGGGTATTGGCGATGACTTCACGAAAAAGATTATCTCGTACGCTGATACGTTGCTCACCTTCCATCTGAAATTTATCTGGTAAGTGTTTGGCAATAAAAGCCATCAGCTTGTCATAGGATTCTATAAGGTTGGTTTTTACAATTTCCCGATCATCATAACGATCGGTGTTTTCCTTTCTTAGAATCGCGTCTGTTTTATAGTGGGGTACAATTTGTTGGATCACTTCATCTTTTCCAAGTAGCAAAGCGGCTGCCAATGTGTAACCTTTATCCCCGGTTTTCCAATCCTTATTCCACAGGTTTGCTGACCGAAGTAATTGTTCATCATTCAGCTCCATCCATGGGTGACCCGGTTTGATGTTATTGGCCAATGTCCGGCTCCTTTGGATGAGATCAGTTCGCAAGTCGTTCAGGGTTATAGCCGGATAAATGGTGTTTTCACTGAAACTACCTTGCTTTTTCAGATGCAATTGGCGCACTAAATCGGGATTATTGCTAATCTCAAAATCTCCATCTTCATTTCGGTCATACACTTTCCCCAGGTAGCTGTGTACTTGTGAGCTCTCGGGCACGTAAGCGTACAAAACCGTTTCGCCATCAATTACCACATCATTGATGTTCAGGTAGTACTTGGGATTGAGCTGCGTGATATTATTAACCGAAGAAACGAATGCAGATTTCATGGCGGGAATGCAATCCTCAATAACACCTTCTATCACACCTTCATTGGTAACGCCCAAAAACAAATGCCCACCCTGCCGATTGAGCATAGCACAAATGCTTTCAAACACATTTTTGGGCAGTTCGAAGCTGGCTTTCTTGAATTCTACCTGGATCCCTTCCCCTTTTTGGATGATATTTTTCAATGACTCCGGACTCATGTAATAGAATTTCGAATTACGATTTGATTTTGGGATGGAATTAATACTGACAAAACACTTTTCAATAGGATATCGTGATCCTCCAAAAATGCTAAATATTGGACGGTAGTCAGTTGGGCAAAATCATCCCCCCTTTTCAGAAACAGTAGATAGGTGAGTTGCTCCAGGTAATCGCCATAACTCACCCCATCGTTCTGAAGGACGTGTGCCAAACTCCAGACTTTGGATACTATATTCGATTCGTTGTTCACTGATTTATATTTTCGTCCATTCAATTTGATTTAAATCAGACGGCATAGGCAAAAATAGCAAATTTGATTCAATTTACGGCGGGAAGAGGGGAGTAATGCGTATTGGGTGAGTGGAGTAGATTGGCAAAGTTTGGCGAGGGAACTTAGGTATTTTATAATGAAGTCTTTTGAAATCAGGCTGTTCTGCAATCAATCCAAAACGATCAGCTTCTCTGACCCAATGACCCGTTCATTTTGAAGCCAAATAATATAGTAAACTCCCGAACTCCAGGCTGCCGTATTTATCACCAGGGTTTCATCCGGAATGCTATCTTCAAAGATATTTTGACCCAGATTGTTATAGACAACGATCCGGTTGTTTGCGGAAGATGCATCGGAGTTTGGGAGGTGGATGGTCACTTCATCAGAGGTCGGATTGGGAAAAATCAACAGCCGGTTGTCTTCCGGGTCTAGCTCATGGATGTTGACCGGAGCACAATCGGCTTCGGCCTCAGCATCGAGCTCCAAATACTCTCCATTATTGGAGCCAACCCAACAGTTTTCTGCATCCAGCGCACTGATAGAAATTAAATTGTTTCGATAACCGCAGTTGCCAACCTCCCAGTTCCTCCCACCATCGGTTGTACTTAGAAGAAGACCACCATTTCCAATGGCCCAACCTACTTGCTCGTCGACAAAATAGATATTTGTTGCCTGCCGCTCATCATCGTAAGGAATTTCCTGCCAGCTTTGACCGCCATCTACTGTCTTGAGCAAAAAACCTTCGTACCCACTTACGAAACCTTCGTTGGCATTAAAAAAATGCAATCCCCTCGATCCATAATAAACAGAGGGCATAAGGTGGTGTGTCCAACTTTGGCCGGAATCATCGGAAAACGAGATTGCACTCGTAGCGTTAGTGGGAGGCAAACCTTGTAAACCTATGGCTACCAATTCGTTATTTCCGAGATACTGGAATTCGGAAAAATCTACTCCCTGGGATGACCTATGGACAAAACTATTTCCCCAATCATTGGAATAAAACACCCCATCAAATTGACCGGTGCCAAAAACCTGCCCATCGTCAGTCATGATGGCAGAGGTTATTATGTAGGATCCCGGCATTTTTTCTTCCCAGGTAGTTCCACCGTCATTGGTGACTAAAAATCCTTCAATGGATGATGGAGCACTGAAATTATAGACCCCAATAACGCCATTCATTTCGTCTACCATGTCGATGGTCGCTAAGTTTCGATTTATGGGCTCCGGTGGCAGCGGGTAAAGTTGCTCTGTCCAACTGACACCTCCATCTTCTGTTTTCCAGATGTGGTCTCTATCAATGGCCCATCCCACAGATTCGTTCACAAAATCAACCTTTAGGAAGAAGTGGCTGGTTGCAAAATCAGGTGTTTTTACCTGCCATTCTTGTCCAAAGCAAACCGGAACCAACAATTGCTTTTCAAAGGTTCTGTTCAGACAATCAGAGCCCAAAGAAAGGGTGACCTCATAACAACCCGGATGATCATAATGGTGGCTCGCGTGCAATTCCGTTGAAGTATGGCGATCGCCAAAATCCCAATGCACAGAAGAATGATTTAAGGAATGGTTCTCAAAATGGACTTGAAATTCATCGATTTCATATTCGAAGTCGGGAATGGGATTAAAGCAGGCAATAGAATCGCACATCTCAGGGGAATAATCGGGATGGAGCCAAATGATTTCNTCATTTTCTTTAACGCAAATAAANGTATTCCAGCNTTCAATTCCCATGGGATTTANTGGGAACAGCCCCGTATTCTCATGCCCAATACCATCGATCACTGCGACATGGTAATCGTGGTGGTTTGCAGCTAAATAAATTTGTTGTCTCTCTTCACCATTGAGCAGGGTAATGGTTTCTGTGTCAACGACATATCTGGTATTAAAAAAAAACGCCTGAGTTATATCTCCAATCTCCAGATCAAATTCATAAATCAACTGTTCGCTTTCGCAGGGGTCATGAGAAGGTCTCCTCCACACCTTACCCCCTTCAACACGTAAAAAGTTTTTAAAGGTGGAGGCACTTTGATAAACCAGTAAATTTTCACCGCACAACAAAGTGTCACCAACGTATTTATAGGTGTTGTTTACAGAGCCGCCAATCCATTCGTGATATTCGGCCACAAAAGTTAGCCCCGGTCTTGAAAGATAGTCATAGGTGGTTTGCGACTGCACTTGAAAACCGAGCATAAAAAACAGGCAAAGGATAAGTAATTTTGATTGCATAATAAGTTATTTTTGGTGAAGAACCATTGCCAATAAAACGGGTTCCCATTCAAAAAGGCTGCCTCAAGTGAAAAACAAAAAATATGTTTCTACTTTTCTTACAAGTCCATTCGTTTGTGATTTGGAGAATATTTTTGAGATCGGAAAGTTGAGACTGGCAACGAATATCCGTTTGCTGAGGCTATATTTCAGGTGGCTGAGGTGGTCCCTGAGTTGGTCGAAGGGTTCTCGAAGCCCCGGAAATATTACCCCATAATTACACCAACTAAACTTGTCCAAAGAAATTAAATGGATCTACAGAGAAGTTTAATAGCCTTTTTGATTCAATTTGTGGAGAGATGGGGCGGCTAAAATATGCTTAACTTGTCACTAGGTAAATAATTTTCCTTGGGCAATTTGATCAATAGATTCAAAAAGTCTTTTTCTATTGGCATTGGTGGACAATAAATGCTCGGTCTCCAGGAGTGAATTATATTCGCTAATAGGCATTATGACTACAGCCTCAGTACCTTTATTTCCCGGAACAATGATGACTCCCAATGATTTAGAAACATAGTCAAAATGTTTCTTCAAATTCTTCCTTAAGGTCGATAGGGTAATTGATCTCACGATTTTAATTTTTTTACAAAAAAAACCTCCTATCAAAAGTGCGACATTTATTTCAAAGGTGCAAATGTTTCTTTTTGCAGCTTGTGGCTAATTATTATACCACTTACTCCAGCCAATAAGTCTGCTTTGTTAGACTGGCTATTGATAATCTAAACCAAACATTTATCCTCAAAATGATGAAAAACATTGTCTTACACATCCAGGGACAGCGGTTTGATTGGAAAAACAACGAATTTTACAGAGAGACCCCCAGTTGCTTATTGATTTATAATGTTTAACAGTTTTCTGAATGCAAACAAGCTGGGCCTTCTGCCAACTCCCCTGCGAACACATTCAAGTATATCGTTTTCTTCCATCGCTTTCAGAAGGCGCGCGGCACTTGTCTTGGGTACACCGGAAGACCGATTGAAATCAGTTGTATTAAAGATGGGTTGTGTGAATATATAATCCAGACACTGAATAGCCCACTGTGAGTGTGTTTTATCTGACATTTTGACTTTCATCTGATCGTACAGCGCAATGATCTCTCTTGTTTGTTTGATATTTTTTTCGGCTTGCTGAACGATTCCACTTAAAAAAAACCGAATCCAATACTCCCATCTCCCCGTGTCGGTGATGTTTTTCAATGCATCATAATACGCCTGACGATTGCTTTCCAGGTATTGACTCATATAAAAAATGGGCTGATGAATGATTTCTTTATGATACAGGAAAAGAGGAATGAGAATGCGGCCAATTCGCCCGTTTCCATCAATAAAGGGGTGAAGAATTTCAAACTGAGCGTGCACAATGGCCAGTTGCACCAAGACATCCTTTTCGTCTTGGTGGAGATAGGATTCCCAATTGTAGAGTCCTTCCATCATTTTCGGTACCTCCGGGGGAACATATCGGGCCTGTTCCAATGTACTCCCGGGCGCACCAATCCAGTTTTGTATTTTCCGAAAACTTCCCGGAGCTTTGTTTTCGCCTCGAACACCCTGGAGGAGGATTTTATGAATTTTGAGAAGGTCGTTCAGGCTCAACGGCCGCAAAATCATTTGTTGGCGTCCTTCAAGCAAGGCTTTGCGGTAATTGAGTACTTCGTAAATATCTCCTTTGTTTTTTTCCGATTGAAGGGCGTGCGCTTCAAATTCCATGACCTCCTCAAGAGTGGCCTGTGTACCTTCAATTTTGGAAGATAGTACCGCTTCCTGCGTTCGCAGCGGAGACAAAAGAACATCCGGATTGACAATAGACTGTAGCAGACCGTCATATCGTGCGATATAGCGATTGGCTTTTCCTACAAGGTCGATAAATTCTGACCAATCCAGGTTTCCTATGGGCAGTTGTTGTGGATTGTACGGCTTCATTTGTATTCCATATATAGTACACAAAGTATTTTGTGACCCAAATATACAAAAAAATGGATCACAAAAGTAGTAGCTTGTTTTTTGTGGTACACAAAAGTAGACCTAAATGGATGAATCAAAGCCAAACTTTCTCTGTAACTGCACACTTCATCAACTGTTTATGGATTCAGTGTTCTATTCCCTTTCTCTGTTCTGTAAATCGGGGGATCTCCTCACTTCGCAGCTGGTTGGCCCACTTGCTCTATATGGATTTCTTTGTGAGTAGTTGTACAGTTTGATACCAGTAATAGAATGCTGATTTATCCGGTTGTTTTTTTAAGCGCATCAGGAAGTTCCAATCCGGATCTTCAATGACCCAGTCTTTAATATCCTGACCTCCGTAATAGGTAATTGGTAAAAGATTATTGACCAGGATTTTGACAGCCAGATAGGCAATTCGTGCGGATGCTGGTATCGCATCATCGATTCTGAAATTCCCGGTCATCAGGAATTCGGTGCCAAAAGCTTTGATTCCTTTTTGCAATTTTTTGAATTTCGCTTTTTCATCATCACTGCCTCTATTCCTTTTGGCCAGGATGATACAGGTATCAATGGTGTCTTGCAACACCATTTTCGGAGTGAGTTCTACGTCTGGATTTTCATTTTTGCGATAATCAATTTCATGCTTCGCAAATACCTTAAAACTTTCAGCCACAACTTCTATGTTTTTTATATTTTCAAAGAGTTTACTCAGATCGAACAGTTGTTTACATATCTCCATAGCGAATGGCTGCTTGTCTTTACCCTTGAAGTAGGGAATGCCGATGGTATTCGGTGCAAATGCAGTTAGTTTATCTCCAGTGATAGCATCGATCGAAGGCACGGTGACCAAGGTCTCTTTATTCGTATCTATCCATTTGGAAATAACAGGCTTTTCGATCATTTCCGGATAGATCGAATCCTCGATGAGAACATCCAACAGAATAGTACCTGACCCTTGTCTGTTAGAATCAAATTTGAACTTGTAATGTGCTTTGGGTACTCCCGGCATATAACTGCGATGTTCGTCCAGTTCAACAGCAGTGAAATTGGAAGATTCAACAACCCTTTGCAAAACGTGCTCAAGATCTATTCGGTCCGTATTGCTGATAATGTCAATATCGATGGAGAATCGATTTCCTTCTTTCAATAAAAGCACCAAACTGGTACCACCTTTGAAAACGAATTCAAGCCCATTGCTCTTTAACCGCTCCAGCAAATGCAAGGCGTAAATCATCTTTTCTAAAATAATTTTATCAATTCGCCTGTGGTCCTTTTGTTTTTTAAATCCGTCTAACCACTCATCTGTAAAACAATGCTCTTTTATCATTCGAAAATGCCTTTTACGAGGTGGTACATATGGTTCATCATAAACTGCTTGATTTCTTGTTCTCTTTCCCTGCGCTTTGCATAGCTGAAGAGTTTGGTAAAATTGATGGCATAGTTGCTAATGACATTTTCGTAGATGTGTATCAATTCAGAACCTTGCAGGTAGTAAAAAAGCTTTTCTTCTGCAAAGAGGTCCACCAGAACTTTCTCAAGTAGTGGAGTATAAAATTTTACCTTTTTCTCTGTTCTTCTGGTAATAGGGGAGCGCGTAATCAATTTTTTAATGACTACCGGATAGTTGCTTTCAGCGATATAAAAATCAATGGCTTTGTCGTCGGGGTTGAGGTAAATATCGCTTCTCGATGTGTCTTTCAGTGCATAGTACAAAGACTCCGTGAATTCCTTTTCAATCTCAATTAAAATGATTTTTTTGCTGGCCTGGTGTTGTGAAAATTCATTGAGCCATTCCGTTTCCCAAATGCAGTGTTTAGCGCCTTCAAATTTGTCTGTGATTCGCTTTGCGAGCTTAATAAGCTCTTGAGATATTCCCGGCTTGTACTTGGGTTTGTTTGCAATTACATAGAGACCTCTCTTGAGGGATCTAATGATGTTTTTTTCTTTGAGGTCATAGATTCTCCATGCGAAGGTTCCCTCTTTCAGTCCGGGTTCAAAATAACGATAGAATTTAAAAAGATCCGCCCGGGTGAAAAAATCCCGGCCTTTAAACTCTTCAATCAATCTTTTCTCTATGATTCTTGGCATTTCAAATCAAATTTTTACCAAAGGTACAAAATTTTGGCAAAAATTAGAAATCAAAGAAACGCCAGTAAATCAAATTACTGGCAAAAATTGGAATCCGGTGGGGTGGGAGATTTTGGCTATACTTAATTTGATACGATATGATTCGTTTTTATTCGAAAAATATCCAATAGGTTTGATACGATATGAGCCTAATTTAATACGACAACGATCCGGTCAAATGTCCAGCCATTTCTATATACTCCCCAAACTGTCGCTATTTTTTCCAAAAAGCCCCCCCCAATACCCGCACATTTCCTAATTTTACTTTGCGGTAAGGCAAATTATAAAATTGCGGCCATAGAAACTCAAATAAAAAATTGGATTAAAGCGGGCCTGGTCCGGGGAAACAGCGGGGCAGGGCTGATGCTTTTTGTGATTTTGGTACTGGTACTCTACCCTTTGGCCTTCCATACCGGAATGATCAAATGGGATATACTGGAAATAAATCTCCCCTACCGGTATTTCATAGCCGAGTGCCTGAATTACGGAGAACTGCCGCTTTGGAACCCCTACATCAGGGGTGGGTTTCCCCAGAGTGCAGAACCGATGACCTGGTACCTGCCGACCTGGCTGTTGTCCTTTGTTTTCGGTTACAATCTGCAGGTGATGCACTGGGAGTTTTTGGCGCACTATTGGTTGGCCGGAATGGGGATGTATTTCCTGCTGCGTCACCTCACGAATTCTGCGCCCATCAGGCTGTCCCTCGCGGGGGCTTATATGTTGTCCGGATTGATGATCAGTAATGCCCAGCATTTTGGGTGGATCGTGAGCGCGGCCTGGATTCCCTGGATTTTTTATTTCTTTTGGAGTGCGGTGCGCTACCGAAAAGTAAAATACGCCCTCCTCTTCGCAATGAGTTACCACCTGCTGTTGTCGGGGGGATATCCGGCTTTTTTTATCATCACCTCCTACCTGCTGCTCGGGATGGGAATCTATTGGGTGTATAAAAACTACCGGAAAGATTCGCTCTACCAATTCTTGAAATTGATGG
>SL_3KL_010_SEDDRAFT_10004640_pt1 | contig 12405 bp, 12 predicted proteins | sample SodLakKL_010_SED_2_FD_10381 | JGI IMG/M metagenome (IMG submission 10381)
TACGGGCACAGTATTATTGTAAACAGCAGTAATTCACCGGTAAGAGTGAATAAGAGTCCCGAGTTCAGAAAATCACTTTTCAAATTTGGCTGGATGCCCTCCCACCAAAGTGTATACATTAAGCGGGAAGTTTTTGACAGGCTAGGACTATACCGAACCGACTTTGGAGGTGCCGGTGATTACGAATTCATTCTGCGATACTTCTATTTTAATAATTTGAAAATTAAGAGGCTTGATGAATTTATTGTAAAGTTTGCACTGGGAGGTGAAAGTACCACCGATTATCACAAGGTACCCAAAAGGCAAAAGATCCATGTTAAATGCTGGAAAGTAAATGGTGAATCCCCGCCATTTTATATGGTACCTTTTAAGTTATTCCGAAAAACCAAACAATTTTTACTTGCTGCCTGGTACAGGTTTACGAAAAAACATGAAAAAGTGTACAGTATGTAGATGAAATCATGAAAAAAGAACCGGTAATACGATTTGCAGAGAATTCTGAAAGGGACCAGGTGCTTGACCTGTTAAATTCAGTTTTCTGTAGTCAGCAGCGAACGGATTATAAAAGAGATGACGCATACTGGAATTGGAAGTTCAGGAATAGTGTATTCGGATCGTCTATATTAACTGTTGCTGAAGATTCCGGGAAGATTGTAGGAGTGGATCATCTGTGGCCATGGGAACTCTGTTTTGAGGGTGGCATATTTAAGGCGGTTCAGCCCTGTGATACAGTTGTGCATCAGGACTATAGAGGACGCGGATTGTTTAAAAAAATGAGAAGTTTTGGTTTAAAGGAAGCTAAAAAAAAAGGATTCAGGTTAGCGTTTAACTTCCCCAATGAGAACAGCCTGCCGGGCAACCAATCTCTTGGTGCAACATACCTGGGAAAAATCAGTTGGTGGGTCAGAATTTTGAGGCCCTTACATTTGCTTGCAAGCAAAATATTTGATTTGAAAGCGTCAGAATTGTTATTCCCCAAAGAGTATCAAATAGACAGTGAATATCTTGATAATCTTTCTCGTTCAGTTGAGGCAAATGATAGATTCATACAAATTCACCGAACCTATGGATTTCACCAATGGAGATATTCAGAACACCCGACCCGCAGGTATGGAATGGTAAAAATAAGTGAAGGCAGCAAACAGGGAGCCATAATCTTTACAGTTGTGCAAAATGGTGCAAGTTTGGAGATGGTTTGTGTCGATTTTGTTGGAGATATCTGCCGTCAAAAAAAGGTAATTCGATCATTAAAATCTGCGGCAAAAAATATGAACGNAGATTTTATTGCGGTTATGAATAACGATCTTTTTAAAATCAACNGGCTCTGGAAGTATAAGTTTATGAAAAAGAGGTTGAAGAATATGGTTGTTTTACCCCTCAACTCAGAATGGCAAGAGCAGTTCTGTTCATTTGAGCGCTGGAGTATGGTAGCGGGGCTACATGATTCTATTTAGTTGATACTTTAAAAACGTTTAAGTATCTGAAAGTATTGATAATAAAATCAGCCTACTATTGAAAAATCACAAGATAAATGATATGGTAAAAAACTTGCTGATTATGAAATGATACTACCTCAATTGAAACTAACGCGATTTATAACAACCCTTGCTCTCCGATTTTATCACACTTGACTACGAACTGGTAAGTTAGGCCCACAAGATTTTCTGGACATAAATTGAAGAGCAGTTTACACGTATTTAATCTCATACCGACCAAGACTATATGTGGTGGGTGGCCCTGCTTTATTTAGCCTGGATGCCGTAGAAACTTTTTTGGTAAGTACCGTAAGTACCATTTTGCCTCTTCGTTTATATTTGGCTGACAGAATTCCTGAGCTGCTTTACTGCTTTCGCATTGTATATCTTCTTAAAAGTTCTGCCAAAAATTCTAAAAAATAATGGAATACGCCATCCCATACCGTCTTCATATGCGTTAACGCATGGATTACATGAACCACAAGGAAACTTTCCAAAGTAAGGCCGATGACAAAACCAGGTCTTTTTCATTAAACCTGTCCAGTTCTCTTTTTTTGATATTTCAGCCATATCCTTTTTTGAATACTCAAGAATTGGAAATGAAAAGTAATTAAAAAGGATGTATTCAGGCGTGGAAGAGTATATGTCATTTATCAAATAGGTTTTTCCCGTTTTTTTTATAAAAGGCTTAATAACTTTATGCGTGTTTGTATCTGCTTCAATTCCCATCTCCAATTTGTTAAGATTATATTGTTTTGCAAAGCTTGCCAACCATACATATTGTTTCCCGATATATCTATTTTGCATTATCGTGAAAAAAGAATTAACAATATTTTTATCCAGTACAACTTCTGAGGCATTAAATATTTTTAAAGGTAATAACAACTCTTTAGTGTATGAATAATTTTCAGTTAGCTGATTTCGAATGGACTGTACTACCTTAAGTTCCTTTTCTGTAGATCTGCGGACAGGCAACTCATCAATATCTGTATTTTCAGAGGGAAACTTTAAATAATAGGGCTGAACAATCTTTTTTTCGTTTATAAGTAACTGTATTAACCTGAATGTAGAATCCCAACCACCAGTCCATAATAGTTGTATTGGTTGATAGTCTTGAATATTCTGCTCTTTAATTCTTTTAATTCTATCTCTATTCATATTTTACAATTGGTTTCCAATCATGTACAGCTATCTATGTATAATATTTTAGTTGCTATACTATTTTCCAATTTCTTACATCAAAGTAACACAGTAAATATTCTATTTTTATAAATTAAAATCACTCTCTGAAATTAAATAAGTGAATTCTAATCGTAATTTTCAAGTGTCTACTCAATTACTAATTTTTTATTATTGTGCATAATTAGAACTCTCATAATATGTTTCCAGGTTTTGATAATACTATACCACGATTCAACTATTCCGTTTTCATTTAAATTGGAGTAATCACGATTAAGCAGATAGTTTTATGCTTTTGAAAATAGAAGGAATACAATGCCAAAAAAACGTGCACCCTATCATCAAGAATTTCGGGATAAAATCATCGCGTTAGTTTTTAGTAGCCGTTCTTTTGTAGAACTAACCATCGAGTTTGAGTTATCTAAAAAACCATTCGTAACCTGTTTCAAACAAGCTAAGTTTGAAAGGGAAATGCACTTTGATGGGCTCAGAACTAAAGTAAATCAAGAATTCAGACAGACTGTTTAAGAGAATCGACCCTTTAGAACAAAAGCGATTTTTGGCAAAAGTAGCTGACTGCTTTTCTCGGAGACCGGAGCAGCACCACAAAAAACTTCGAATTCGTTTAAGCAAATCAGACCGAATTCCCATCATACACTTTTACAGCTACTTGGCGTCTCCACCAGTGGTTTCTCTGCTTGGTGCAATTGAAAATGTTTTCATTCAACCGAAAATAAAACTAAAGAACCAATAGTTGAATATGATCCTATCATGCAGTCTGTTTGCAAACAGCATCATGAACTTCTAAAGATTAATCCAAACACACTGAACAGATCAAGAGCATTTACTTTTCTTAATGAGTATGAAAATGTAATAGGAAAATTATTTTATTCGTAATTCAGAACTGGCGAGGCCGGTGTAGATAATTCCTCATCTTGCGGAGGAATATAAGAGATAAATATGGGTGGTTCTTTACACGAAGAGTTTCATGACGTTTTTTAGAAATTATGAATCTATTCTACCGGTGTCTAGAATTTTATTTAGATTATTTAAAAATCTCTAATTATGAAAGTGTTAAAAAAGCTTGCAATTTTACACTAAAGTGAAACTTATTGGTTAGAACATTGCCATTGATGAGTAGCCGTTGTGATTGATTGGAATGCCCGATATACTGTGATAATTTATCCAAAAGCAGATTTGGGCCTCCTTGTGAGAAGGTGCACAGGTAAATTTACGTTTGGTAGCAAATATTCATGTTAGTTTAAGCGGATTTAGTTACTTAAGATATAACGACAAGAGACTCTAAACTTAAAAACATGTATAAAGTAATAGTTAAGAATCTTATACCCATCTTATTATGCATAATAGCATTTATTCAGATACACAAGGTTTATACTAAAGATTTAACCCCCTGGAAAGGGGGTGGTTTTGGAATGTTTGCTATGATAGACAGGATGGAAAACAGGCCGGTTCATATAAACTTATGGTCTTCCGGAGAAGAATACTTTGTAAACCCCCGGGACATACTTTCAAATGAAGACTATTATCGTATTAAATCTCTCCCCGATAATGATGCTTTGGATAGGCTGGCCTCTGACATCCTGGGGAAAAAGTGGATTCAGAAGGAGAAAGCCGATAAGTCCGAAGTATATTCGTATCTGAAGCTATACAATAATTCTGAATATGGTTCTCTTCAGAAAACTATTCCGGCAGATTCAGTAACCATAGAAGTATTCAGGCTTAAGATGAATATTCAAAATAATGAAATTAGTTTAAACAGTATCATTCATCTTAAAAAGGCAAATAGTTTATCAACGTATAGATAAATCTTCATGAAATCAGTAATTAACAGATTATATCATTCACTTGAGGAGCTGCATAATAAATACCTGCGCGACAGATTATTGGAACTTACGGTGATGATGAGTTTAATTACCGTTCTTTTATTTATGCAGCATTCCCGCTTATTGATGGGAGTCATTATTCTTCTAATTCCTGTAGCCATTCTGTTCAAAGAAGTCGCATTATCTCGTCTGTACTGGCTTCTGCTTTCCTTATTAATGGCGATAGGATTTCTTCCGCTATATTTTACTGCTGATAATCATACATTTTTAACTCTCTACTGGATATTTGCAATTGCATTATCGCTCTGGTTTACAAGCAGCTATTCAGTGTTGTCTTATAATTCGCGTATTCTTATTGGACTCTGTTTTTTATTTGCAACATTCTGGAAGTTAATGTCTCCGGAGTTTTTAGCGGGTGACTTCTTTCTATTTACGTTTTTGACAGATTCCCGATTTTTTGATTTTGCAGAGCTGACAGCGGGAATATCACCAGAAATGAAATCAGAGAACTTGAGTATTTTTGAGAATATTATTGAATCTACTAACAGAACGGAGTCAGGATTATTAGAAGCCACAGGAGCTGCTTTGCTCATCTCTAAATTCATGGCTTATTGGACTGTATTTATCGAAGGTTGGATTGCCATAGCATTTTTATTACCCAAGAAAACAGTTGTATCAAAATATCGCGATATACCTCTTATTATTTTCATGCTTACAACTTATCCGATTGCCACAGTTCGCGGTTTTGCAGCTCTGCTTGCAGTGATGGGTTTTGCTCAATGCGGTGAAGAGAACAAAATAATGAGAGTTGTATATCTTTCGGTTTTTGTGCTTATTCCCGTCTTTAGCTTACCTTTCGAAAGAATTTTAATGAATTTGATAGTATGGTAACTCTGTAAAGAGCCCTGTATGTGAAAGAGAGTATTATGCAGACTGAATTTTAAATTAAACATCATTCACTTTTTTTTAAAAAGCAATCATGGAAGAGACGAATAAAAAAGTAGTTCATTTATTGTGGACCGGTGGCTGGGATTCAACTTTTCGACTATTGGAGCTCCTGTTTGAGGAAAGAAGGATAGTACAACCTCATTATGTTATGAGGAGTGAACAGTGTTCCGGTACTGAGATTGATACAATGGTGAAAATAAGAAGGCATTTAACCAGAAATCATCCGGAACAGCGTAAACTTTTGCAACCATTAATTATAAAAGATGACATAAGTATTAAACCGAATCAAAAAATTGCTGAGGAGTTTGAAAAACTTAACAAAGAGATAAAAATCAATGAGCAATACCAAATTTTAGCACGGTATTGTGTGCAAAAAAAGATTTCAGAGGCTGAACTTTCAATTATCGCATTAGAAAAAGATATCATAAATTCAGGTTTTTTTGGGACATTTACATTTCCACTTCTGGACATGACAAAAAAAGAGATGTTGTTGAAAGCAAAACAGAATGGCTGGATGGAGATAATGAAAATGACTTCCTTTTGCAGAAGGCCAAAAAATGGGAGGCCATGTGGGTTATGTGGCCCCTGTACGGATGCATTAGAGTCTGGGTTAATTTTTCGATTGCCAATCAGATCAAGGATTGTAGGTTTTCTTCAGTTACCTTTCAGGCGTTGGTGGAGAAACAACTACCATAAGCAGTCGAACAGGTATTTTGAATGGATTAAGAAAGTCTTAAAAGGCAAATATTGAAAGTTTATATTTGAATTATGGAAAATATAAGGTCGGCATTTACTGTAGATGTAGAAGATGGGATTAGCCTCGCAATGCGAGACGCATTTAATGTTAGAACAGAACAAACCAATAGAGTTGTATACCTGACTGAATCTATACTTGAGCTGCTCCAAGAAAAAGAGACTAGAGCAACTTTCTTTGTGCTGGGACAGGTAGCTGAAAAATTTCCATTTTTGGTTAAAAAGATCTCAAACTTTGGTCATGAAGTTGGGGTTCACGGATATAACCACTACAGGTTCTTTGAAATGTCCAGAGAACAGGCGTTAGAGGAGTTGAGTAATGCAAAGAACATAATTGAAAATTTAATCGGGCAAGAGGTGTTTGGACACCGGGCTCCTGCTTTTTCAATAACACCAGATACCAAATGGGGATTGGATGTAATTGCTAATGCTGGTTTTAAGTATGACAGCAGTATAATGCCAATTAAGGGAAAGCGCTACGGATGGCCTGGATTCCCAAAAAATATACATTTACTGAAAACACCTTCCGGAGCAAGCCTGATTGAAGTACCAATGACAACAGTTCCGTTTTTAGGACGGGAAATTCCTGTCTGCGGAGGAGGTTATCTTAGATTATTCCCATACTCAATAACTAAAAGAGCATTTGAAAAAATTACACCGGAGCGACCTGTTATTTTATATATACATCCGTATGAATTGGATACGGAAAGATATCCCGATTATTATTTTGATGAACTCAAAAAGGCAGGGTTTTTTAAAAGAGAGAAAATGAAATCAATGTGGATAAACAGGAAAACAGTTTACCCTAAAGTTTCAAAAATTCTTGAAAATTATACTTTTGATACAATGATCAACCTTGTCAACCAATACACTAAGGAAAAGTTATCTGACGCTGATATTCCGTTTAAATTAAAAGTTTAAAATACGTTTTATGATAAACCGTATGAAATCCGCTGTTATATTAAATGCCAAAAATTTAATTGGCTGGAAAACAGGCCGTAAAATTGTTGTTTTTTCCGTTGATGATTATGGAAACGTGCGTGTCAATTCAAAAGAGGCCCGTGACAATCTGGATGCCGCAGGTTTCAAACCCCAAAATCGTTTTGATCGATTGGACGCACTTGAAACCAGTGAAGATCTGGAGGCTTTGTTTGATGCACTCCAATCTGTAAAGGACAAAAACGGGCGACATGCTGTATTCACCCCTTTTTCGCTGCCATGCAATATCGATTTTGAAAAAGTGAAAGAGACCGGATACCGCGCATATCATTATGAGCTGCTGCCGGAAACTTTTGGGAAATTGTCTGAAAAGCAGCCGGACGCATATAGCGGAGCCTGGAAACTATGGCAGCAAGGAATCAACAATGGTCTACTGGCGCCCCAGTTTCACGGGCGCGAGCATCTGAACCTGAAAGTTTTTGAGGAAAAGCTTTCAAATAATGATAAAGAGCTTATAACAAATCTTGAAAACAGGTCTTTTACAAGCCTGTCGGAAAGTGGTTATGATACTATTTCATCACTTGCAGCTTTTGATTTTTGGGATTTTAATGAAAATGATCGTTTTCACGAAATTATTAGAGATGGCCTTGACCGGTTTAAACAGGTGTTTGGATATCGATCAAATCATTTTACCCCCCCGGTTTACAACTCTCATCCAGTAATTAATGAAACTTTAAAAGAGAATGGTATTCAATATATGGACACCGCACTGATAAAAAATGAACACCAGGGGAAAGGAAAATTCAAGAAGAGATATAGCTATATGGGTAAGAAAAACGCTGCAGGACAGGTGTTGATAGTCAGAAATGTGGTATTTGAACCCACTGAAAATAGAGGTATAGATTGGGAGTCATTTGCTATAAAGCAAATAGAAGCTGCATTCCGATGGAACCGGCCGGCCGTTATTAGTTCTCACAGAGTTAATTTTTGTGGCCACATAGAGAAAGAAAATCGAAAAATTGGTATTCAATCGCTTAAAAATCTACTTAAACTAATTAAGAAGCGCTGGCCTGACGTAGAATTTTTGTCAGCCAGTGAGCTTGGAAGCGAAATTAAAAGAAAATGAAATAATAAGACTCATAGCATACATAGTACTCACAAGATTCATTTTATAAAAATATAATGAACAGGTACTTAATATTAAGAATAGATAATTACCTCTTTGGGTTTTATTATTTACATTGATAGATAAGATTTTGTATTTCAATTTAATTGCCTAGAAAATGAAAACTTCGAATAAATCATCAGCTAATTCACCCAGAAAGCTGCTTTTTTCGATTTATGATCAATTAAAGGGTGGGAAAATTAAACAGCATTTGGAGGATCTCGAAAAGCTTTCAAAAATCACAGATGAAAGAATAATTAACGAACGAAATCTACAGCTTTTTAAGGATCTAATGGATTCTGTAACTCAGCATGTCCCAGCTTATCGCCAGTACAGTTCGTCTACAAATTTATCTGAAATTTCAGTGTTACATAAAGATAAGCTTAAAGCTGATTACAAAAGCTATTTTTCAAATAAATATTCTAAATCTCAATTAGTAGAGGCGAAGACGAGCGGATCATACGGTACTCCTTTCTCTTTCTATATGACAAAAGACAGAAAAGCGAGGCAACAAGCTGAGATCATTCACTTTGGGAAATTGTCGGGATACCATGTAGGCCAAAAACACGCCTATGTGAGATCTACAGTAAAATCTCCCCTGAAGCTTTGGCTTCAAAATGAACTGTTGATTTCACCCGGTATTGTAAATGAAGAGTGGCTTAATGAAATGCGCAGTAAATTAATGGAAAGTAAATGTGAGATAATCATTGGATATCCTACTGTGATTTCCAATATTGCTACTTATTGTCTTTCCGTAGGTGATAAACCATCTGATTTTGATGTAAAAGGAGTTATTACTACATCTGAGCCGCTTCACGAAAAAGCAAGGAAAATAATTCATAATTGCTTTGGAGTTGAGGTACTCAGCAGGTATTCCTCAGAAGAACTGGGAGTTATTGGGCAGGAAAAGGGAATACCGGGCCTCCACATCATAAACCATTTTACGCACATTGTTGAAGTTCTGAAACTAAATAGTGATCAACCATGCGATGAAGGTGAGCTTGGGCGAGTTGTGGTCACTGATCTTTTTAATGATGCATTTCCTTTAATAAGATATGATACCGGAGATCTTGCAGAATACGTACCGGCTGAAAAAAATAAGTTTGGATTGCCCGCACTTAAAAACCTGCAAGGCAGGACAATAGAGGTGATATACACAACCGAAGGTGAAAAAATTACTCCAATGGCTATTAATGGTATTTTCAGGGATGGTGACGATTCTGATAAAATTGTGCAGTACCAGTTTATACAGGACGAAAAGGTTGTATACAGGCTTTTACTTCAGTTACTGGAGGGTGAAAAGGTTGATGAAGAATTGTTGATAGCGAATTTGAAAAAAATGTTGGGACAAAATGCTCAAATCTCAATCGAATTTGTGGATCATATACCTCCACTGAAATCTGGGAAGCGACCCTATATTGTAAACCAATATAATCGAACGGGAAGCTCACATTAAAAAAGAAAAGATCATGTATGTTTACGTTAAACGGTTAATAGACGTTCTGGGATCAGGATCTCTTTTAATTGTTCTGTCTCCTTTGTTTATGGTTCTTTGTCTATTGAATCTTTACTATCACGGTAGTCCTGTCTTATTTAAACAGGAGCGACCCGGACTAAAAGGTGAGACCTTCTGTATGCTGAAATTTAGAACAATGACCAATGAGCGGGATAGGGAGGGTAAATTATTGCCGGACAATAATCGAATTACAATCTTCGGAAGTTTTTTGCGAAAAACCAGTTTGGATGAGTTGCCTGAATTAATCAATGTTCTGAAAGGGGAAATGTCATTGGTTGGTCCACGGCCACTATTAAAAAAATATATGCCCTATTACTCTGAATCAGAAAAAAAAAGGCATCGCGTCAGGCCGGGAATTACCGGGTACTCACAGGTTAATGGCAGAAATACGGTGGATTGGGACGCAAGGCTTTCTATGGATGTATGGTATGTTGAAAACATGAGTTTTTGGCTGGATATCAAAATTTTACTTAAAACAATTCAAACGGTATTTAAACGTGAAAATGTAGAGCTCAACAGAATTCCGGATCTGGATGATCATCGTTCTGAAATGCAGCAGGAGATCTGAATTGATTAACAGGATTGAGTATAACAATTTTGACCTATGGATCAATAATTATGACAACATACTGCCTTTTGCTGGTGGAAATAAGGTCAGAAAAATGTTCCAAATAGAAGAGAGAATAACTAAGGAGGGGAAAAATGCCATTGTAACCACCGGAGGTATACAGTCGAATCATTGCCGGGCCGCCTCACTATTTGCCGCAAAAAACGGTTGGAAATGTATTTTGATTCTTCATGGGTCAAAAAAGAAATTTTATGAAGAGAGCGGGAATGCGTTATTGATGAGGCTTTCAGGATCAGAGTTCAGATTTGTAAAGCCGGAGAAGATCGGTGCTGAAATGGACAGTGCTATGAACAGACTCTCAGATGACGGATACAAGCCTTTTTATATATATGGCGGCGGACATACCCGGGAGGGTGTCGAAGCTTTTGCAGATTTTACAGAAGAGCTGTTTGGCAGCAAAAGTCTTCAATTACCCGATCACATTGTTCTGCCATCCGGTACAGGGTCTACACAGGCTGGAATAATAACCGGTCTGAAGCGGCTCGGATTAAATCATATACAGGTTCACGGTGTGTCGGTGGCTCGCAGCAGCAATAAAGGAAAACAATCAGTGATGGAATCCCTCGAATTTTTGCCGGAAATCAGTTCTATTGATTATGATGAAATAAAATTTCATGACAACTTTTTATTCGGCGGATATGGGAAAAAAAGTGACGAATTAATAAGCTTTATAACCAGTGTTACTCGTTCAACCGGATTTATTCTGGATCCCGTGTACTCTGGTAAAGCTTTTTATGGTATGATTAAACTCATGAAGTCAGGAGAAATAGATGGAAAGGTGATGTATTGGAACACCGGTGGACTTTTAAACTTACTAACTTGAACTATGAATATTCTATTTACATGTGCAGGGCGAAGAAACTATTTAATTAACTACTTCCGCGAGGAGCTACATGGAGAAGGGAAAATTATTGCAGCAGATTACTCTACAGAAGCTGCGGCCATGGAAGAAGCAGACATCGCAGTTCCTGTTCCGTCAGTTTATGATAAAAAGTATATAAGTAGTCTCTCAGCAATTATTGAAAAATATGAAGTGAATCTTTTGATATCACTTAATGATCTGGAACTTCCAATTCTTGCAGCTAATCGTGAACTGTTAGAAAATAAGGGATGCAAAGTTGTTCTTTCGAGTACAGAGGTTATTGATATCTGTTTTGATAAGCTTAAGACGATTCAGTTTGCTAAAAAAATTGGTATACGTTCACCATTAACATTTTCAACTCTTCATGATGCACTGAATGCATTGAATAATGGAACAATAGAGTTCCCGCTGGTTATTAAACCGAGGTGGGGAAGCTCATCGGTTGGAATTGAATTTCCGGAATCTGTTAAAGAGCTGAAGCTGGCGTATGAACTTATCAATACCAAGCTTGATAAGTCGATTTTGAAGGAAAGCAGTTCAGTTGAAAGGGATCGGGCATTGTTGATTCAAAATAAGCTGGATGGTGACGAATACGGGGTAGATGTTATCAATGACTTTAATCAGGTTAACAGGACTGTAATTGTAAAGAAAAAAGTTGCAATGCGATCCGGCGAAACGGATAAAGCAAAAACTGTATACCAAAAGGAATTAATGGCAACAGGTGCACTAATTGGTGAAAAATTAGGGCACATTGGCAATCTGGATTGTGATTTTTTTATAGGCCAATCTGGTGAAATCTATTTGTTGGAGATGAATCCTCGATTCGGTGGAGGTTATCCTTTTTCTCATGAGGCAGGAGTTAATCTGCCAAAAGCAATTTTAGCTTGGTATAAAGGTAGTGATGTTGAAAAAAACTGTTTTGACGTAAAACAGGGTAAGCTTTATGCCAAATGCGACAGGCTTATTGAAATTAATAACAAGAATGTTGAAGTAATAAATAGTGCAAAAGAACTTAAACTTTAGTGATTTAGTGTAAAATGCCGTGAAATCTGAAAGATGTATCTAAGTTATTAAAACTGAAAATTTTCCTGGGTTT
>SL_3KL_010_SEDDRAFT_10004641_pt1 | contig 12403 bp, 10 predicted proteins | sample SodLakKL_010_SED_2_FD_10381 | JGI IMG/M metagenome (IMG submission 10381)
ATCAGTATCACAAAAATAAAGAAGTTGCCACGGATAAAATGAATTATTATGATACCGTACCTCTGCGTCCTTGGCATTTTGGCCATTATGGTAAGCTGCGAGAGAACATACCATGAAATAATGATAAGACCCGAGAAAAATGCAAACTGCAGAGGGTTGAAATGCCAGTTGAAATTGTAGTAATTGAAATTTTGGAACAGGAACATTTTAAATTCCCTATTGTAGAAGAAAAAATCAAAATTCCTGCTCAAAAAAAGAGAAAAGTGGTATGAAAGAGGTATACAAATAATGACGGCAACAAGCTCAACTATATCCAGCAAAGCCCTGGGATCCAAATTACTGCGAATCCCCGACCTGTAAGTTTTATGTGAAAAAATACCCATATTAATAATGAGACCATGAATGAATGCGATCACTGAGATTACTGTTAATTAAAATAATATACCTGAGACTTGTGCTACCGGTTTCTTCTCAAATACCGACCAACTAATTATGCCTTTTTTTAGGGGTATTTGCTTTATCCAACATTATATGATGAAACATGGTCCTTAATTTTAGTGAAATTGTAAGGCAAAAGTAAAGCGAGATGATATATATACTTTTACATAAATATTGAAACAAATTGCATCATTCCCACATTGCTGTATATAGTAAGACTAAAAACGTGCCACAGACTAATTTAATGCTAAATGGTATAAGTTATAATAAAATTAGAATTCTTTGAAAATATTTGTCAGGCTGAATACCATGATCCAATAATTATTTATTAATCTGTTCTACATTAATAAATCAAAATTACTCTAAAAGAAGGGTTAATTGCAAAAATTACGGGAACTAAATTAATTACTTTTGATAAACCCCCAAAGCTTATGGATTAATCAAAGATAATCATTGACAAGTATCTATATCGCTAAATTTTTGACACTTATCCCTGACGGAGGCAATAATACTCAAGAATAATTAATTCATTTTAATGGGTCTGAAACAGGGTAGTTTGTTATAAAAGTATTATCAGCAGTATTATAATTACAATTACCATGACAGTCATTAATCCGCATCCCTTCGGATTTGGATAGTCATCACGTATAACCTGGCCGCTTTTCAATGGAAACTGGTTCTTGAGTGTTTAATAGCCGAAATTGAAAGATAAACACTTTACATTACGGCATAACCCTTATAAAAGTTACAAACATGCCGGAATTGGACTGAGCACATTTTCTGATCCTGTCAGCCGGTCAATAGCCAAATATACATGAAATTTTTTCTGAATAAATTATAAAATCCACTGACTAAAGTATGCAAAACTTACGACACGTCAATTTCTCATCGAATAAATATCACTACAATATGGTGAAAATAGCATAAGAAATAGACCTTTAGGTCAAAATTCCGGATATTCTAATATTGCCGGTTTACGGGTTTTTGTACATTCGCAATCACATATTACCTTTGAGGGTCTTTAATAAAATTCCTGATGAACAACAAAACTGGTATAAAAGGCAATAACGGAAACAGAAACAGAAAAAGGTCCTGGAAAGAGAAAGTTTACGAGGTAATTTTTGAGGCCGACACCCTTCCGGGCAAAATTTTTGACGAGATCCTTTTGGTTATGATAGTTTTAAGTATTACGGTAGTGATGCTTGAAAGTATTGCAGAGATAAGATCTTCATACGGACCATTTCTTTACGGTGCCGAGTGGTTCTTCACCATTGCCTTTACAATAGAATATATTCTGAGAGTCATAACTTCCCCTGATCCTAAAAAGTATATCCTCAGTTTTCTGGGAATTATCGATCTGCTCGCAATTATCCCAACCTACATAGCTATAACCTTTCCTGAAGCGCATCCATTTATAGTTGTAAGGAGCATCAGATTGCTCAGGATCTACAGGATTTTAAAGCTCTACCGTTATGTACGTGCCGGTAACCTATTGTTGCTGGCCATGAGGAAAAGCATGAGAAAGGTATTGATATTCATGATGTTCATACTTATCCTTGTTATCCTGCTGGGTAGTATAATGTATGTGGTAGAAAATGCAAGCAATGGCTTTTACAGCATTCCCCTCAGCATTTACTGGGCGGTTATAACATTGACAACGGTAGGTTATGGTGATATTGTGCCGCTCACAGATCTGGGTAAATTTATCGCCACCTTTATTATGTTGCTGGGATACAGCATTATTGCTATACCGACCGGAATAGTGTCGGTTGAAATTTCACGTTCAATGGAGGGAGGTCATATGAAAAAGAAAAGGATCTGCAGGTATTGTGATGAACCTTACCATGATCCGGAGGCAAATTTCTGCAAGATTTGCGGTGCGAGGATAGAATAGCCGGAACAGATATCATTGATCCAGCAATGCTCCAAAGTAATTCCAGAAGTTAATATGAAAATCTTCTCCCAGCGGACCCGGATAAAGATCAATAAAGGAGTGTTCTGCAGTTTCTCCGGGCCTAAATTTAATCTTGCTATCTTTGTTATAGAGAGACCTTACCTCCGGATGAAACTGGATACCGATTACGTTAGGGTATTTGGTATGCTCTATTGCCTCAGGTACCTTCCCGTCCATACACCAGGCTGATACTCTGAAGCCCCTGCCAATAACATCAAGTGCCTGGTGATGCGAGCTCAATATGTAGGGCTTCTCATCGATACCTCCCTGGATTGCTCCCAAATGAGTGCCATCAACCATTTCAATCCTGTGAAATGAGCGCGCTGCCACAAGGGGATCTGCGCTGTATGCCGAATAATAGTTCCTGTGCTGCTGATCCTGGTCCATTGCAAGAACCTGTTCAATTGTGGTTTTACCATATATCTCAAAAGGAATATCCTGTATCATGGTGCCTCCTGTTGCTACATTCATAGTCTGCATTCCAAGGCAGATACCCAAAATCGGCAAACCGGGATTTTCATCCATAAGAGGCATGAAACTCTCATCCTGATAACCCCCTAACAGGTGGTACAAAAAGGATAACTCAAGATAGTGCCTGCCAGGATCGGTAACAACAGTCAGCAGACTCATCTCTTGCCCATATACAGCGGGCGGGATATCAGGCCCTCCAAAAAACATAATTGCTGAAGCCATATTGAAAATCTCCCTGAAGATCCCGGAGTTAACATTTTCTGTAAAGATAGTCAATGGATCAAAGGGATCTTCTATCGCCAGTAGTGTCACGTGTTCCAATCGCTGCTCCCTTATATGATCCGATGTCTGAGAATAATCATATGCACCGTGTTCACTGTAAACCCCCAGCACTTTTGTTCCGGGGTCAGCGGGCACAATCCCTTCAGATACCAGAAACTGCCAGGTGTTGATATTTGTAACAGTGGGATGCATTATTACGATATGCTTCTCCTGGAATAATTCCTCTTTTGCCGTTTCTCGAACGCCACCGGCAGTCCACAATGTTACTGAGAACAGGAGGATGATTGCTGTATAGATATTCTTTCGCATGACAACTGGTTTAAATAGTCTCTGTTCAGACACTTACTTAATAGACAGACTCTAAATATGGTTTAATTTTTGTATTCCATAACAGGATGCAATATAAAACAATATTCCCTTAAAACCCGTCGAAGAACAGGCTGATAAACACTCAAAAGATATTCTGCATCAGGCAAAAAAACGGCTATAATAGATCGAGGTTTTCAAGAAGTATTCTGCCCCTTCGGCGGGAAACGGGTATACGGTAGTCATGAACAATGGCCAGAAGCTGGGTCCGGTAATAGCGTAATGCTGATATTGAAGCTTTGTTAACCAGGTAGTTGCGATGAACCCGGAAAAACATACCTTCGGGCAGCATTTTTTCAATTCTGATAAGCGGAATATCAATAATCTCCTGCTTTCGGTTTTTCATTACCATTAGAATCAATCCGTTATCGCTCTCGAAGTAAAGTGTATTCTTCAACAGGTAATGGCAGATAAACCAGGTATTTTTATTCCTGATTTCAACGGAAGTTAAAGCAGGCAGGTTCCCGTTTATCGATTGTTTCATAAGTAAATATTAAAATAAAATCATTGATCCTATGGACGGTTTATGTACATAAGTTTATATATTGTATTTTGTGTGACAAAGTAACATGATAGTCGCATAAAGGAGACCATTGTCATTAAGATTAAAGGTCTGTATATTAAATTTACGACATTTTGAATTAGAAAATCAAATATTTCTCGCTAAATAAAATGAGCGGTCGGAATTCACTCCTGAGCGGTAGTTTCAATGAAGTCACCATACCGGTAATAATGCCGGGAACAATCAATAGTTCAGGCAGAAAGGTCGCGTCCGGCGGCTTCGTTACCGAGAATCATCAACAGGTGGGTTTTTTTCCTGCGGGCTACAGGTACAGAGCGACGGAAAGGAAAAATAAGGGTGTCATCATCCCGCAAGCCTTTCAGTGCATAATCCAGGTTAATAAGGAAATTCCTGTGGCAGCGGAAGAATCTTTTACTGCAAAGTTTTTCTTCAATTCTCTTCAGGGGGACCCTGATTTTCTCTGATCTGCCGCAGGAATAAAAAATAATTGTCATATCTTTTTTATGATGACAATACATGATATTCTCAATCTCAATCTTTACGGCACCCTTTGAATTCAAAATCCATAATCCCGGTATTTTCATAATACCATCCTCTTGAGATTTACTTTTGTTAATTCCGGTATGCTCCATAATACAGAGTTTAGTCTGACATAATTTCGAATAAAATATTCTGAAACAACCGGCAGGGTACCTGCCGGGTCATTCACTATATTAAGAGGTGCCATATTTATCGAAATGTGACACGGGTTTTCAGTTGATAACACTGATCAATACTATCCGGCAAGTTACCACCATACCTCTAATCACCTGTAAATGCGACTCTTTATAAAATAAGCCTTACTCAACCACTGTTGATAAATTGTTGATAATATTATTGGCCCGATGCAGAAAAACAGGAAAGTTTTCATGGTTTATGCCTCAAAACCTATGATGACTTTCTTAAAAACAAAAAATATGTATCTTGGTCACTTCTTATAATACAACTTATACAGATGGATGTTAAAAAATATATCAGAAGATTCGGGATTTATGTTCTCACCCTGATTATTATAATACCCCAGGTTCATGGATCAGATAAAGGGGTTCCGGACGAATTAGGGGGCCTGGATGAATTTATAACAAGGGGAATGGACGAATGGAATATACCGGGACTTGCAGTTTCTATTGTGAAGGATAGTGAAATAATATATGAAAAAGGGTTTGGTGTCAGGAAGCTTGGAGAAGAGGCCCCGGTGGATGAACATACGGTTTTCGGTGTTGCATCTACCACAAAGGCCATGACGGCTACTGCCCTGGGCATGCTGGTTGATGAAGGCAAAATAGGCTGGGACGACAGGGTCAAAGATCATCTTCCGTGGTTTGAGCTTTCTGATCCGTGGGTGTCGGATGTAGTAACTATCAGAGACCTTTTATCTCACCGTGTGGGAGTGGGACGAATTACAGGAAACCGGTTGGTATTTATGCCAAACAGAGACCGGCGCACAATCCTGGAGCATATAAGGCATCAGCCCTTTGAAATCCCCTTCAGGTCAGGCTATGTATACAGCAACATGATGTATATGGTTGCCGGCCTTATAATAGAATCTGTTGAAGGTGTAGAATGGGATGACTTCCTGCCAGCCAGACTGTTTGACCCTCTTAACATGAGATCTGCTTCTGTTTCAATAAAATATATCGACGATAGTGACAATGCAGCATGGCCGCACCAGGAGATAAACGGTATTATTCAAACTATCCCAAGAAGAAATTTCGACAACGTGGGACCTTCGGCATCGGTAAATGCTTCTGCTCACGATATGGCTCAGTGGATGTTGTTCAACCTTGGCGAACCCGGAAGTTATAAGGGCCGGCAGATTGTAAGCAGAAGTGTTATGAACGAGATATACCAGCCCCGGCATGCCTTTGCTATGAGGGATCCTTTGAGGAATAATTTTCAGGCCTATGCTATGGGCTGGACCACCGGCTATTATGATCATCTTCGTGTATTGCAGCACGGAGGAGCAACCGATGGAATAAATTCACTTATAATGCTTGTACCCGAACTTGAACTTGGAGTTTTTGTTGCCGGAAATATTTTCTGTAACCTCAGGCCTGCTATAGCAAGATGGGTAATTGATGCTATGATCGGAGTCGAAAGGGAGCATGACTGGCATGAGCTGTACCTTAAGCAAAACCGGGCAGAAAAAGAGACAATAATGCAAAGAAGGAGGACTATTGAAGGTGGAAGAGTTAAAGAAACGACTCCTTCGCTATCGCTTAATGAATATTCAGGTCGGTACCACGACAAGCTTTATGATGACCTTGAAGTAAGGGTTAAAGATAACGGCAAGCTGGAGATCTGTTTCTGGGATGATCCGTCAATGGTAGCCGACCTGGAACACTGGCATTACGATACATTCAGGGCCTCCTGGCGCAACCCGGCAATGCGTGAGAAATTTGTATGGTTCGATCTTGACCATGATGGTAAGGTAAGTCAGTTAAATGTAAAATTTACTTTACGACCGCTCATGATAGAGGCAGGTTTGTATCCGGCCGATTATACAAGAGTGGTGGAATACAAAAAGAAAGAAGGGGGCACAGCGGGCCGGTAAGGGCTCAGAAAGGAATTAATAAAGCAACCTGCGAACAAAATCAGTAAGAGTTTATGAGCTACAAGAAAAAAAACCCAACTCTTTTACAGGCAATAATACCCGTATTCTTCCTGATTGTTTTTCTGACTCTTAATGTCTATTATTTTGGTGATGACACCCTGTCAGGAGCCAACCAGATAGCCCTTCTGCTCGCGGCTGCAATAGGTGGAATAATAGCTGTAAAACTGGGCCATGACTGGTATGATGTCAGAAAGCGGATTGTAAAAAGTATCAGTTCGGCAATGCCTTCAATGATAATTCTCCTTCTTATCGGCTCTCTGGCAGGTACATGGTTATTGAGTGGTGTGGTACCTGCAATGATCTATTACGGACTTCAGATTCTTAACCCGGCAATTTTCCTTATTGCATGCGTGGTGGTTTCGGCCCTGGTTTCAGTTGCAACAGGAAGTTCCTGGTCGACCGTTGCAACTATCGGAATTGCACTGCTGGGAATAGGCAATGCAATGGGTTTTAGTGAAGGTATGGTTGCAGGAGCCATTATATCAGGAGCATATTTCGGCGACAAGATGTCGCCACTTTCAGATACTACAAATCTTGCACCGGCTATGGCAGGAACTGACCTGTTTACACATATTAGATATATGGCCCTGACAACAGGGCCGTCAATCCTGATAACACTGATATTATTCATGGTTATCGGATTCTTTTTAAATCCGGCAGGTGATGCGGCTAATGTGCAAAGCACACTCGACGCGATAAGCAATATATTCAACATAACCCCATTTCTGTTTATAGTGCCTGCCGCACTCATCACCATAATAATCAGTAAAGTTCCGCCCCTGCCCTCTCTTCTTGCCGGCACTCTCCTGGGGGCGCTATTTGCTGTTATCTTTCAACCACAGATAATTGAACAGGTATCTGGTGTTACCGGCAACTACAGCGAGGCTTCATATATTGCAATTATGAAGAGTATGTATGGAAGAATATCTGTTGTAACGAGTGATGCCAGGGTAAACGACCTGTTAAGCACCGGTGGTATGGCCGGGATGCTGAACACCATCTGGCTGATAATGACGGCAATGATATTTGGCGGTGTCATGGAAGCGGCGGGCATGCTTGTGAGAATTACCTCGGCCCTGATGCGTTTTGCAAAAAGTACAGGCTCGCTGGTTGCCACCACTGTGGGAACATGTCTCTTTTTCAATGTTACCGCATCCGACCAGTATATCTCTATTGTGGTACCGGGCAGAATGTTTGCGTCGACATACAGGGAAAGGGGACTAAAACCGGAGGTTCTGAGCCGGACGCTGGAGGACTCAGGCACCGTTACTTCAGTACTTGTTCCATGGAATACCTGCGGAGCAACCCAGTCGGCCGTTCTCGGCGTGCCAACTATAAGTTATCTGCCATGGGCATTTTTCAATATTATCAGCCCATTTATGTCAATTTTCATGGCGGCCTTCAACATTAAGATCCGCCGTATAAAAGACAAGGAAGAGGGCAAAACGGATTTTAAAGTTGACCTAAAATAACCTGGGATACTTCCTCCTGTTTGACTTGTGCATCATTTCATATACGGTATCAAACACATCTTCGGCATTCGGATTTGAAAAATAGTCCCCGTCAGACGTATAGGCCGTACGATGATCTTTCCCCGTAAGGGTTTTCGGTTCGGAGTCCAGGTAAAAGAACCCGCCCCTCTCTTCTATTATCTGTTGCATCATGAACGAGGTGGCGCCCCCTGGCACATCCTCGTCAAAAAAAAGTACCTTGCCGGTCTTTTTTACTGACTCAAGTATTGTATCTGACCTGTCAAAAGGCAGAAGGGTCTGCACATCTATCAGTTCAGCCAAAATATCAAATTCCTTCAGCTGATGAACAGCCTCCTCTGCAATACGGACACATGAACCATATGTAACAATTGTTACATCAGTCCCCTCAGCCAGTATCTCAGGTACACCCAGGGGTATCCTGTAATGACCTATGTTCTCAGGCCTCCTCTCCTTTAGCCTGTAACCATTCAGGGGTTCAATTACCAGTGCAGGATCCTGTCCGTGCAATAGTGTGTTGTAGAAACCTGCTGCCTGTGTCATATTCCGGGGAACACAAACGTATACTCCCCTGATGGAATTAATGATCATGCTGACAGGTGATCCCGCATGCCAGATTCCTTCAAGCCGGTGACCGCGGGTCACTACTATTACAGGAACACTTTGACCGCCTCTTGTCCTGTAATGAGTGGTTGCAAGATCATCACTGAAGGTCTGCAAAGCATACAACAGGTAGTCCAGGTACTGTATCTCTGCTACCGGCCTCATTCCGCGCAGAGCCATACCTATACCCTGGCCGAGAATGGTAGTCTCCCTTATGCCGGTATCAGTAACCCTCATCTCACCATATTTTTTCTGCAGCCCTTCGTAGGACTGGTTGACACCTCCAATTTTGCCGGTGTCTTCTCCGAATATAAAAACCCTGTGATCACGTTCAAGGGCAGCATCCCAGAAATCACGGAGAATTTCGCGACCGGGCACCTCTGGCGAGGTTTCATTGTAGAGTGCAGGTGTACCCGTGACTTCAAGAGACGAGTATTTTGATTCATTATAAAGAAAGGTGTTGTATCTATGCGTATTATCCTCAATATTACGGTTAAGCCAGTCAGCAAGATCCTTTTGCAATGTTTCCCTGATCTCACAGTCAGCACATACATGGCGCAATATTTTCCTTACTGCACTTATATTGTCCTTTCTGATAGGCGTATGCAGTTTCTTAAGCTCCCCGGTTATTGTTCCGGGTTTGTCATATCCCTCCCTCCTGCAGATACAGCTGCGGTTATCAATGATCTTAACCAGTGCATCCCTCTCGTCTATCATTGGCCGGGCATAATCCAGCCAGGCTTCTTTACGGGCCTCTTTTGCCTCTTCTGATGCCGCTGACTCAATTGAGTCAAGTTCTGAGCCACTTGCAAGTCCTGTCGATAATATCCATTCACGCATTTTCCTGAGTGGATCATAATCTTTTTCCCATTGCAACCTCCCGGGCGATTTATATCTTTCGTGTGAGCCGGAAGTAGAGTGACCCAGGGGTTGAGTAACTTCATCAATATGAAACACCACCGGCACATGCTCTTCCCTGCATATTCTGACACCTTCTTCAAAAAGCTTGCAAAGAGCCGGGTAATCCCATCCTCTGCCTTTCATAACAACTATCCCCTGAGTTGTTTCATCCCTCTCAAAACCCTTCAGCACTTCAGAAATGCTGCTTTTGGCCGTCTGGTACTCTTTAGGAACAGATATTCCGTATCCGTCATCCCACACCGCAAGGGCCATCGGCACCTGAAGAACAGCAGCGGCATTGATGGTTTCCCAGAAATGTCCTTCAGAAGTACTTGCATCTCCAATGGTACCAAAGGCGACCTCATTCCCTTTATCGGTAAGTGTAGTTAACTCATGAAGATCTTTTATTGTGCGAAAAAGTTTTGATGCATAAGCGAGTCCAAGTAGCCTGGGCATCTGCCCTGCAGTGGGTGATATATCGGCCGATGAGTTCTTTTGCTTCATCAGGTCTCTCCATGTTCCGTCCTCATTAATGCTCCTGGTTGAAAAGTGATTATTGAAAGAGCGGCCACCGTTGCCCGGATTAAGATCAGCCCGGGTCTCACCATAGAGCTGTGCAAAGAACTCCTTTGCAGAAAAAAGACCTGCGGCCATCATAAATGTCTGATCACGATAATAACCCGACCGCCAGTCACCGTCCCTGAAACTCTTCGCAAATGCAATCTGGGCAACCTCCTTCCCGTCACCAAATATTCCAAACTTGGCCTTACCTGTAAGAACTTCCCTCCTGCCTGTTAAACTCAAATTTCTCGAAAGATGAGCAAGCTTATAATCGGAAAACACCTCTGCTCTGAAATCTTCCAGTGATAGTTTATTTTTCTGATGGTCTGTCATTGGGTTCATGCTATATCCTGTTAAATTGACCACCCAGACAACTATTGACTGAATAAAACATACCCTGAAGACGGGTGATTCTTCCGGGTTTTACCGACTGTTCCACAAATTTAAGAAGAATAATAACAAAATATTCAATTATAATCATTGATCAGGAATATCATAAGTGTAACTTTGCATTTGAAATTATCCCAAAATGGAATTCATTTTAATACTTGTTACCGCTATAGTGCTAATGAGCCTGATATTCGCAGGCCTGTCACTTAACATTATATTCCGGAAAAACGGAAAATTTCCGGTAACTTCAATCGGCGGCAACAAAGAGATGCGTAAAAGAGGAATTACCTGTGTCAAACATGACGAAATGCTATGCCAGGGCAAAGGCAGGTCTAAGGGATCCTGTTGCTCATAAATTCTCTTCCATCTTTCTTACATAATCAGTATCTGCCCAGACACCAATTATTCAGTATGCAAAGTCAGACACTGATTATTTATCGGGTAAACAAATCCCCTTTTAAAATGTTTACAAGTTAAGAATATTGTTTAATTTACCTGGTTGTTAACAATAATATGGTTTACAAGCAGGAAAAATATAAAAACATGGAAGTACTGAATCTCATACTTATAACACTCGCACTTGTAATAATTGCAGTAGGCGCAATGTCTGTAAGACTTCTGTTTGTCAAAGACGGTAAGTTCTCAGGGGGATCGTGCAGAAGCACTCCCGAACTCAGCAACAGGGGAATAACATGCGGATGCGGAAATGAAAAGGTCTGTGCAGGTAATGATACAGAGTAAAGGTAAAAAATTCGCTAAAATATTTGCATAGCCAAATAGCTTTATCAGGGGACGCGGGTTTCAAAGATTAACTAAAAAGGTTATTTTCCCAGCATTGCTTCAATACCGGGAGTACTTGCAACGGCAGTATCTCCGTTAAGATCATAAATAAGATATGCTTCCAGATCAGGCTTATTCAGTGCAAATTCCAAACTTTTTTCAAGCCCCATCACCATAAATGCAGTAGCATAAGCATCAGCATCCATCGCAAGAGGTGCTATTACAGTAGCACTCAGCAGGTTGTGCTGGACCGGATAGCCTGTAGCCGGATCAATAGTGTGAGCATAGCGCTGGCCATCCCTGATATAAAACCTCCTGTAGTTTCCAGAGGTTGCCATGGCCGCCCCGGTTAAATTTAATACCTCCTGAAGCTCTCTTGATATGGCTGCCGGATCATCAACCGGTTTGTCCACTCCTATCCGCCACAACTGGTCATTCCTGTTTCTCCCCTTAACCCTGATCTCCCCACCTATTTCGACCATATAATCAGTTATTCCCATGCTGTCAAGGAAGTTTGCCACAACATCAACAGTATAGCCCTTCGCAATAGAATTCATATCTAACATCAGCGATGGATGATCTTTTACAATTCTTCCATTTTGGAGCATCACCATTTCCCAGCCTACAAACTGCAACAAACTGTCGATCAGTTCAGGATAAACATCGACCCCGCCAGTAAACCCAAATCCCCATGCATTTACAAGCGGAGCCACAGTTATATCAAATGCTCCGCCGGTTAGCTCTGAAATCTCCATTGCACGCAGAAATACATCTGTAAAATATTTATCGGGTTCCCCACCCTCATCATTGCGGTTAATGGCCGAGATGACGGATTCGGGATTGTAAGTTGACATCGAGTAATCAATATCTTCGAACAACTCTTTGATCTCCTTGTGGTAATCAATTGAGTCAGGCGAATTATAAGCAATATGGTAACTCGTTCCCTGGGTGAAACCTTCAAGATAGACAAACACCCTTTTCTCTTCAGATGA
>SL_3KL_010_SEDDRAFT_10004642_pt1 | contig 12402 bp, 12 predicted proteins | sample SodLakKL_010_SED_2_FD_10381 | JGI IMG/M metagenome (IMG submission 10381)
CCCGCCTCTTCGTACTGGGCGGGGCCGGCGCGGTGGCGGCCCTGGCCTACGGGACCCCTACCGTACCTCGGGTCGAGGCGATCGTGGGTCCCGGGAACCAGTGGGTCACAGAGGCGAAGCGACAGGTGGCGGGCGAGCTCCGGATCGACTCTCCCGCCGGCCCCTCGGAGGTCCTGGTCGTGGCCGGGCCCGAGGCCGATCCGGCCCGGGTCGCCATGGAGCTCATCGCCCAGGCCGAGCACGACCCCGAGGCGGCGGTGGCGGCGGTGACGTGGAGCGCTCCACTGCTCGAGGGGATCCGGACGGAGCTGGCCAGCCAGGTGGCCGGAACCCCGAGGCGGGAAGTGGTGGAGACCGCCCTGGCCGACCGGGGGGCCCTCCTCCTGGCCCGGGACCGGGCCCAGGCGCTGGCCTTCAGCCAGGAGTATGCCGCCGAGCATCTGGCCCTCTTCACCGACGATCCCCGAGATGACTTGGAGGGCCAGACCACCGCTGGGACCGTCTTCCTGGGAGAGGCTTCCTCGGTGGCCTTCGGGGACTACCTGACCGGGGCGAACCACGTGCTCCCTACCGCCACCCGCTCCCGTTCGTTCTCCGGCCTCTCGGTCCTGGAGTTTCTCCGCTTTTTCACCTGGCAGGAGCTCTCGGAGGAGGGGGCCTCCGCCATGGCGGAGGGGACGGGCCTCCTGGCGGACGCCGAGGGGCTTCCCGGACACGCGGCGGCGGCTCGGGCCCGTCTTCGCCCCGGCGGGGAGGCCTCCACCGAGGCGGAGGGTTCATCCCCATGACCCCCTTCCCCAGGGAGGCCTACCGTCCTCTCGAGCCCTATGCCCCGGACCGGCGTCCCATCCGAGTGGACCTCTCGGACAACACGAACCGGTGGGGAGTCCACCCCGACGCCCTGGCCGCGGTCCGGGACGCCGACCCGGAAGAGCTTCTCAGGTATCCGCCCGTCTACGCGGACCGCCTCCGAGCGGCGGTGGCTCGGCGTTTCGGGGTCCCCCCCGAGACCGTGGGAACGGGGTGTGGCTCCGACGACCTCCTGGACTCCATCTTCCGGGCCTCGGGGGAGCCGGGCGAGGGTGTGGCCTACCTCCCTCCCACCTTCTCGATGATCGAGATCTTCTCCCGGATGAACGCCCTGGAGGCCCGACCGCTCGACCGGTTCGGAGGACGGGCGGGCATGGGATCGGGCCGTGTGGGGGGCTCGGACGACAGCGCGGAGGCCGCCTGGAAGGGCTCCCCTCTCCTGGGACGGCTTCCGGATCCCGGGGAGCTCATGGAGGGGAATCCGACGCTGATCTATCTCTGCCGCCCCAACAATCCCACCGGTGAAGTGGTGCCCCGGGAATGGCTTCTCCAGGTCATGGAGGCGGTGGAGCCTCGGGGGCCCATCCTCCTCATCGACGAAGCCTACGCCGATTTTCTGGATCCAGCCGAGGAGGACCCCAACGGCCTCCTCCTCCGAGCCGCCGACTCCCGGCGCACCGTCGTGCTCCGCACTCTCTCCAAGGCCTACGGGCTGGCCGGGCTTCGGGTGGGGTTCGCGGTGGGCGCGCCGGAGGTGATCCGGGAGCTGGAGAAGTCCCGGGGGCCCTACAAGGTGAACCGGTTGGCCGAGGCCGCCGGGGTGGCCGCCCTGCGCGACGAGGTCGGATGGATCCCCGGAATCCTGGAGGCGACCCGGAGCGCTCGAACCGACCTCGAGGTCGAACTCCGGCGACGGGGCCTTCCCCCGCTCCCCTCCGGAGCCAACTTTCTGTGTCTTCCCCTGACGGGCGCCGAGACCGAGGCTCGGTTTCAGGTGGAGCCCACCGCCGCCGCCGTCACCGCCGCCCTGAGGGACCGGGAGGTCGCGGTCCGGCCCTTCCCCTCACTTCCCGGGGTGGGCGAGGCGATCCGGGTCAGCCTGGGGCCCCCGGACGAGATGAACACATTCCTGGACGCTCTCGACGAGATTCTGACATGAACGAGACCCCCCGCGCACCCGAAATGAAACGCGATTCCGATCCCCGGTCCTCCGATCCGGTCCCGGCGGACGGGGTCCGAGTCGCCCTCCTGGACTACGGCGCCGGAAACCTTCATTCCCTGGCCAAGGGCCTGGAGGCCGGAGGCGCCAGGGTGACGGTCACCACCGACTGGGACCAGGCGCTGGGCCTCGACGCCCTCGTCCTTCCCGGTGTGGGTTCCTTCGGTGCCGCAGTCCGGGCGCTGGAGGGAGAGGAGGATCGGGTCCGGGACGCGCTGGCCGGAGGCCTTCCCTGCCTGGGAATCTGTCTGGGGATGCAACTCCTGTTCTCCGAGAGCGAGGAGGGCGAAGGGAGAGGGATCGGACTGATCCCGGGCCGGGTCCGTCGCCTCCGGGCGCGCACCGTGCCCCAGATGGGCTGGAACGATGTGGAGCCGACGGAGGCCGGGACCCGGGACCCCCTCCTGGCCGGACTCGCCGAGCTCACCGCATACTACGCCAACTCCTTCGTCTGTGACCCCGAGGACACGACCTCGGTGATTGCCGAGACCGAGTACGAGGAGGAGCGCTTCGCCTCGGCGGTCCGAAAGGGTCGGAGCTGGGGCGTCCAGTTCCACCCCGAGAAGAGTTCCACGCCCGGGCTCGCCCTCCTTCGCAACTTCCTGGACGAGGTGGGGCGGTGACCGGATCGAACCAGAGCTTCCGAGCGATACCGGCGGTGGACCTGAAGGGGGGCCGCTGCGTTCAACTGGTGGGCGGGCGCCCCGAGGAGGAACGGGTGTCCCTTCCCGATCCGCTGGAGGTGGCCGCCGGCTGGGTGGAGAAGGGCTTTCGGACCCTCCACGTGGTCGACCTGGATGCGGCCCTCGGCACGGGCGACCACCGGGACCTCATCGGCACCCTGGCCCGGGAGCTGACCGTGGACCTCCAGGTGGGCGGCGGGATCCGGGACGCGGCGCGAGCTGGGGAGCTGCTGGAGTCGGGGGCTCGCCGCATCATCGTGGGGACCCGGGCGGTGGAGGACCGGGGCTGGCTTGAAGACCTGGCGGCGCGTTGGCCCCATCGGGTCGTGGTGGCCGCCGACATCCGGAACGGGGCCGTGCTCCGGAAGGGTTGGACCGAGAGCGCCGGAGTCCAGGTCGGGGAGTTCCTGGAAGGTCTGGGCGCGCTTCCTCTGGCCGGCGTTCTGTGTACGGACGTGGGGCGGGAGGGACAGCTGCAGGGGATGGACCGGGAGGGGGTCGAGGAGGTTCTGGGTCACACCTCCCACCCGGTGTGGATCTCGGGAGGGGTGACGACGATGGACGACCTCCGCTTCCTGGACGAGGCGGGGGCGGTGGGCGCGGTACTCGGAATGGCCCTCTACACAGGGGCCCTGGACGCGAACCAGGTGGCGGAGGAGTTCGGAGGATGAGCCGGATCAGACGTACGACAGGCGAGACGACGATCACCCTCGAGGTGTCCCGAACGGGTGGACCGATCCAGGTTGGCACCGGGGACGCCTTCCTGGACCACATGCTCATCACGCTGGCTCGATACGGGGGTCTGGGGCTGACCGTCGAGGCCACCGGGGATCTTCGACACCACCTGGTGGAGGATGTGGCCATCGCCCTGGGGGTGGCCCTGGGGGCCGAGATTCCGGCCCGGGCCGATCGCTACGGATGGGCCCGGGTGCCCATGGACGAGGCCCTGGTGGAGGCTGCGGTGGATGTGGGAGGACGACCCTACTACGTGGGCCCCCTACCCTCCCAGCTCTACCAGCACTTCCTCGAGTCCATGGCGCTGAACATGCGCGCCACCCTCCACGTGGAGGTGCGGAGGGGACAGGACCGCCACCACATGGTGGAAGCGGCGGTCAAGGCGGTGGGGCTGGCCCTGCGCCAGGCCCTCCGGGAGGGAGATCAGGTCTTCAGCACCAAGGGCTCGGTCACCATGGAACTCACCGTGGACCCCGGGGAGGAGTGAGATGCTGAGGCCCAGGGTGATCGTCTGTCTCGACGTGCGGGACGGTCGGGTGGTGAAGGGTACGAACTTCGTGGAGCTCCGCGACGTGGGCGATCCGGTGGAGCTGGCGAGGCGCTACGAATCGGAGGGCGCCGACGAGATCGTGTTTCTGGACATCTCGGCCTCCCACGAGGGACGAGGCACCCTCCTGGACACGGTCCGCCGCACCGCCGAGGTCCTCTTCATCCCCCTCACCGTCGGGGGCGGGGTCCGAACCGAGCACGACATGAACGCGCTCCTCAGGGCCGGTGCCGACAAGGTGAGCGTGAACTCCGGGGCGGTGCGGGACCCGGAGGTCCTGACCCGGGGCGCCCGCCTCTTCGGAAGCCAGTGCGTGGTCGCCTCCATCGACGCGAAGTGGAGCGACGAGGGTCCCCGGGGGCCGGGCTGGTACCATCACACCCACGGAGGCCGGAAGCGTACCGATCTGGAGGCCGTCGCCTGGGCCCGGGAGTGCGCCCGTCGGGGCGCCGGGGAGATCCTTCTCACCTCCATGGACCGGGACGGTGTCCGGACGGGTTACGACCTGGAGCTCACCTCCGCGGTGGCCGAGGCCGTGGATGTGCCCGTCATCGCCTCCGGTGGAGCCGGCGAGGCGTCCCATCTCCGGGACGGATTCACCCGGGGCCGAGCCGACGCCGTCCTCCTGGCCGGGATCCTCCACGACGAACTCACCACGGTCACCGCCCTGAAGAAGGCGCTCACCGACTGGGAGATCCCGGTCCGGCCCGTGCGGGGGGTGACGGAGGCCCCGGAAACGGGACGGGGCGCGGGCGAGCGGTCCGGAAGCCCCCGGGAAGGCACGGACTGATGGCCGCCGCGGACCGTACGATCCGGACCCCGGCCGATCTGGATGGCCTTCGGTTCAATGCGGCGTCTCTCATCCCCGTGGTCGCCCAGGAGGCCGGAAGTGGCGAGGTCCTCATGGTGGCCTGGGCGAGTCGGGAGGCGCTGGAGCTGACCCTGGAGTCCGGGTTCATGCACTACTGGTCCCGTTCGCGGCGGACCCTCTGGAAGAAGGGCGAGACCTCGGGGAACCTGCAGGAGGTCGTCTCCCTGCACGGCGACTGCGACGCCGACACGATCCTGGCCCGGGTCCGGATGACGGGGCCCGCCTGCCACACCGGTGATCCCACCTGCTTCGGCACGCTGTCCCAAGCGGAAGGAGAGGAGCCGGCAGCGGCTCCTGCGGTCGGTGGGGTCCTGGAGGAGCTCTGGAAGGTGCTGGAATCACGAGACCGAGAGCGTCCCGAGGGGAGTTACACCACCCGGCTCCTCACCGATGAGAACCTCCGACTCAAGAAGCTGGGCGAGGAGACGGTGGAGCTCGTGACCGCCCTGATCCGGGGGGAGGAACGAGCTTCGGAGGAGGCCGCCGACCTCATCTACCACCTCATGGTGGCCCTTCTGGGGGCGGGACGGAGCTGGGCCGAGGTCGCCGACGAGCTCGACAAGCGGCGGGGCTGACGGTTTAGCCTTCCCCCGCCCTCCATGCGTCGTAGCGCTGCCGCAGGGTGATGACCGGGTTCGCGTTCTCGTCGGGGCGAATGTTCTCGTCGGTCACGTCGATGAAGAGGGACCACTCCCCCTCGCTGTGGCCGGGCCCCGCCGGGTCCCCGGGATCAGCGGCCAGGATATAGGCCACATGGGAGGTGCGCCCGTTGCACTGGGTCCGGGGAAGCGGCTCGGTCTCGCAGGTGCAGCGCCGATCCCCCCCGGCGGCGTCCGCCGCCTCCATGGCGGCCATGACCCTGTCGGTGAGGCGGTCCCCCGTGGCCTCCAGGAAGGCCTGGACCCCGGCGTGGACCACCGCGTCGGAGGCCAGGATATTCCCCTGGACCGAAAAATGGATGTCTCCACCGGGCACCTCTCCGGCCGCCGCCAGGGACGCCTCACCGTTCTCCGCTCCCGAGAAGGTGGCCGTGCGTCCCTCCAGGTCCACGATGGCGAACTGGCGGCGCTCCACCTCCGGATCACTGCGAAGCTCGTCCAGAATCCGGGCGGGATCCCACCCTTCGGCCAGCCCGCGGCGAATGAGATTCTGGTTCTCCCGGCTCCGGTCGACCCCGGCCTGGGCGGCGGCCACCCCCCGTCCAGGCACCACCACGGCCTGGATGTCCATCAGGCCGCCTGATGGGAACCCCCGCAGAGCCTCCTGGGAGACGCAGGTGGCCGAGGCGATGACCACCTGACCGGAGCTTCGGTCCACGGCGATGACGGACCAGGTGGCCTCCAGCCCTGCTGGAGTCGCCAGGAGGGTGGCGCAGAGGAGTGGGAGAACGGACCGGGCGAACCTTTTCATGTGTCCCTCACTGTGTTCAGCCTGCCTGGCGCCCGGCCAGGAGATCCCGGATCTCGACGAGCAGCTTCTCTTCGGCCGAGGGCTCTGGCGGCGCCGGCGCTGCTTCTTCCTTGGCTTCTTCCTGCCGCTTCAGCTTGTTGAAGCTCCGGACCACCATGAAGACGGCAAAGGCCACGATCAGGAAGCTGATCACCGAATTGATGAAGAGTCCGATTCCGATGCTCACCGCCTCACCCTCGGGCCCCGTCCCTACGGGGATGGCGATTTCGGAGAAGTCCACACCGCCGAGTAGAAGGCCGATGGGAGGCATGATCACGTCGTTGACCAGCGACTGGACCACCGTACCGAAGGCGGCCCCGATGATGATTCCCACCGCCATGTCCAGCACATTTCCCTTGACTGCGAACTCCTTGAACTCCTGAAGCATCCTGCATCTCCCTGGTTCGTCCAACGGTGGGTCCATGCCGCAAAGCGCGAGCGCGACATTCCGAACCCAATGTGCGGGCCCAACGACAGAAGGGAAAGGACCGCTCGGATCCAACCCTGGAAGTGCGAGGAACCGGAGGTGGAACGGGGGTAGCACTCTCCCATGACGAGTTCACCCACCGGGCCGATCCAGGAAGAGGAGGCGCTGGGGAAGGCCTACGACGCCCGCCTCATGCGCCGCCTCCTCCGGTACCTTGCTCCGTACCGCTGGAAGGTGGTCCTGGCCATCACCCTCCTGGTCACGGCCGCGGGTCTGCAGATCATCGGGCCCTGGCTCATCCAGATGGCGCTGGATGACGCCGTACCCGCCCAGGACGGGGAGCTCCTGGCGATCCTGGCCATCGCCTACCTCGTCGCCACCATCGGGACCTTCGGCCTCCAATATGTCCAGGCCCTCCTCACCACGTGGCTCGGGCAGAAGGTCATGCTGGACCTCAGGACCGAGATCTTCGAGCGGCTCCAGGCCCTGGACCTCCAGTTCTACGACCGGAATCCCGTGGGCCGGCTCATGACCCGGATCACCTCCGACGTGGAGACGCTGAATGAGCTCTTCAGCTCCGGGGTCGTGGCCATCTTCGGTGACATCTTCACCCTGATCTTCATCATCTCGGCCATGCTCCTCATGGACTGGCAGCTGGCCCTGGTGACCTTTGCGGTCCTTCCGCTGGTGGCATGGGCGGCCTTCCTCTTCCGGAGTCGGATCCGGCACGCGTACCGGGACATCCGGGTGCGCCTGGCCCGGATCAACGCCTTCCTCCACGAACGCATCACCGGGATGCGGGTCGTCCAGCTCTTCAACCGGGAGGAGGCCGACGCCCGGAAGCTGGACGAGGTGAACGACGACTACCTCCAGGCCCACCTCCGCTCCATCACCTACTACGCGCTCTTCTTTCCCGTGGTGGAGCTCTTCACCGCCATCGCCCTGGCCCTGATCATCTGGTACGGGGGAATCGCCATCATCCAGGAGAACACCACGGTGGGGGTGGTCACCGCCTTCCTCCTCTATGCCCGCCGCTTCTTCCGCCCCATCCAGGACCTGTCGGAGAAGTACAACGTCCTCCAGGGCGCCATGGCCTCGTCGGAGCGGATCTTCAAGCTCGTGGACCGGGATCCGGCCATCCAGGATCCCCCGTCTCCGAGGGACTTCCCGGAGCGGATCCAGGGGGAGATCGAGTTCCGGGACATCTGGTTCGCCTACGGCACACTGGAGAACGGTGAGCCCGACTGGGTCCTGAAGGGGGTCAGCTTCCACGCCCACCCCGGCGAGAAGATCGCCCTGGTGGGTCACACGGGAGCGGGCAAGACCACGATCATCAACCTTCTCATGCGTTTCTACGACCCGCAGAAAGGGGAGATCCTGGTGGACGGGGTCCCGATCCGAGAGGTGGCCCAGGCCGAGCTTCGAGACCGGATCGGCCTGGTGCTCCAGGACGTCTTCCTCTTCAGTGAGGACGTGCGCTTCAACATCCGGATGGGCAACACCGGAATCTCGGAGGAACGGATCCAGGCCGCCGCCCGGGAGGTCGGTGCAGAGCCCTTCATCCATCGGCTGGAAAAGGGATACGACCAGCCACTGGGAGAGCGTGGCGCTTCACTCTCGGTAGGTGAACGGCAGTTGATCTCCTTCGCGCGGGCCCTGGCCTTCGACCCTGCGGTCCTGGTCCTGGACGAAGCCACGAGCTCGGTAGACTCGGAGATCGAGGCCCAGATCGACGAAGCCACCGCCCGGATCATGGAGGGTCGGACCTCCATCGTCATCGCCCATCGGCTCTCCACCGTCCAGAGCGCCGACCGAATCCTGGTGCTGCACCAAGGGGAACTGGTGGAGGAGGGCTCCCACGGGGAGCTCATCGCAGAGGGCGGCCTCTACGCACGTCTGCACGAACTCCAGTTCGCCCCGGCGCCTTCAGCGTAAGTTCCGTGGCCCACGTACGTCTTCAGCACCCTTCCTGATCATGGCGCAGATCGACCCCATACCCGAAGGAGTCCGGACCGCTGCGGGGGACCGGGGCGAGGAGCTGGCGGAACGGGTCTACGAGGTGGTCGCAGGCGAAGAGGACGAACGTAGCTGCGAGGCCATCCCCGACGAGGCCTGCCAGGAACTTCCGGGGAACTTCCTTCTCAACGCCCTCAACGGCGCGTCCACCAAGCTGGCCGAGCAGCTGGCCTCACCGGGGCTCGTGCTTCCCTGGCTCCTGGGCGCCATGGGAGCTCCTGCCGCACTGGTGGGGCTTCTCGTTCCGATCCGACGGGCCGGATCTCTCCTCCCCCAGCTCGCGGTGGCCGGTCGAATCCGGGCCCAGCCCCGGCGGAAGTGGTACTGGGTCGGAGCCGGCGTGACCCAGACCGTGGCCCTCGTGGCCATGATCCCGGCGGTGCTCCTTCTCGCCCCCACGGCCGGAGGAGTGGCCATCGTGGCGGCCCTGGCCGTCTTCGCCGTGGCCAGTGGGGTGGGTTCAGTGGCCTTCAAGGACGTGATGGCCAAGACGATTCCCAGGGGGCGCAGGGGACGGCTCCTGGGCACCCGGGCTACCCTGGGGGGCCTCCTGGCTCTCGCGGCCGCGGCGTTTCTTCGGTTCGGGGTGGGAGAGGCGGATTCCCTGGCTCCCTATGTGGTGCTTCTCGTTACGGCGGCAGCCCTCTGGCTCCTGGCCTCGGTCCTCTTCGCGGCGATCAGGGAAATGGACGGGGCTACCGATGGGGGACGGACCGCACTGGAAGAGGCCTTGGCCGGTCTCCACCTTCTGGAGGAGCAGCCGGCGTTCACCCGCTTCGTCTGGGCCCGGGCCCTCCTCCTGGCCGCTCAGCTGGCCACGCCCTTCTACGTCCTCCAGGCCCAGGAACTGACCGGGGTGGGGGCCGGGAACCTGGCGATCCTTGTCATGGCCTCCAGCCTGGCAGCCGTACTCTCCGCCCCCTTCTGGGGTCGCTTCTCCGACGCCTCGTCCCGACGGGTCATGGTGGCCGGGGGGATCTGGACCGCCGTCACGGTGGGGCTGGCCCTCTCCGCGGAGATCCTTCCGGAGGGGTGGCTGGGGATCAGCCTCTTCGCCCTCGTCTTCCTCTCGTCGGGCTTCGCCGTGGCCGGGGTTCGCCTCGGACGGAAAACCTACCTCGTGGACGGGGCTCCAGCGGCGGACCGCCCCCTCATGGTGGCGGTGGCCAACACCCTGGTCGGAGTCATGTACGCGGTGGCAGCCGTTTTCGGACTCCTGGCCGACCAGCTCGGAGTGTGGGCGGTACTGGTCCTCCTGGGAGTCATGGCCGTCGGGGGTACGCTCCTGTCGCTGAGTCTTCCGGAGGCCGAAGAGCTGGTGACGTGAGGCCCTCGCCCAGGATCAACGAGCGGGCTCACCCCGGGGACGCGAACGATTCATGGGCACCAGCTCACCTCCCAGGCGCATCAGGGGCTCTTCGCCCTCGACCCACCCCCCTCGCGGCTCCAGCGCCTCGACGGTGTATCGGCCCGCGGCGTTCCAGAGGATCCATTCATCGATCCCGGCGTCATAGGCCCCCTCGATCTGGGCTCGGACCTCCGCGGACCCGTACCGAGGAGGACCCAGGGTGAAGTCCTGGATCCAGGGGATGATGCGGCCGGCTCCCTCGATCCCTTCGGTCCGCTGGACCGCATACTCGAGGGACCGCTTCACGATCTCGTAGGGGTAGGCGTTGGGGTCGTCGTAGCCGAAGCTCCCCGGCCAGTAGTGCGAAGGGTAGATCATGGGGAGGATGGCGTCGACGGCATCCACCAGGTCTTCCCAGAGTTGGCCGATTCCCACGTCCCGTGTGGACGACGCAGCTACTCCAAAGACGTCTCCAGTGAGGGGGAGGTCGAGGTCCGCAAGCTCATCTCGGCTCCAGAGGAGGAAGTCCCGAATCGCCTGGGAACGGGTCCGATCGCCCTGGCCGGGAAAGACCGCCCCCTCCAGCTCCGAGACCGGTCGGTCGGGAAAGCGGATGTAATCCCACTGGATCTCGGCGAATCCCATCTCGGCGGCCTCCCGGGCCAACGCCACGTTGTAGGCCCAGACCTCCTCGTTGAAGGGATTCACCCACACCTCGCCGTTCCCGTCCACCCACGGTCCCCCCGCCGTATCCTGCACCGCCAGGTCCGGTCGCTCCGCCGCGAGGTGATAGTCCTTGAAGACCACGATCCGGGCGATGGGATAGATGCCCTCGTCGGAGAGCCGACGCAGCAGGGCCCGAATCCCGTGGATCCGAAGCTCCCGGTCCGCCCCCGTTTCCCGAGCCAGGGCCACCTCGGTCTCATAACTCACGTAGCCGGTGGCATCCTTGACGTCGATGACGAAGGTGTTGATCTCGGTCTCCCGGGCCAGATCCATGAGCGCCTCCCTGCGGACCCGGGAGCCCGAGACCCATGCGTTGAGATAGATGCCCCGAATGGCTTCCGGGCGCTCGAACCGGGGAGTCGGAGCCGACTCTCCAAGGAGCGGGGGCTCGACCGTTGCCTCCGCGTCCGCGCCGTCCACCGCATCCCGGAGGGTGGCATCAACGGACTCGAGGCTCACGGGCGCTTCCTCAGCTTCTCCCCCGCTCGAGGATCCTGAGCGGGCCGACTCCTCTGCTGTGCGGGAAGCCGGCGACACATCTCCGGAGTCGATCGGATCGCCCTGTTCGCATGCCCCGACTACGAGAGCCAGGAGGAGGAGAGCGACCGTTCCCCGCCGACGCACTCCCGTGGAGGAGGAAGAGCTCCGCTCCGTGTACCGGTATGCCTGAGCTCTGGGCCTGGCGCCCCTCGAACTGCTCAATATTCGGGCACGTCTGGATCCACGTCATCGCGCCAACGGAGGAGTCCGCCGGTGAGATTGAAGACCCGTGAGAATCCCCGTGACGCCAGGACATGGGCGGCCTGTCCGCTCCGGGCTCCGGACCGGCAGTAGATCACCAGGTTCTCCTCCGGATCCAACTCGTCGAGTCGACCCATGAGCTCGGCCAGCGGAATGCGGAGCTGGCCCACCTCCGGGAGGTCGGCGATCTCCCACTCGTGGGGTTCCCGGACATCCAGGAGCACCAGGGGCTGCTCCTGTTCGAGGCGCTGGCTCAGCTCCACCGGCGTCATCTCGCCCGGCTCGATTCGGCTACCTGTCATCGTATTCGCACTCCTTGGAAACGTGAATGTCTGATCCTGTCGGGGAGTCTCGCCCGGGGAGCAGCCGCAGCAGCTCCCGCACGGTCTCGAGAGCGGCTCCGGCGTGTTGGCGAATGTACCCCTCCGCCCGCTTGCCAGCTGCCCGGCCGCGCTCCGGGGGAGTCAACCACTGGGCCAGGGTGTCGGACAACTCATGGTCGTCGGCCACCTCGTGGGCCCCGCCCGCCCGAATCAGCTCGCCTGCTGCCCTTGCGTTGGCGTGACGCGGCCCGAAGACCACCGGACACCCCACCGCCGCGGGCTCCAGGACCGAGTGCAGGCCGTGTCGGTGGAAGCCCCCTCCCACGAACGCCGCCGAGCCCACCGTGTAGAGAGGCGCCAGAACCCCGACCCGGTCCACCACCACCGCCGCGACACCGTCCACGCTTCCCCGCTCCTCGACCTCTCCCAGGCGGGCGGGCGCCCACCCTCCCTCATCCAGGGCCTCTTCCAGACGAGCCAGGTGAGGAGCGGTCGGCTCGTGGGGCG
>SL_3KL_010_SEDDRAFT_10004643_pt1 | contig 12402 bp, 10 predicted proteins | sample SodLakKL_010_SED_2_FD_10381 | JGI IMG/M metagenome (IMG submission 10381)
AAGAGGAAGAGGTCAAGAAAGAAGAGCAGCCCAAGGCAGAAGAAAAAGCCGAAACAGAGCCGGCAAAGGAGGAAAAACCTGCTAAAGAGGAAGAGGCCAAGAAAGAAGAGCCCAAGGCAGAAGAAAAAGCCGAAACAGAGCCGGCAAAGGAGGAAAAACCTGCTAAAGAGGAAGAGGTCAAGAAAGAAGAGCAGCCCAAGGCAGAAGAAAAAGCCGAAACAGAGCCGGCAAAGGAGGAAAAACCTGCTAAAGAGAAAGAGGCCAAAAAAGAAGACAAACCTGAAAAGGAAGATCCCAAGGGTGAATAATCCCTTCGAACAAACCCGCCAGGATGAGAACAGAAGATTGTTATTATCTGGGTTACATCGTAAAGACGGTAGGGGTAGACGGATCCCTGATTGCTTCTTTTGAAGCAGATGACATACAAAACTACAAAGACCTGGAATCAGTTTTCATTCAGATTGAAGGAAAGCTGGTTCCTTTTTTTATAGAAGAACTTCGTGCCCGCTCCCCTAAAAACGAAGTGCTTATAAGATTTGAAGATATCGACAGCATAGAAAAAGCCCGTGACCTATGCGGCCACGACATGTACCTTCCCCACGATCAAGCCACAGGATCCGGGCGTGAAGCATTTCATTACCATGACCTGAGAGATTATAAAGCATACAACAGTCAGGGAATTCACCTGGGCAATATTTCAAAGATCCTCGATTATCCCGGAAATCCTGTATTTTTAATCCACAAGGACACCAGGGAGATCATGATTCCGGTCAACAATGATTTTATCCTGAATATCGACCACGATAAACGGCGAATCGACTTCAATCCTCCGGACGGGCTTCTGGACCTTTATATGTAAGACCTGAATACCTGTATCATTAAACCTTTAAGGTTTCCCCTTCTGTTTTGGCGATGGTCACCGCCCCGCAAGTATCACTCCATATATTTACCGAAGTCCTGAACATATCCAGGATACGTTCCACAGCCAGGATGAGCCCAATTCCTTCAAGCGGCATGCCAAGCACAGAGAGAATGATCGTAATGACCACAAGCCCCGCCATGGGTACTCCAGCAGCACCGATGGATGCAAGCAATGCAGTAAACACCACAATAAACTGCTGCAACAGGGTCAGTTCAATGCCATAGGCCTGGGCAATAAAGAGAACCGACACACACTCATACAAGGCAGTGCCGCACATGTTGACTGTAGCACCGATGGGCAATACAAAACTGGTCACCTTTTTCGACACACCACTGTTTTGTTCCACGGCTTCCATGGCCAGTGGCAGTGTGGCACTGCTGCTGCTGGTGGTAAAAGCTGTCAGCAATGGTACGGTCATGGCCCTGAAATGTTTGCGTGGATTGGCTTTGCCAATAATCCGTACAATGGCAGGAAGTACCACAAAGGCATGGATAGACAGGGCAATGATCACTGTGAGCATATACATGCCCATGCGGCTGAAAACATTCACCAAATCGTGTGCCTGGTCGGCCACAATCCCTGATACGATCCCAAATACCCCCAGGGGTGCAAAACGGATTACAAACATGGTAATACGCATCATCACCTCAAATACCGCATTAAATCCCTTGTCAAGTGCATCCCGGTATCGGGAACCCACCCGGGTGGCAAAAAATCCAAACAAGATGGCAAAAAATATGATAGAAAGCATATCGGTCTCAGCCAATGCCTGGAAAATATTCGTAGGGACAATGTTCATCAGCGTATCCGCAAAATTTGAAGCACCGGCTTCAAGCACCACCCCTTCTTCTGTGAGCCCAAGATCTGCACCCACACCAGGGCGCATGATGTTTACAACAAACAAACCCACAATGGAGGCCACCAGGCTTGTAGCGGCATAGTACCCGAACGTTTTGGCACTCATCCTTCCCAGATTCTGGGCGCTGCCCAGGCCAAGTACGCCGGCCACAATGGAAGAAAAGATCAACGGGGCAATGATCATCTGCAGGGCCCTGAGAAACACGTTGCCCATCCAGGTCACATAAGATACATAATCCGAAAAATAATACCCATAAACAACGCTTAGGACCAGTGCGATGAGTATTTGCCAGTGCAGTTTGATTTTTTTCATGGACAAAAGGGATAATGTTTGGTTTGCACACAAATTGAACGGGCAATATTACAAAAACAAATGAAATTATGCTAATGCAGGACTGTCATTTGCGGTTCCTGATTCATGCCATTTTGTCCGAAAGACAGGGCCGCACTTCAAATGGTGTGCAATTTGCTGCTACTGGTAATAAAATCAAATCATTACGTTCATAAAAAGGAAAAAAATACATGCATTTCGATCGTTTGACCATAAAATCGCAGGAGGCCGTTCAGCAAGCCCAGGAAATTGCCATGGGATATAATCATCAAGCCATTGAGAACGCTCATTTGCTTAAAGGCATCATGGGTGTTGATGACCACGTGACGCCTTACTTGCTGAAGAAAAACAATATCCCCACCGGCAGGCTGCAGCAGGCGCTTGACCGCATTATCGCAAGCTATCCCAGGGTTGATGGCGGAGAACCTTACCTGGCGGGATCAGCCAAAAAAACCCTCCGGTCGGCCATGGCGAAGTTGAAGGAGTTTGGCGATGAATATATATCTGTGGAACATCTTTTGCTGGGTATTTTATCGGGTTCCGATAATGTAGCCCAACTCTTAAAAGACAGTGGCCTGACCTTAAAAGGCCTGAAAGATGCCATCAGTGAACTGCGCCAGGGTTCCAGGGTAGACAGCCCGTCGGCCGAGGAACAATTCAATGCTTTAAGCAAATACGCCAACAACCTGAATGATATGGCCCTTTCGGGCAAGCTTGACCCGGTCATCGGCCGTGATGAGGAGATCCGGCGCATATTGCAAATACTGTCAAGGCGCACCAAAAACAATCCCATCCTGATCGGCGAACCCGGCGTGGGCAAAACAGCCATAGCAGAAGGTCTTGCACACCGTATAATCAATGGGGATGTACCTGAGAACCTGAAATCCAAAAAGATCTTTTCACTCGACATGGGGGCGCTCATTGCCGGAGCCAAGTACAAGGGTGAATTTGAAGAGCGAATCAAAGCCGTTGTAAAAGAAGTGGTATCGTCAGACGGCGAATATATATTGTTCATTGACGAGATACACACCCTGGTAGGCGCCGGTGCTGCCGGCGAGGGGGCCATGGACGCCGCAAATATACTAAAGCCGGCCCTGGCCAGGGGCGAATTGAGGGCCATAGGCGCAACCACCCTCAAAGAATACCAGCGGTATTTCGAAAAGGACAAAGCCCTTGAACGCCGCTTTCAAACCGTCATTGTAGACGAACCCAATAAACCGGATGCCATCAGCATTCTAAGGGGACTTAAGGAAAGGTATGAAACCCATCACCAGGTAAGGATCAAGGACGAAGCGATCATTGCCGCGGTAGACCTGTCGCACCGCTATATATCCGACCGTTTCCTGCCCGATAAAGCCATCGACCTTGTGGACGAAGCTGCCTCAAAACTCAGGCTTGAAATGAATTCAGTACCCGAAGAACTCGACGAAGCCGAACGAAAGATCAGGCAGTTGGAGATTGAACGCGAAGCGATCAAACGCGAAAAAGACGAAGCGAAACTTAAAAGGCTGAGCAGTGTGCTGGCCAACCTTCATGAAGAAAAAAACAGGCTTCAGGCCCGCTGGAAAAGCGAAAAAGCCATCGTGGATGAAATACAAAAACACAAGGCGGCCATCGAACAATACAGGTTTGAAGCTGAACAGGCCGAGCGTGGCAGCGACTTCGGCAAGGTGGCTGAATTACGTTATGGGCGGATAAAAGAGGCAGAAGAAAAGCTTCAGCAGTTACACATGAAGCTGCAGGAAATGCAGGCAGACAGTGCGCTGATCAAAGAGGAAGTCAGTGCCGAAGACATCGCAGATGTGGTTTCGCGCTGGACGGGCATCCCTGTAAGCCGCATGCTGCAGAGTGAACGCGAAAAGCTGTTGCAACTGGAAGATGAATTGCATAAACGCGTTGTTGGACAAGATGAGGCGATCAATGCCGTGTCGGATGCCATTCGCCGAAGTCGTGCCGGGTTGCAGGATCCAAAGCGCCCTGTTGGATCATTTATCTTTTTGGGAACCACCGGCGTTGGAAAAACGGAACTGGCAAAAGCCCTTGCAGCCTTTTTGTTTAACGACGAAAATGCCATGGTCCGGCTCGACATGTCGGAATACCAGGAAAGGCATGCCGTAAGCCGCCTGATTGGAGCCCCTCCGGGATACGTGGGCTATGAGGAAAGCGGACAGCTGACCGAGGCTGTCAGAAGAAAACCCTATTCAGTGGTTTTGCTTGATGAGATAGAAAAAGCGCATCCCGACGTATTTAATATCCTGTTGCAGGTGCTCGAAGATGGCCGGTTGACTGACAATAAGGGACGCACCGCAGATTTCAGGAACACCATCATCATCATGACGTCAAATGTGGGATCGGGTCTTATCCAGGAGCGTATGGAAGCCATGACAGATAAAAACAGGGAAGAAACCATTGATCAGTGCCGCCAGGAAGTATTTGCTTTGCTGAAACGCACCATACGGCCGGAGTTCCTGAATCGCATTGATGAAACCATCATGTTTAAGCCGCTGACACGGGAAGAGATCAAGGGAGTTGTGGAATTTCAACTCCGGCTTGTAAAGGAAATGCTCAGGGAACATGAAATCAGCATTGAGGTTACCCCACAAGCCGTGGACTGGATCGCTGATACCGGGTTTGACCCGCAATTTGGAGCCAGGCCATTGAAAAGGGTTATTCAACGAAGTCTGTTAAACAAACTATCCATAGAAATGCTTGCCGATAAGTTAAAACCCAGGGATTCCGTAAAAGTAGACAGGGAAAGCGATGCACTGACGTTTACAGTGAGGTAAAAATTGCTATTTTTGACAAAAAGCACAACGCCTTGAATACTTCTCTATTTATTGCCAGGCGAATAGGAGGTGCCGGCAAAGGCAAGGGATTTTCCTCGCTGATCAAAAAGATCGCCGTTGTCAGCATTTCGCTTGGTTTGGCCGTTATGATCATTTCCATGGCCGTGGTAACCGGTTTTCAAAACGAAATTCGCGACAAGGTTATCGGCTTCGGGGCACATGTGCAGATCACCAACTTTGATTACAATATTTCCTTTGAACCGCAACCCATAAGCAGTCAGCAAGACTTCCTTGATGATATCCGGAAGTTAAACGGGGTAAAACATATCCAGGTATTTGCCACCAAACCCGGCATCATCAAAACGGACGATGACATCCATGGCATAATATTCAAGGGGGTGGGGCCGGATTTTGACTGGTCGTTTTTTTCCGACCGCCTGGTGACCGGGAATATCCTCACCATGGACGACACATTGCGCTCGGAAGAAGCCATCATATCCCGCCTTATTTCAAGACGGTTGCAACTGGAAAAAGGCGATGACCTGTTCATCTACTTTATTCAGGACCCCCCAAGGATCAGGAGACTGAACATAGCCGGGATTTATGACACCGGGTTAGAGGAATTGGACAGGTTGTTTGTGCTGGGCGATATCAGACACGTTCAGCGTTTAAATGACTGGAATCCGGATCAGATTGGTGGTTTTGAGGTCCTGGTATCAGATTATGACGCCATACCGGATATGTCTGATGCGATCTTTGACTTACTCCCCTATCACCTGGATGCGAAAAGCATCCGGCAGCTCTACCCCCAGATTTTTGACTGGCTTTCTTTGCTTGACATGAATGTATACGTGATCATTGCGCTGATGATACTGGTTGCCGGCATCAATATGATCACCACCCTGCTGATTTCAGTGATGGACAAGACAAATGCAATCGGCATTTTGAAAGCAGTGGGTGCCGGCAACAACATGATCCGGAAGGTATTTCTGTATCATGCAGGAATGCTTATCTCCAAAGGGCTTTTGTGGGGAAATCTGATTGGGATCCTGGCCTGCCTGGTTCAGGGTCACTGGGGCCTGATCACCTTGTCGCCCGAATCGTATTATGTATCAGAAGTACCGGTAAACCTGCAATGGAATCACATCATTTTACTCAATGCCGGAACATTTATTCTATCCATGGCCATGCTGATCGCCCCTTCATACATCATCACCAGGATCTCTCCGGTGCGGGCAATAATATACAGATAGCTTAATGCACCGGTTTAAAAAACGAGGATTCCAAGAGAGATAATGTACGACCGCTGCCTGGAATCAAAATCAAACTCTTCGCTGCCGATCACAATGCCGTCGCCAAATTCACTTAAGTTGTCTTCAAAGCGAAAATCCAGCATGAGGTTGCCAAACTTGATACCTGCAATAGCCTGGTACCCTATGGTGGCAGTATTATAGTTTAAAGTCAGGTTTTCAATGTGCCCCTTGGTGCTATCCAGTAAAATAGACGCCACAGGGCCAACACCCACATGGATGGGGCCAAACTGGATACCTGCAAGTGCCGGTATCTTCAGATGACTGAACTCCTGGGTAAACTCTGTTGTACCCCCCCCATTCAGGTCAGAATTGTTTACAGCCATCTTCTGCCCGGTTTCAACATACAATAGTTCGGGTTGAATAAATATATTTCCCAGCATAAGCCGTCCGAAAAGACCAAAATGAAAACCTGTGTATGAGCCGGGCAATAATTCCAGGTTCACCATACTGCCATCGGTTTTATTGCCAATGAATGAGAACTCATCAGCGGAAGGCACCGACGAAAAGTTTAACCCCCCGCGTATCCCAAAGCCAATGCCACTGGCATATGTCTGAACACTGAAAAGAATAAATGCAATTACGATGAATAATCTGGTGGTTTTTTTCATAACATGCCTTTTTTTATGAATTAAGGATGAATAAAATAACAACATTTAAATGCGTCAGGCCTCCCTGAGTATCTTCATTTTTTCTTTCAGCACGGAAATTTCATTGCGGGCCCGATCGATCTTTTCCTCGAATTCTTTCTTCAGGATATCCGCTTTTTTGCTGGACGCGAAAAATCCGATGTTGTTCTCCAGGACTTTGATGTCTGACTCCAGGATTTTGATTTTGTTATTCAGGATATTGCGTTCCTTTTGAATGATGTTCCCTGCGTTGGGCACATTTTTGAGATTTTCAATTTTCGACTGGAACGATAAAGTGCTTTTAACTTTTTTACTGATGTTCAACACCTCAAACTGATGGTCTATCGCTTTTCTGAACTCATGCTGCACCTTGTCTTTCTGCTTGATAGGCACATGACCAATTTCCATCCAACGACGCTGAAAATCCTTCAAAACATCCAGATTTTTCTTGTTGTCATCGGTATATGGATGCTTTTTGACCTCCTCAATCACCGACAGCTTTTTGGCAAGGTTTTCATCCTGCTTCTCACCAATATTCGCAAAATGTTCTGATTTTTTGTTAAAGAAAGTATCACAAGCCTGCCGGAACCGTTTCCAGATTTTATCGCTGAATTTGGCCGGCACAGGTCCGATTTTCTTCCATTCCTGCTGCAAATGTATCAGGCCCTCTGTGGTGGCACGCCAATCTTCACTGTCTTTTAAGGCTTCTGCCTGCAGGCAAAGGTTCAGTTTTTGGTTATAGTTGTCTTTTTGCTGGTCTTTATATTTACGGAAAAACTCTTTTTTATTGGAAAAAAAGGTATCCAGCGAAGTACGGAATCTGTTCCATACTTCATTGTTCACTTTTTTTGGTGCAAATCCAATGGTCTTCCATACTTTGAATAACTCATTGATGGCATCTGTCTGTTCCTGCCATTGCCTGGGCGTATTCGGGTCAAAGGCTATGATCTCTTCGGCCTTTTCACACAAGACAAGCTTTGCCGCATAATTTTTGTTTTGCTCTTCACGCAAGCCCTCATAATGTTCCTGGCGCCTCCTGTTCAGTTTGTCGGTAGCTGCCTTGAAACGTTCCCAGATCTCATCTTTTTTATCCTGGGCGACCGGACCGGTTTCCTTCCATGCCTCATGTAATTTCTGCAGTTGCTGGAAAGACCTGGTTATGGATGATTCAAGCAAGAGTTCTTCGGCCTTTTCACATAAAGCGGTTTTGGCTTCCAGGTTCTTTTTCAGATCCAGGTCTTTGAGTTCTTTGTTGATATTTACTTTATCAAAGAACTTCTCAACCAGGAAGTGATAATTATTCCATAATGTCCCCTTTGCCCCTCTGGGAACGGGCCCTACTGCACGCCAACGATCCTGAAGGTCATGAAACTGGTCATAGGTTTTCTTCAGTTCTTCTTCTGAGTCGATCAACTGGCGTAATTCTTCGAGAATATCTTCCTTGGCCTTCAGATTATCCTGCATCTCAGCTTCCAGGGCCTTGTCGAAAGCAGATTTTTTTTCCTTATAGACAGCAAAAGCCGCATCAAACCGTTCAGTCAAAGAATCAGCAAGCGCCTCCTCGCCTTCTTCTGAGGTGGGTGTGCCCAATTTTTGCTCGTAAGAAGCCATGTTTTCGTCGCGCAGCAGTTTGCGGTAGGCAAGTTTGATAAAACCAATATGCCTCCGTATGTGGGCCACATCATCGTTCATGACAAGCGCCTCGATGTTGCTTACCAGTTCTTCGCGGTTCATGGCACCATATTTTTCCGTCAGGGTGTCGCTGTCTTCCGCTTCCGGGTCCGGTGTTTTTTCCTTTTCTTCAACGGGGGGTTGTTCCGCGGGGGGAAGTTCTTCCGGCGGGATTTCCTCTGAAGCAGGCGATTCTTCCACGGGGGGAAGTTCTTCCGGCGGGATTTCCTCTGAAGCAGGCGATTCTTCCGCGGGGAGAAGTTCTGCGGCAGGTGGCTCTTTTACGGGTTCTTCTTCCGCAGGGAGTTTTTCTGCAGCGGGTTTTTTTCCGGGTTTTTTCTCCGGGGTGGTTGATTTGGTTGTTTTGTCCTGATCGGTTGCCGCATTATCGGCCAGACTCTCCTCCCCAACAGCTGCCTGTTTTTCTCCAACTTTGGGGTCCAGTTGTTCCTTGTTTTCCATTAAAATAAGATTCAGTTACTAATTAAAGTCAAGAAGCATGTCTACGCTATATAAACACTATTTCATCCTATAGTGTGAGCGCCCTGTAATAACCGGGCATGTGCTTGCAAACCTGTATTTCAATTATACTGTACAAAAATAGAAATATTTTTAAGGGCATCATAGCATTTTCAGGCCATTTCCCATAAAATCAGGCACTATATACACTTCATGGCCTGATCCAGATCGGAAATGATGTCTTCCACATTTTCTATACCCACCGAAAACCTGACCAAACCGTCTGTGATGCCCGACCGCTCACGGGATTCCTTGTCCATTTTGGAGTGTGTCATGGAAGCAGGATGCTGTATGAGGGTTTCTACTCCCCCCAGCGAAACCGCCAGGATACAAAGTTTTACACGATCCATCAGTGTTTTGCCAGCACACAACCCGTCCTTCATCTCAAAGCTGATCATGGCGCCGGGACCATCCATCTGTTTGCGCGCCAGGACATATTGGGGATGGGAAACAAGGCCTGGATATTTGACCCATTTTACCTTGGGATGCCCCTCGAGAAATTGAGCGATATGCATGGCATTTTCCTGCGACCGGTCAATCCGGACAGACAAGGTCTTTAAACCCCTGATCACCATATATGCCTGATGCGGATCCATGTTGCATCCAAGGTTGATCATCACAGGACGCATCAACTCATCCAGCGGTTTATCCCTGCTTACAATGACGCCACCCACAATATCAGCATGCCCGTTCAGAAACTTGGTGATGGAATGAAATACGATGTCGAATCCATAATCAATCGGTTTCTGCAGGTAGGGACTGCAAAAAGTGTTGTCTGCCACGGTAATCAGCTTATGTTCCCTGGCGATTTTAACCACTTCTTCAAGATCGGTTATGTCCATGGTTGGATTGGCCGGTGTTTCAATGTAAAGCATCCTTGTATTCTTACGGATCGCCTTGCGAATATTCTCCGGGTCACTGGTATTGACGTAGGTGGATTCGATGCCAAACTTGCTGTAATGTTTCTCCATTACCACCCTTGACGGTCCGTATACCGCGGCGGTACTGACCATATGGTCGCCTTGCTTCAGAAAAGCGCTGTAAATGGTGTTTACAGCCCCCATGCCAGAACTGGTGGCAATGCCGCGGTATCCGTTCTCGAGCGCCGCAACCAGTTTCTCCAAAGAATCAATTGTGGGATTGTTCAAGCGGGTGTATATATATCCGTCCGACTCACCTGCAAAACAGGCAGCCCCATGGTCGGCATTCTTGAATTTAAAGGTGCTTGTCTGGTAGATCGGCACTGTGGCGCTGCCAAACTGATCATCAAACATTCCGGCATGAATAAGCTTTGAATCAAAGCCGAGATCCTTGGTATCCATAAGATTGTATTTTATTGTTAGCAAACTGTCTTTCAGAAGGTTTCCATATTAAGCATCACCAGGGTACAGTCTTCAATGCATTCAATACCGTCCTGGATGGCTTTTTCCTCCAGAACACGGTTGTAGGTCCCCGGATTAAAAATGATTCGCTTAGGACGCAGAGAAATAATATAATCCAGGTAATCTTCCTGATTGGCAGGACCCACATACAAGGTTACGGTATGAATATCTTTTAAAGGCGGGGTGCCGGTAAGCACTTCCACATCCCCGATGGTTGTTTCACGTTTACCAATGGCAACCACTTCCTTCTCATAAGCAATAAGGTGTTTTACCGCTTTGTTCGAATACCTTAATGGGTTCGGACTGGCTCCGATTACCAGGGTTTTCATTTGCCTGCATTTATTTTTTCCTGAAATTTTTCCAAAAACCACACGGGCGCACCACATGGACGGCCATTCTGCTTATTCAAAAAGGCCAGTACTGTATACCCCTTGTTTAGCAACACACCGTCTTCATTATAAATTTCATAGTCAAAATGCATGCGTGAGGCTGGTAATCCAGAAACGGTTGTTTTAACGGTCAACAGATCGTCATATCGTGCCGGACGGATATATTTAATTTTCATGTCAACAATAGGCATCACCACCCCCTTCTCTTCCATATCCCTGTAAGTCATTCCCAGTTGACGCATGGCATCGGCCCTGCCCACTTCATAATACTGGGGATAATTGCCATAGTAAACAAATCCCATCTGGTCGGTTTCTGCATAGCGCACCCGCAATTGAGTCATTGAAGAAAACATTGTACCTGGTTTTATTATCTGGTTAATCTCAACGGCAGGCGATCAGGATCATCATCCTGACTTGCCGTGACATTGTTTATACTTTTTGCCGCTTCCGCACGGACACGGTTCATTCCGGCCAACCTTCTTTTCAACCCTCACCGGTTGAACTTTCTCTCCTCCTGCCCTTCCGCCGGGAAGATCACTTCGTCCGGTCTGCAACTTGCTCATATCGGTACGCTCCTTTTCGGTACCTTTTTGTATCTGGGCAGGATCCCTCACTGGCAAGCGGGCTTTTCCAAGGAATGAAATGATGTCTTTGTTGACCTTCTGAATCATCCGTTTAAACAATTCAAAGGACTCAAACTTATATATCAGCAAAGGATCTTTCTGCTCATACGCCGCCCCTTGTACAGATTGCTTCAGGTCATCCATTTCCCGCAGGTGGTCTTTCCAGGCATCGTCAATGATCCCAAGTGTGATTCCTTTCTCGACCGACAGGGATACCTCCCGGCCATTGGTCTCATAAGCTTTCTTAAGGTTGGCGATCATGTTCAGGGTCTTGATGCCGTCTGTGATCGGGATGGCTATGTTTTCATATTTCTGGGCAGCCTTTTCATATACCTCCTTGATGACAGGAAATGCTGTTTCAGCAATTTGCTCATTTTTGCGTTTGTAAGACTCAATGGCTTTTGCATACAACATGTCATTGAGCTTTTCTGACTTCCCTTCAATGAACTCCTGTTGGTTGAAAGGGGGTTCAACACCAAAAGTCCGCAACAGTTCAAAGGTAAATCCTTCGAAATCCCCCATTTCCTGGTATTCAATGATCATTTGCTCGCAGGTGTCAAACATCATGTTGGCTATGTCAACCGCCAGGCGGTCGCCAAACAGGGCATTCCGGCGTTTTTTATAGATCACCTCACGCTGCGCATTCATCACGTCGTCGTATTCCAGCAGGCGTTTACGGATCCCAAAGTTGTTTTCTTCCACCTTCTTTTGTGCCCGCTCTATCGATTTGGTGATCATCGAATGTTGTATCACCTCACCTTCCTTCAGGCCCATCCTGTCCATCAACGAAGATATTCTTCCTGAGCCGAATACCCGCATCAAATCGTCTTCAAGAGATACAAAGAATTGTGATGAACCCGGGTCTCCCTGGCGGCCCGCCCGGCCGCGCAATTGCCGGTCAACCCTTCTTGATTCATGCCGTTCCGTACCAAGAATAGCCAAACCTCCGGCCTCACGCACCCCGGACCCAAGTTTAATATCC
>SL_3KL_010_SEDDRAFT_10004644_pt1 | contig 12401 bp, 10 predicted proteins | sample SodLakKL_010_SED_2_FD_10381 | JGI IMG/M metagenome (IMG submission 10381)
TTGCAACTCTGTTCCGGTGGATAGAAGTTGGCTCGCTGAGTGTTGATATAGCCTACCGAATTGATGAACTGTCACTGATTATGACGCTGGTGGTTACCGGTGTTGGGTCGTTAATTCATTTCTATTCAATCGGTTACATGGCGCACGACCCGGGTTACTGGAAGTTTTTTGCCTACCTGAACCTGTTCATCTTTGCAATGCTGAACCTGGTGCTGGGTAACAATCTTCTGTTATTATTTCTCGGATGGGAGGGCGTAGGCCTTTGTTCTTATCTGCTTATTGGCTTTTGGTATTCCGACATGGCAAAATCGGATGCTGCGAAAAAAGCATTTATCTACAACAGGGTAGGAGACTTCGCATTTCTTGTTGCAATGTTCATGATTTTTGGCGCAGTGGGAAGCCTCGATTTTGATGTAATTCTCGGTAACCTTGAAGCATTTTCCGGAGAAGCAATTTTCTGGATCGGACTTTTAATGCTGATTGGAGCAACCGGTAAAAGTGCACAGATTCCGCTCTTCGTATGGCTGCCTGATGCGATGGCCGGTCCCACATCCGTATCTGCACTTATCCACGCGGCTACGATGGTTACCTCGGGTATTTACCTGATTACCCGCCTTTCACCCATGTATGTGCTGAGCCCGGAAGTAATGATGATTGTTGCTGTAATTGGTGCACTCACGGCAATTGTTGCAGCTTCTATCGCTATCACACAGAATGACATAAAAGGAGTACTTGCATACTCTACCGTTTCCCAGCTTGGATTTATGTTCCTTGCGCTTGGTTCAGGGGCATTTACCGCAGCTCTGTTCCATGTAATTACGCATGCATTCTTTAAAGCGTGTCTCTTCCTCGGTTCCGGTTCTGTAATCCACACCATGGAGCATGTAGAGCATAAACTGCACGATAAAGGCAAAGATGTTCATTTCGACCCGCAGGATATCCGCAATATGGGCGGGCTTAAAAAGTACATGCCATCTACCTATAAAACATTTTTGATCGCTACCATTGCGATTGCAGGTATCCCGCCGCTGGCAGGGTTTTTCTCGAAAGATGAAATTCTGATGCACACTTTTAATATGGGATTCGGTGAATTTGCTGCACCCATGTATTTCATCCTTTGGGGTGTAGCTACAGTTACTGCTTTCCTGACAGCCTTCTATATGTTCAGGCTAACACTTACCACTTTCCACGGCTCATTTAAGCTGTCGAAAAAAGTGAAGGGCGCTGAAGATGCTGAATCTTATCTGCACGAGAGCCCCGCAACGATGACTGTTCCGCTTTGGTCACTAGCCGGACTTTCAGTAATTGGCGGATTTATTGGTGTGCCAAATTTTATTTCCAAAACTTTTGGAGGTGCAGGCGAAATTAATTGGTTGGGTGCCTGGATGAGTCCGGTAGCAGCCGACATTCCACTCACACTTTCCATACCGGCTGAATGGGTACTCATGATTTTTGCTACAGCAGTGGCTGTTGCCGGTGTTTATGTTTCATATAGAATGTATGGCAATGATCAGCAGGAAGAATCTGATGAGGCAATTGCAAACGATTTGGCGGCCTGTATCAAACCTGGAAAGAGAAGTACAGCCTGGATGAGTTTTATGAGGCAATGGTTATAAATCCGACAGTCAGATTATCTGACAGAGTTCTGGCTGTTTTTGATATGAAAATTGTAGATGGATTTGTGAATGCAATAGCAGGTACTGTCCGGTTAATCGGAAGCCTGATTCGATATACACAAACCGGTATTGCAAGCAGTTATGCACTGTTTTTGATTCTCGGTGTAATCCTGATTTTATCAATGTTATTGTTCTAAAGAGTATTTTTTGAAACTATGGAGAACCTGCTGAATCTTGTTATTTATTTTCCGCTTCTTGGAGCGCTTGCCGTACTGCTTGCCAGAAACGACCAGGCGGTTAAGTGGATTAGTTTGACGGCAACTTTTGCCACGTTCCTGCTGTCGCTACCGCTCTTATTCGGATTTGATGTTACAAGCTCATCGTCCCCACAGTTCGTTACCGAAGGGGCACCCATACTGGAAACCATGGATATCAAATACCTGGTTGGGCTTGATGGTTTGAGCTTGCTTTTATTTATGCTGACTACCCTGATGGGACCGATCGTAATTTTGTCATCATGGACAAACGTGAAGAAAAGCGTGAAGGGTTACTTTGCGATGCTCTTGATTCTTCAAACAGCTTCACTCGGTGTATTTGCTGCTCTCGATTTGGTAGTATTCTATGTGTTTTTTGAGCTTTCATTAATCCCGATGTATTTCCTGATCGGGATTTGGGGAGGAAGCGGAAGAATACACGCAACTGTCAAGTTTTTCATCTACACACTGGTAGGATCACTCTTAATGCTGGTGGCACTAATCTATCTCGGATTTCATGCAGGTGCAGCAACTGGCGTTTATGAATTTACCGCTGACTGGCGCTTTATTTCAGGCCCCGATTATACCATTGGGCTTGTTGAGCAAACCTGGATGTTTCTCGCGTTTACATTAGCCTTCTGTATTAAAGTACCTTTGTTCCCATTCCATACATGGCTTCCTTTTGCGCATACGGAAGCACCAACTGCAGGCTCGGTTGTTCTGGCTGCGATCATGCTTAAGCTGGGTACGTACGGATTACTGCGTGTATGTATGCCGGTATTTCCAAATGCATTTATGGAATTTGCACCGTGGCTTGCGGCACTTGCCGTTATAGGTATTATTTATGGTGCTCTTGTTGCGATGGTTCAGAAAGATGTAAAAAAACTGGTTGCGTATTCTTCGGTAAGTCACCTCGGTTTTGTGGTACTAGGCATCTTTGCGTTCAACACAATTGCAGTGCAGGGTGCGATCATACAGATGATCAACCATGGACTTTCAACCGGCGCATTGTTCCTTATTGTAGGAATGATTTACGATCGCCGCCATACAAGAATGATTGCAGATTTTGGAGGAATAGCAAAATCGGTGCCCGTACTTGCAGTGTTCTTCCTGGTAACAACACTTGCATCTATCGGCCTTCCGGGATTAAATGGTTTCATTGGTGAATTCTTTATCCTGCTCGGGGCGTTTAACTCAGAACTTTATTCAAATGTTGTTTTTGCGGTTTTGGGAGCATTGGGTGTTATTTTGGCTGCCGTTTATATGCTGTGGATGTATCAGCGGGTGATGTTTGGCCCACTTGAAAAAGAAGAGAACAAAAAGATGCTTGATCTGAATGCAAGGGAAATAGGGCTGCTGCTTCCGCTTGTGCTTTTTATGGTTTGGATCGGAATTCGTCCGGTTGATTTTACTAAGTATTCTGAGGGCTGGGTTGAGGTTCATATATCACAAACAGAGTACAAGAGTATAACTGTACTCAATAAAACAAATGTAGAAGAGCTGCCTGACTGGACAGCGAAAGTTTACGGTCTTGAAGCATCAAATGATGAATCAAAAATAGTTTTAAAGGATTAGTATGGAACCACTTACTCAGGAACAAATAGTAAAAGAATTAACCAAGCTCGAAGGCTGGACGTTTAAAGATGATAAAATAAGCCGTGACTTCTCATTTCGTGATTTTAAAACTGCAATGGGATTTATTGTTCGGGTAGCATTTGAAGCCGAGCAGCAAGCGCATCATCCTGAATTACACAATGTTTATAATACAGTAAATATTAGCCTGGCAACACATGATGCAGGTGATAAGGTTACCGGTAAAGACATAGAACTGGCCAAAGCTATCGACCGGGTCGCTTCAAGACAATAATATTTCCAAAAACGAATATTTAGACTAACTACATAAAATAGATGGATTATTTGCACGATTTAACAGCATTCCTACCCGGAATAATTGTAGCCACAGCCGGGCTTGTTGCAATTATGCTGGAAGCTTTCAAGAAAGGCATTGCTGCTATTTACAGCGTTACGATTATTGGTATTATTGCAGCTCTGGGCGTGGTGATTTATCAAATGTTCGGTGAAACCGGAACTGCTTTTACGGATGCCATTGTGTATGGCGGTGTGCCGGCTTATGGTTCGGCTGTTGTGCTGTTCGGAGCTTTATTTTGTGTAATTATTTCCAAAGAGTATTTATCTGACAGAGATCTTCACTATGGTGAAGTTTATGCTATGGTATTGTTTGCCACTGTTGGTATGCTGGCTCTCGCTTCTTCAAATGATCTGATTACATTTTTTCTCGGGATCGAAACGATGTCGATCTGTCTTTATGTGTTAGCCGGTTTGGTAAAATCGGACAAAACCGGAGCAGAAGCGGCTCTTAAATATTTCCTGCTGGGTGCTTTTGCAACTGGATTTTTGCTGTATGGAATTGCACTGATATACGGAGCTACCGGCCATACAAGTCTCCCTGAAATCGCAGCTGCGGCAGAAGCAACACCACTCTTTTTAGCGGGATGCGGTCTGTTGCTTGTTGGTATTTTCTTCAAGCTTGGGGCTGTTCCATTTCATATGTGGACACCGGATGTTTATCAGGGAACACCTACCACTCTTACTGCTTTTATGGCAACTTCTGCCAAGGCAGCTTCTTTTGTAGCTTTTATTTTAATTCTAACAAGAATGCTTCCCGATTCGGAGGCAGGCGATTGGACAAATGTAATCCAGGTTATTTCTATTCTGACTATGGTTGTCGGAAACCTGATCGCCCTGGTACAGGATAATGTAAAGCGTATGCTTGCTTACTCAAGTATTGCTCATGCCGGCTATTTGCTGGTTGGTCTTGCCGCAGGTACAGATGCAGGGTACACAGCGGTACTTTATTACCTGTTTGCTTACACACTGATGAACATTGGCGCTTTTGGTGTGATCGCCTACTACGAACGAAATAAGGGACTCGACTTTTCATCTGTAGAGAGTTATGCAGGCCTCGGATTTAAAGTGCCGGTGATGGGAGTGCTGCTTTCAATATTCCTCTTTTCACTTGTGGGAATTCCACCGTTTGTAGGCTTTGTTGGCAAGTACTATGTATTTGCAGCGGCAGTTCAGGCGGGGCTCATTCCGCTCGCTATCATCGGTGTAATTGCCAGTGCAGTGAGTGTTTACTATTACCTGAGAGTAATGGTCTATCTCTACTTCAAAGAAGCACACAAAGAGTATGAAGTTAAAACACCGGGACTTGTATTTAAATCCACTCTTTTGGTACTGGCCGTTTTAACAATCTACTACGGTGTAGAACCTGTGCTTCCATTTACCGGTTTGATAGAGTTGATTAGTTCTTATTACTACTGATCATTAAAGCAGGCCTGTTTTCAAACTTCTTTTATCTCGCTGATTTACGCTGAGTTAACCGCAAATTTGCGCAGACTAATCTGCGAGACACAGCGAATTCATCAGCGTAACTCTGCGAGAAACAATGCATCTCTTACCTGATAATGATTGTTTAAGAAATAGTAATTCCCTATCTTTCAAAGCTCTGTTGCCGGCGAAAGTACGGTAACTGTTTCCAATTACGGAATACAACCAAAGAAAACATATCTACTCTATGAAAACAGATTTCTATGAAATGACGTACATCCTGAACCCGGTTCTGGATGATGACAAGTTTAAAGAGCTTGTCGAGTTTGTCAACAAACTGATCACCGATAATGGTGGAGAAGTTGTTGATGTGGACGAATGGGGAACAAGACAGCTTGCCTACCCTATCGATAAGAAGAATACAGGTTATTATGTGAACCTCTATTTCAATGCTCCAAACAATGCAATCGAAGTGGTTGAACGCAACATGCGAATCAACGATGATATCGTGCGCTACATCACACTCAAATACAGTGAGAAAATGAAGCGCCACTACGAGCTCAAAAAGAAAGGTGACTTACCTGTTATTTTTGAAGAGACGGAAGAAGAGCAACAATCTGAAGACGATAATTAAAAACAGGAGAATTGAAATATGATTAACAATCCATCACATCCCAAAAAAGGACATTTAAAGACTAAAGACTGCAAGTTTTCCAAAGCAGGTATTGAATATATCGACTATAAGGATACTGAAATGTTGCTGAAGTTCATCAACGATCAGGGTAAGATCCTGCCACGCCGGGTTACCGGTACAAGTGCCAAGCACCAGCGCATGCTCTCAACTGCTGTAAAACGTGCACGTTTCATGGCGTTAATACCATACGTATCAGAAAACCTCAGATAAGTAAAACCGGAGAAACCACTATGAAGCTTATTTTAAAAGAAGATGTAGAAAAACTTGGAACTGCCGGTGATATGGTAGATGTAAAAGACGGCTACGGAAGAAATTACCTGATACCGCAAGGCAAAGCTGTAATGGCTACCCCGGGTGCTATAAAGCAGTTTGAACACTTAAAGCGCGAAGCTGAATTGCGTGCCGACCTTACCGTGGAGAAAGCCAAAGAGCTTGCCAAAACTCTTGAAGCCACTTCTGTTACTATTGGTGTTACTGTGGGTGAAGATGATAAAATTCACGGTACCGTAACCAATATACAAGTAGCTGAAGCACTTGAAGAGCGGGATATTATTATCGACAGAAGAAAAATTTCTCTCGATCAGGATATCAAAACACTTGGTGAATACACAGCCACTGTAGACTTAATCGGTGAACTTAAGCCACAAGTTAAAGTATGGGTGGTAAAAGAGGAGTGATTCAAATCCATACTCCTGAATTCAGATCTGCATTCGTAAATCTGCTATTTTTTATGATGGGGACAGTGCTTTTAGCTCTGGCCCCATTTTTAGTTCAGGCCCAGTTGCTTGATCCTGTTTCTTATAAAATAGTTGAATCACCGGATACCGTTAAATCAGCAGAAATATTTAACGTGGTGGTTGAAGCTGAGATCGATGGAGAGTGGCATTTATATTCAGCACTAAATGATCCTGATGCCGGTCCGTACCCAACAACCTTCTCATCTGCTTCCGGTAGTATGAAAATTGCAGGAGAGATTGAAGAATCGGAGGCCCGCATCGTATTAGACCCGAATTTTAATGCGAAGCTGGGATGGCACTCAAACCGGGCAGTTTTTACTATACCTGTGGCATTTCGTGAAAATGTTCAGGGAAAAGGAACTATTAATCTGGAAGTACTTTACCAGGTTTGTGATGACAAGTCATGCCTTCCGCCCAAAACCAAATCCATAAACACACCTGTAGTTTTGGCCGGTATTTCTGATAATCCGGTGACATTTTCCGGGAATGGACAAAATGATACTGATGACTTAATAAACTTGCCTTATCCGGTTCAGTTATTAATTATTATTGGAGTAATTGCAGCTGTACTGTTTTTCAGGTTTATATTTCACAGGATCAAAGAAAATTGATCTTTTATTAACGTGAGTTTGAGATTAAAAAACTGGATTAATAGTGACTTTAACTAAAAAAAGGCGATCAATCGCTAAAGCATAATAAATCTCGTCATGCCACGCCCCGGCGTGGCATCTCCTGCCTATATCAACGGCTGGAGATCCCGGACCTGCCCATCGAAGCCTTTGGCGTAGTTGGGTATTCGCTAACGCTTCGTCCGGGATGACGCCCTTTTTAGAAAACATCACTTTAATTTCAAAGATTTTATGTCGCCCCGCAAGGGATCCCCAAGGGAAACTCACATTTTATCAGTGAAATAAAACCATTCTTACCTGAGTTTAATTATTGTACTGCGCGGTAGTGATGTTCATCAATGATTTTATTATCATCACATGCAACCTCAACCATTCTTTTCATTTAATTTGTGTTATATGGCCATTTGCTACTGAACGTAAAACAAACAGATCGCTTCATACGTCAGAATCGCAACATATCTCATAAGTTTATCTCTGTCTTTTTCCTGCTGATTATTTTGCCTGGTGCGGGTTCACTATTTGCACAACAATCATCAGTTATAGAAAAAACAATTGAACTGCAGCAGCCTGATACGACTCTCTTTCTTGATTTTTTGGTTGATCGCGAATCAGTAGAGGTGTTACACAATGATACCTTGCTTGATTCCGAATACTGGAATTTCGAACCAAATTCAGGAAACCTGGAGTTGTCTCTTCTGGATGAGCTGTTTGCAATTTCAGCACTCATAACTGTCAGATATAATGAACCGCCAATCAGGTTAGAGCCTTTAATCCGTCTGCGTGAATTTCGTGAAGTGGAGGAGGAGGTTGATGAGGTTACCGAAGAAACGGAGTCCATTTTGCGAGCAACATCACCCAGAGAGGAATTATTTGGCGATGCGGATATAGTGCAAAGCGGAAGTCTGACGAGAGGCTTTACAGTTGGCAACAGGCAGGATCTTTCTCTCGACAGCGGGTTGCGCCTCGACTTAACAGGTAACATCACAGATAATGTATCCATACTGGCAACGCTGACGGATCGCTCAACGCCAATACAACCTGACGGATCAACCCAAAACATCAGAGAGTTTGATCGTGTTTACATTCAGTTACAGGCACCCATCGGCGAGCTGGAACTGGGAGATGTTGATTTGGTTCTTGATGAGAGTGATTTTGCGAGAATTAACCGGAGAGTTCAGGGCGCAGTGGGGCGTGCCGATACACCGGTCGGTGAGTTCGGTTCAGGAATATCGGTATCGCGCGGACAGTTTCGTTCTCAGCAGTTTAACGGTATTGAGGGGGTTCAGGGGCCATACAGATTAACCGGAGCCGAGAATGAGGCGTTTATCATAGTATTGGCGGGATCAGAAACCGTATACATCGATGGCCAGCAGGTAAATCGGGGAACTGAAAATGAGTATGTGATCGACTATTCGCTGGGTGAAATTACATTTACGAACAACTTGGTAGTAACTGACGAAACACGAATCATCGTTGAATTTCAGTACATCACGCAAACGTTTACCCGAACGCTTTTTACAGCAAAAGGATCCGAAGATAATCTTTTGAACGGCAGGATGAACTTTGGCGCAACGTACATTCGCGAGGCGGATGATAAAAACCCTGCAACTCAATTAAACCTGACAGAATCTGACATTGACCGGCTTCGCGAATTGGGAGATGATGTGGATGATTTTTTCATAAGCGGAGCGGATTCGGTAGGCTTTCAGGAAAATCCCGGTTTTATACTTTACGTCCGGAAAGATACCACCGTTAACGGGGATACTTTCGAAATCTTTGAAAACATTCCGGGTGATCCGCGTGGTGTTTATCGCGTCCGGTTTACAAACTTTGGAGAAGGGAATGGGTCATACCGGCGAGTAGGCGGAACGGTTAACGGCATATTATATGAATGGGTTGGTCCGGGTGAAGGCAGTTATGAACCGTTGGTGCGTTTACAGGCACCACAAAGCCATCAAATGGTTGCGCTGAATTCGGGTATAAACCTCTCTTCGAATCTGCGGCTAAACGGTGAGTGGGCAGTGAGTGATCTGGACCGTAACCGGTTCTCAGAGGTTGGCGGCCAGAATACCACGGGTCAGGCAGCAAACGGAGAATTACAACTTCATAACCTCGACACTGCAATCGGACAAATTAGTGCATCCATACGTCAACGATATATCGGTGAAAATTTTGAATTTTTTGACAGGCCCAGAGAGATTGAATTCGACAGGCGCTGGAACCTGGTTACGGATGAAGCTTCAGAAGAATGGCAAACTGACGCACAACTGGAACTGCAAACACTTGAGAATTCCAATATCACCTTATCAGGCGGTATGCTTTCACGATCATATTTTGACGGGCGCCGTGCTGAAGCGGTAGTGGGCCTTCACGAAGAGAGGTTGCCTCAGCTATACAGCAAAACGGAATGGGTGAGCAGTGAAGATGATTTATCCGGACAAAACGGGACATGGTTCAGAAACCGGGGTGAAGTTAACAGAAGCTTTACAGTTAGCAAGCGAAGTATTACACCATTTTTAAACTGGGAAACAGAAAAAAGAACACAGAAAAGTGTAGCCGATTCTCTGCTGCCTAATTCACTGCAATTTTATGATTTGAATCCGGGACTGAGGTATCAGACCGAAAATTTTACGATAGAAGGCGGCATTGGATACAGAGAAAATCAAAGGCCCATGGATAACAGATTGCAAAGAGAATCAGTAAGCAGGTCTCAGCGGTTCGGGTTAATCTATCAGCCAACTATAAATTTCAGAACCGAGAACAGGCTGCAGTTTCGTCAGAAAAGGTTCGAAGAAGATTTTGAAGATGCTGCTGATTCACCCAGGTCGCGTGGTGTGTTAATGCGCTCACTCAATAATTACAACGTAAGAGATTATGTGGATGGTGAATTACTTTACGAAGCCAATACCGAACGCCGTGCACTGTTGCAGGAAACATACATTGAGGTGGGACCCGAACTCGGTCAATATGTATGGATTGATCTGAATAATGATGGAGTTCAGCAGCTCGACGAATTTTTTCCGGAAGTGAATCCTAATGAGGGTACTTTTATCCGGCAGTTTATCCCATCTGATGAACTTTTTCCGGTTATTGATCTGAACCTGAGAAGCCGGAATGAAATTCGAATCGGCGAGTTATACACAAGATTTTCGAATCAGGAGGCGGGCAGTATTGAGAATCTTGTTCTGAATTCTCTGATCGATATTCGCGAAACCAGCACTGAAGAAGATTTGAAAAGGGTATATCTGCTCGACCCTGCCGTTTTCAGATCAGAAGATACAACCATAACCGGACAGCTAATTATCCGGCAAAGGTTGAGCTGGCACACTCCGGATCGTACGTTTGAATCATCACTGAACTGGGCATCTGCAAAGTCTCTGTTTCAGCGGGCAAGCGGGTTTGAGTCGCGCACAAATCGAACCATTTCAACAGATAATGAATACCGGCTAACGGAGGGAATAAGACTCAAAGCTAATGTCAATTTGTTGAAAAACCTGGCAGAAAATTCACGATTTCCATCCCGGAACGTGGATATAACCGGGTATGAAATTGAGCCGGGTGTTCGGATATTCATTTCGCGTTCCGCTCAAACAGAATTTAATATTGGGTATTCTAACAAAGAGAACAGAACAGTANCTGATCCTGCAGAAGCCGTATCTGTAAGGCTCGAGAATTTTTCTCAGCTCTACTTGTTTAATCGCTTTCAAAACATGATCAGACTTCAAGTCAGAAACACACGTGTAACCGGTGATCCCGGTGGCCAGGCTGAATTTGAGCTTACTGATGGTGTGGGTAGTGGAACAAACTTGTTGTGGAATTTAAACAGCAGTTACCGTGCAAGCTCACTAGTTAGGTTATCGCTGCAATACAACGGCCGAACTACATCAACACGGCAGGTAATTCAAACAATGCGTTTTGTGGTAAGTGCAGTTTTTTAAGAAAATGCACGAAAAATTTTCAAAGTGATTGTGATTAGTTTATTTTTACATCATTAATTCTGTTAAATGCTTTACAGCTTTGACATTTAGTTTGAAATGATCTATCATTTCGCATCAATTTAAGCTCTTAACCAAAACATAACCCGGAGTAATCGTATGACTTCATCTTTAGCTCTCTTTTTTCTTCAAGCTGGAGCTGATGCTGGCTTTTTCAATGTAATTGTAGAAAAATTTAACGAAGGCGGTGAGTGGATGTGGCCTGTGTTAATTGCACTGATCTTAGGATTGGCAATTTTCCTGGAGCGCGTTATTACACTTAACTTAGCCGATATTAACACAAGAAAATTCATCCTTGAGGTTCAGCAAGCTCTGCAGGAGGGTGGTATTCCTGCTGCTCAGGAACTTTGTGCACAAACACGAGGCCCTGTTGCATCTGTTTTCCAGGCTGGACTAATGCGTGCTGATGAGGGTATTGAAGCAGCCGAAAAAGCCATTACTACTTATGGCTCAATCGAAATGAGTTTCCTTGAAAGAGGTCTCGTTTGGCTTGCATTGTTTATTGCTATTGCACCACTTCTCGGATTCCTCGGAACCGTTGTGGGTATGATCGAAGCTTTTGATGCAATTGAAGCTGCAGCTGACATTTCACCAAGTCTTGTAGCCCGAGGTATTAAAATTGCACTTCTTACGACTGCAAGTGGTTTGATGGCCGGTATTATATTGCAGGTTGGTTACAACTACTGTGTGTCTAAGATAGACAGGATTATTGCAGATATGGAAGAAAGCTCAATTACATTGATCGATTCCATTATTCTGATGAAAGAAGGCAAGCAAATTGTTCCTGATCAGACTGAAGAAGGTGGGGAGTCGTAAATTAAAACGGCTCTTTTCAAACTTTCTCCAAGTTAATATTAACTTTTAATTCAGGACACCAGTTATGGTAACGAATATAGCAATCGGATTAGGACTTTTATTGATCGGTCTTGGGGTAATCTTTGCCCTTATTGCCGGTGTACGAAATGTGGTAGATGGACGTTCTGACCTTAAGAGGGTTGGAATGATGGGCGTGCCCGTCGCAGTTTTCGTAATCTCTTATTTTTCATTTGGAAGCTTCGACCAGGCAGGTATTGCCACCCTTCTCGTAATGGGAGGGCTTATGGTTCTTGGCATCTTGATTTCAAG
>SL_3KL_010_SEDDRAFT_10004645_pt1 | contig 12401 bp, 6 predicted proteins | sample SodLakKL_010_SED_2_FD_10381 | JGI IMG/M metagenome (IMG submission 10381)
CCCGCGGGTTCTAAACAGGATACAGGCAAGTTCCTGGCGGATATACCTGTCTGCCGAAAACCTGTTCACCCTCACCAGGTACTCTGGAGCTGATCCGGAGATTGGTGCTATGAGTTCATTTGATATTGGCATTGACAGGGGTATTTATCCGCAATCCAGGACATTCCGCCTGGGTACCACCATTTCATTTTAAGGCGAGTTCCACATGAAAATTATCAACACATGAAAAATATAAAAGTAAAAACAGTATTTGCATTGCTCATCCCGTTATTGTTTGTCGGATGCAGCGATGATTTCCTTGATCTTAACCCCCTCGACCAGGAAGTTACAGCCAACTTTTACCGTACCGAAGATCAGGCCTTCCAGGCATTGGTGGCCATTTATGATGTGCTTACCTACCAGTCGACCCCCGGGGTGGCATGGGCTCCTTTTTTAACGGTTTCTGATGCGCTTTCTGACGATGCATTTGCCGGTGGTTCTGATGCCAATGACGGGTTTCACTGGGATGAATTAAACAACCACAATATTGCCACCACCAACCCGCTTGCCCATTCCATCTGGATCAAGAATTATATTGGGATTTTCCGGGCCAACCTGTTTCTGGAGGTGATTGATGGCATTGATGCTTCAGATAGTTTTAAACGGAGGACGATCGCGGAAGCCAAATTCATGCGGGCGTATTTTTATTTTGAACAGGTTCGTTTTTTTGAAAACATCCCGCTTCTGACCGCCACCATATCAGGTCCTTCAGAATATAGCCAGGAACAGAATAGCCCCCAGGAAGTTTATGATCAGATTGCGCTTGACCTGGTGGAAGCCATCGGTGATTTGCCCGAATCTGTTCCACCCAATGAAGCCGGCCGGATTACCAAATGGGCTGCACAAGGTTTGCTGGCCAGGGTGTTTTTGTTTTACAATGGGGTGTATGGAGCCAATCTGAATGCCGGAAATGTGGTGGTTGATCGTGCTTTTGCGCTGTCCCAGCTTGAAGATCTGATCGCCAACAGTGGCCACGACCTCTTTGAAGATTATTCACACAACTTCAGCCTGGTTGGCGAATTTGGCATAGAATCGGTTTTTGAGATTTCGCATGGGGATACCCCTGTTTGGTGGGATTGGGGTTATCCGCGCGGTGGCAACGGAAACCTGGCGGCACAAATGCAAGGTCCCAGGGTAAGCGGATCGAGCAACTGGAACAGGGGCTGGAGTTTTGCCCCGGTAAGCCATAAGCTGGCTGAATTCATGGCCGGTGATCCTCGGTTTGAATACACCATTTTAACGGAAGAAGAACTGGATGGGACGCTTACAAAAGGTTACCAGCATACCGGTTATTTTTCAAAAAAATACAGCTCCGATGCAGAGCACTGGGGTTCGGGCGGGCAGTTTGAGCTCAATCGCACATGCAATTTCCGGGTGATCCGTTTTTCTGATGTGCTTTTGATGGCTGCAGAGCTTGAAAGTCCCAACGCACAGCAATATCTCGACCGGGTGAGGGCCAGGGTTGGTCTGGACCCAGTTCCTGCCACACCGGAAAATATCTACCGCGAAAGAAGACTGGAACTATCCCTTGAGGGAATCCGCTATTATGATGTGTTGAGGCGCGGAGTTGACTATGCCAACCAGGAATTTACCCATTCCGGCATCAGGGGACCCAATTATGAAGGGGACCAGCAGATTTTTGATGTCACCTTCAACCCGGCTACCAGGGGATTTTTGCCCATTCCCCAGACCGAAATGGACCTTTCTGCAGGCGTATTTGATCAGAATGACGGGTATTTGTAAGCCTGGCGCCAAACGTGATTGCTATAAAACGTGATTCCTTTAAATGATCATTGAATGACACAAAAAAGATATGCCATATTTATTTCGCTGATCGTCGCCCTGGGAGGCTTCCTTCTGGGTTTTGACAGCGCAGTGATTTCCGGGGCAACCCCCTTTTATCGCGAAACTTTCGGGCTGAATACAGGATCCATGCTGATCGGGTTTTCGGTGAGTTCCCTGATTTTGGGAGCGATCATGGGCAACATCATTGCCGGTCGTTTGGCTGACCATTTTGGTCGCCGCAAAATCCTCAAGGTAACAGCAGTGTTGTTTGCACTGAGTGCCGTTATCACGGCCCTTTCCACAAACATTGGGGTCTTCCTTTTTGCACGCATTCTTGGCGGGCTGGGCGTGGGTATGGCTATCCTCGTAGCACCCATGTATATTGCGGAGATCGCCCCGCGAAAAATGCGTGGCAGGCTGGTAACCTTTAACCAGCTCAATATCGTCCTGGGGATCTCGATCGCCTATTTTTCCAATTACTTTTTTCAGCAAATCATTGCCGACCCTGACCTGAAATGGCGTGTGATGCTTGGGGTGGAAGCGGTTCCGGCCCTTTTATACCTGGCCCTGCTGTTTTTTGTTCCCAGGAGTCCGCGTTGGCTGATGCAGAAAGGCCTGGATGCGGAAGCAATGGGTGTGCTTACGAGGGTTAACGGAGATACCAATGCTCCGGTCGTATTCCGGGAAATAGAAAAAAGCCTAAGCGAGGAGGTTAACAAGGATAAAGCCAGGTGGTCGGAAGTATTTTCCAGCCGAATGAAAACCGTTTTGATCATCGGTTTTGGAATTGCATTTTTTCAGCAAATTACCGGCATCAATGCCATCTTTTATTATGCGCCCATGATTTTTGAAATGGCTGGTGGCGGAAAAGATGCCGCATTCCTTCAGGCTGCCATCCTGGGGGTTACCAATGTGGCCATGACGGTGGTCGCGATGTTCCTTATCGACAGGCTTGGCCGCAAACCTTTGCTCTATGCCGGTGCTACCGGGATCTGTATTTCACTGGCTATAGTTGGATTTTCATTCTTTAACGCCAAATACACCATTGATGACCAATCAATGGAAGAGCTTATTGCAGAAGTGAATGAGATGCAGGCCGCACCACATCACCTGGAAAATATCATTAAGCTCAATCAGCTGAAAAACGTTGCCTTTGAAAATGAGGTGGCCTATTTTAGCCAGGTAAAAGAAAGGGTTGGTCAGGATACTTACAACAGTTTCAAGGAGATCATTCTCAAACACAGCATTGCAATAAATTCTATATGGGTGCTGGTTGGCCTGATCATGTTTGTAGCCTCCTTTGCCATATCCATGGGTCCGGTGATGTGGACCTTGCTTTCGGAGATCTTTCCCAACAAACTCAGGGGGCTGGCCATATCCATCATGGGGTTCTGGAACTCCATTGTAAGTTTCAGTGTGGCCACGGTTTTTCCTGTTCAATTGGAGAATCTGGGATCTGCAACAACCTACCTGATCTATTCCTTTTTCGGATTGATGACACTGCTTTTTGTATGGCGCTTTGTTCCCGAAACAAAAGGGAAATCACTGGAAGAACTGGAATCTAAACTCATAAAATAAAATGATGAAGACAACAAAAATATGCTTGATTGCTGCCATGGCGTTTTTTACACTTGCGTGTAACTCCATCGGGGAGCAACAGAAGGACCCCATGTCAGAGGGACCTTCAAAGGTAGAGTTAAAGCAGGTAGACGGCCGTTATCGTTTGTTTGTGAATGGCGAAGAATTTTTTGTGAAGGGTGCCGGATGCGAATTCGGCCCCTGCTACCAGGTGGCCGCCCATGGGGGCAATTCTTTTCGGACCTGGCGCACCGACAACAGCCGCCGTTCAGGAAGGGAAGTGCTCGATGAAGCCTGGGAACACGGACTTATGGTGATGATGGGCCTGGATGTGGCGCGAGAACGTCATGGATTCGATTATGATGACCAGGAGGCCGTGGCTGCACAATTGGAACAATTTCGCAAGGAAGTGATGGAACTTAAAGACCATCCTGCACTTTTGGGCTGGGGCATTGGTAATGAGCTCAACTTGCGTTACACCAATAAAAAGGTATGGGATGCGGTAAACGACATTGCCCGCATGATCAAGGAGGTGGATGGCAATCACGTAACCACCACAATGCTTGCAGGAATAGGCCCGGATGAAGTGGCCTACATTTCGGCAAACTGTCCGGACCTTGACTTCCTGTCTGTACAATTTTATGGAGATATCGTAAACCTTAGGCAGCGTCTCGATGAAGCCGGGTATCACGGCCCCTACCTGGTGACTGAATGGGGGGCAACAGGCCATTGGGAAGTAAGCCAGACAGAATGGGGGTCACCCATTGAACAAACATCTACCGAAAAAGCCGAAGCCATAAAACACCGGTATCAGGCAGCCATTCTTTCTGATGACGTCAATTGCATGGGTTCATACGTATTTCTGTGGGGACAAAAACAGGAGCGGACCCCTACCTGGTATGGGCTTTTTACCGAGGCCGGTGAGAAAACAGAGGCGATCAATGTCATGGAATATTTCTGGACAGGCCGGTGGCCGGAACATGTAGCACCCAGGCTGCATGATATCAATATTGAAGGCAAGGGTGGCCGCTTTGACAATGTGTTTCTGGAAAGGGGCATGGAATACACTGTTCAGTTAATGATCGAACACAATGATCCGGAAAGCCTGTCGGTCAGGGCTGAAATCATGCCTGAACCCACTGAACTCAGTGATGGAGGCGACTATGAGCCAAGGCCCAAAAGCATCGATGGCCTGATCATTGCTGCCCAAAACGGCTCAATACGATTCAATGCACCTGCACAGAAAGGTGCATACCGGGTTCTCGTGTACGTTACCGATGAACACAATCATGCCGCGACGGCCAACATCCCGTTTTATGTGGATTAGCCTTGTTCTATGAAATACACTCGTATTTTAATACTCTTCATGCTGTTTGGTTTGGTTGAGTGTTGTCGACCTGTAAATACGGAAGTGCCCATTGACGGGTACTTCCGTCAGGCCGACAGCTTATTGCAACTGCTCACCCTGGAAGAAAAGGCCGGCCAGATGACCAACATTGGGCTGACTGCACTTGTAAAAGGTCCATTCTGGAATGATGCTGATTCCCTGTTACTGGATACAGCCAAAATGCGTGATTTGTTACTGAACCACCATGTGGGATCAATCCAGAACAAAGGCAAATATCCCCCTTCAAAAGAAGAATGGCACCGCATTGTTAAAACGATCCAGCAATATGTCCTGGATCATTCAAAACATAAGATCCCTGTGTTGTTTGGCATGGATGGCGTGCATGGAGCCAATTATACGGCGGGATCCACATTGTTCCCCCACCAGATTGCCCTGGCAGCAAGCTGGAATCCGGAATTTGCGGAGATGACCGGCAGGGTCACTGCCTACGAAATGCGGGCGTCTTCTCAGCCCTGGAATTTTGCACCGGTACTGGATGTGAGCATGCAACCATTGTGGGGCAGGATTTTTGAAACTTTTGGGGAAGACACCCATATGAACAACGTTATGGGCAAGGCATTTATACGCGGGCTTCAGGGAAACAAGCTGTCAGATACCACCAGTGTGGCTGCATGCGTGAAGCATTTTGTGGGTTATGGGACCCCCTTCAGCGGGAAAGACCGGTCGCCCGCATATATTCCTGAACATTACCTGAGGCAGTATTATATCGAACCCTTCCGTCATGCCATTGACCAGGGAGCCCTGACCGTAATGCTGAACTCCGGGGCTGTGAACGGGGTGCCCGGACATGCCGACCATTTTTTAATCACCGAGGTGCTTAAAGGAGAGCTTGGACTGAAGGGCTTTGTGATTTCCGACTGGGAAGACGTCGGCAGGCTGGCCACCATGCACAATGTAGCACACAACAGCAAGGAGGCAGCAAAAATTGCGGTAATGGCCGGCGTAGATATGAGCATGGTGCCTTATGATGCAGGTTTTGCTTCTGATATTGTGGAACTGGTCAGGGAAGGGGAAATTCCGATGAGCCGGATTGATGATGCAGTACGCAGAATTCTGTATGTTAAATTCAGGCTGGGGTTGTTTGACAATGCCTGGCACGATCCGTCCGGTTATTCAAAGTTTGGATCGGAAGAATTTGCAAAAAAAAGCTACCGGGCAGCATTGGAAGCCATTACCATGCTGAAGAATGAGGATGCATTACTGCCCATCAGCCATGAAGATACCAGGATACTGGTAACGGGTCCGGCTTCCAATGCCCTGACCGCCCTCAATGGTCCCTGGAGCCGAACCTGGGCAGGGGATGATCCGACCTATGATGATCCCGGCAAAAAAACCATCCTGCAGGCCATGCGGGATACTTTTGGAGAACACAATATATTGTATACCCCCGGGACGGATTATGAAGGGGACGTGGAAAGCACACAGGTGTTGCTTGAGAAAGCAGCCCGTGCAGATATCATTATGATCTGCCTTGGGGAGAGACCTGCCACCGAAAAACCCGCAGACATTGACCAGCTTGAATTGCCCGGCAACCAGCTTGAACTGGTCAGGCGGCTCCATAAAAGCGGGAAGCCGGTTGTCCTGGTCACGCTTCAGGGTCGCCCGCGCATCATACGTGAAATAGAGCCCATGGCCAATGCCATTTTACATGCATACTGGCCCGGCCATGAAGGAGGTCGTGCCCTGGCAAGTCTCATCAGCGGTAAGACAAACCCGAGCGGAAAGTTGCCATACACCTGGCCACGTTTTAGCGGGGCTTTGGTTACTTACCAGCACAAGGGAAGTGACAGGCTTGATCATGAATTTGGCAATGAGGGTTTTAACCCACAATGGGAGTTTGGACACGGGCTAAGTTATACAAGCTTTGAATACAGCGATTTAAGCCTGTCTGCCGATACCATTGACAGTGGCCAAAACATCGCAGTAAGTGTGGTGGTGGAGAATACCGGTGCCCATGCCGGGAAAGAGGTGGTACAGTTGTACCTGCGTGACCTTGTGGCTTCCATCACCCCGGATCACCGCAAACTCATCGGGTTTGACAAAATATTCCTTGAACCCGGCGATCGAAAAACAGTGGAATTTTTAATACATTACCATGACCTGAAATTTGTTGGCTTGCAAAACCAATGGATTGCCGAAGCGGGTGAGTTTAAGGTCTTTGCCGGGGGAAAACCTGATAACATGCTCAACGAAAAGTTTTTCTACACAGGAATGGACCGCTGAACGCATGTTGGACGACAAGTTTCTCTTCACCGGAGAGAAGCGCTAAATACATACTGAACGACAATTTTTCTACACAGGAATGAGCCGCTGGACACATGCTGGCGAGCGTATTCAATGAACGGAAAACCAAGGACCGAAATGCCTGAGAATTTACCATACATCAACGACCAGGCCTTGTTCCGGCAAAACAGCCATATTAAAGGCCACCTCACGGAGATTGACGGCGAACCTGTTTACTGCATCCAACACTACGACCTCATGAAGCCTTTTCTCATGAGTGTTGTCAGCAGCGGCGACCTGTGGATGTATGTTTCAAGCAGTGGTGGCCTGACTGCCGGCAGGCAACATTACAACAACGCCCTATTTCCCTACGATACAGACGACAAAATTCATGAGTCCATCCACTCTGCAGGTCCGAAAACAATCATACGGATCGATGACGGGAAAAAAGTGAGTCTTTGGGAACCTTTTTCCGACCGATTTGATGGGCTTTACCGGGTCAGGAGAAATCTGTATAAAAACACTCCCGGGAGCAAGATCGTCTTTGAAGAGATCAATGAAACACTTCAGCTGGTTTTTCGATATAGCTGGTCAGGAAGTGAAGCACTGGGATGGATCAGGAAATCCACCTTGAAAAATCTGTCTTCCAGGTCCCTTGAAGCCAGTTTCTGCGATGGTTTGATCAATGTGCTCCCCTGGGGCATTACACGTGAAGGCCAGGCCATGATGAGTACGCTCATGGATGCCTACAAGGTTTGTGAATACCTTCCGGGATCGTCGATGGCGCTGTATTATATGTCGTCTATACCCGTAGACCGTGCCGAACCCAGCGAAGCACTCAGGGCGAATACCGTATGGAGTTTCGGTCTTGATATTCCGGCTGTTTTGCTCAGCAGCCGGCAATTGAAAAATATGTGGTCCGGAAAGGAACTGGTACACGAGAACAAGGTGTTCGGTCAAAAAACCGCTTATTTGTTGCATGCAAAACAAACCCTTGAAGCCGGAAAAGAAAAGAGTTGGTACATTGTAGCGGATGTTGCCAAAGACATTTCAGGGCTGCGCTCATTACAGCACCTCATAGGCGGTAAAAAAAATACCGGTGCTTATATTGAAAAAAGCATCCGTGAGAACACCCGTCATCTTTACACCCTGGTGAATGTTGCAGATGGCTTGCAGCAAAGCGGCGACCCGCTCAGCGATCGCAGACATTTCTCGAATGTTCTGTTCAATATCATGCGGGGCGGGGTTTTCACTTCAGATTATGATGTGGACATGAAGGACTTCCTGAAACATCTGTATGATGGAAACAAGGCTGTTTACCGTTTTCATAAAGTGTTTCTTTCCGAACAAAAGGAGGTTGTGTCTTTAAAGGACCTGGTGCATTTGGTTCGGTCCAGGAAGGATGATGACTTGTTGCGTCTGACCCTTGAGTACCTGCCCATTGCTTTTAGCCGGCGGCACGGTGACCCAAGCCGTCCCTGGAACTATTTTGACATCAGGATGAAGGACTCCGAAGGCAATCCTTCGTTGTATTACCAGGGCAACTGGCGCGATATTTTTCAGAATTGGCAGGCTTTGGGTTTTTCTTTTCCGGCATTTATTCCGGGAATGATTGCCCGCTTTTTGAATGCCTCCACGGCCGATGGTTATAACCCTTACCGCATTTCGCGCCAGGGTTTTGACTGGGAGGTGCCTGAACCTGACAACCCATGGGCATACATCGGCTACTGGGGAGACCACCAGATCATCTATTTATTGCGGTTGATGGAGTTGCAGGAGAAATTTTTCCCGGGAAGCCTTTCTGCGCACTTCAACAAGCCTGTGTATGCTTATGCATGCGTTCCGTATCGAATAAAACCCTACAAAGAGATTCTGCAAAATCCCCAGGACACCATCATGTTCGACCATGACCTGCATGATCGCCTGATCAGGGAAAGCCATGTGAAGGGCAATGACGGAAAGCTTATCCATACCAAAGCCGGAGAAATACAAAAAGCCAGCTTCATCGAAAAAATACTGGTCAGCCTGCTTACCAAGCTAAGCAACTTTGTGCCTGAGGCAGGTATCTGGCTCAATACGCAAAGGCCTGAATGGAACGACGCCAACAACGCGCTAACGGGCTTTGGGGCGTCCATGGTTACCCTGTACCATATCAGGCCGTTGATCTATTTCTTGCTGAACATCACAGAAGAGAGCGAGCACCGGCACTTTGCCCTGATGGGCGAGGTATACCGGTTTTATAAGGATATTTCGGATGCTCTGAACAAGCATCAGGATCTATTGCCCGGTGGATTTTCGGGAGCTGACCGGAAAAAAATAACGGATGAACTGGGTACGGCAGGGGAACGATACCGGACAGCGGTTTACCGGGGGTTTTCCGGACAATACAAAACCCTGTCTAAATGGGACCTGCTTGATTTTTACTGCCTTGTGTTGGATTATGTAGACCAGTCTGTTGAAAAAAACAGGCGGGCAGATGGTTTGTATCATGCCTACAACATGCTTGAGTTCAAAGAAGATGCAATTGATATCCATCATCTTTATCTGATGCTGGAGGGACAGGTGGCTATCCTTGACAGTGGTTTTCTCGGACCCGGACGATCCCTGGAACTCTTGGATGCCATGTTTGAAAGTGAACTGTGGAGAGAAGACCAGGGAAGCTTTATGTTGTACCCCAACCGGACATTGCCGGGCTTTATGGAAAAGAATAACATTCCAAAAGCGCGGGCGGAAGATTCCAGGCTCTTTAAGGCCTTGCTTGAACAGGGCAACAAAGACATCGTCGTAAGGGACCTGGACGGACAATACCATTTCAATGCAAGCCTGAAAAATGCCCGCATACTTGAGGATGCCTTGCAACAGCTACCCCCGGATGTTGACCCGGACCTGGTTGCAGCCGAAACCCCTGCAGTGAAAGAAATGTATGAAGAGGTCTTTGCACACAGGTTTTTTACAGGTCGTTCAGGGTCTTTTTACAAATATGAGGGGCTGGGGTCCATTTACTGGCATATGGTCTCCAAGTTATTGCTTGCGCTGGGTGAACGGGTTCTTGAATTTTCGAAAATCCCTGAAAATGCACCTATCATCCCCTTGCTTAAGAATCATTATTACAGGATCAAGGCAGGCATTGGTATGCATAAGAAGCCGCAGGAGTACGGCGCTTTTCCCACCGACCCTTATTCGCATACACCCCTGATGATGGGGGTGCAACAGCCGGGTATGACCGGACAGGTCAAAGAAGATATTTTAAGCCGTTTTAATGAACTTGGCCTGGTTGTCGAGCAGGGAGCAATACAATTCAATCCCGCATTGATCAGGGAAGAGGATTTTGATGACCAGGGGCTGGTGACGTTTACTTTTTGCGGAACCAATGTCCGGATAAAAAAATCCAATAAACACAGCCTGGAAATCCATCGGCGCGACAACCCGGACCCTGTCCGCTACGATCATACAGTCTTGCCCGCAGATATCTCAGGGGAGATATTTGACCGCCGCAATGCCATAGAGCGGATTGTTTTTAATTACAAACCATGAACAACCCTGTGGTGAGTATGCGCCCGTCTGCCACCAGGGAGTAAAGATATGTTCCCCCGGGCAGGTGGTTGGTATCAATGCGTATTGTATTGCCGGCAATGTCAAGCCTTACCTTCTCTGCCATTCTTCCGCTTATGGTACGGACTTCCAGGAAGGCTGTTTGAATGCCGGCAGGCAAATCATAACGCAGTACGGTATGGCCGGTGGCCGGATTGGGCATCGGTCCTGAAATGATATTTGGCTGGTTTATGGAGCCGTTTGCATGGGTGGTATTTTGGGTAATAAATACAACGGTCACCCATACTGTTTCAAACGCTTCCTGCCTGCTGAAAAATTCGTACTGGATGATGCTTTGACCCACCTGTGAGTATGGGTAATATTCAGCATAGAAATCGGTATCTGAAGAGGTATGGTGAGGGAGCAGTGAAATTGGTTCGGGTGATTCATACACATCGGGAGAAAAACAGTAATTGTTCCAGCAAAAGGCGTTGTATGTGCCTTCAAGGATGTCTGCTTCGATTTTCCTGACCATGACCTCCAGGGTATCTTCGGTGTTGTTGTAAAAAAAGACATCTGCCCGGATGATGTCGGCTGTGTGTTCACCGGTAATCCAGAGAGTATCGCCGGTAATGACGTTCTCATCTGCGTCATATAGCACAATGCCCTGACCCAGGGCCGCAAATACCAGGAGAAAGGCAATCACAGAAAGCAAACCGGGTTTGTTGATCATTTTTGGTTGTGTTGCTATGGAAGATGCAACAAAAATACATATAAAAGCATCAGGGTAAATGAAAAATATTGATAAATTTACATCTCAAAATAATACCATCAATCAATTAAAAAAATGAAACATACGATTCTTTTCCTGGCATATTGCCTTGCCTGTCTCTCATCGGCCGGTCAGGTGTTTGTGCACGAAGATTTCAGCGATGGCGGCATGCCTCCCGATGGATGGAGCGTCAGTTCACATGCTGTCAACTGGTCTGTATCTCAAACCAACAATGCGGGTGGAGAGGTTCCCGAAGCCCGCTTCACCTGGTCACCGAGCTTTGTTGGCGAATCGCGGTTGATATCGCCATCCATCGACCTGTCCGGCAATGAATCCGGAATGTTGGTTATCTCTTTCAGGCATATGCTCGATCATTATGGGGGACCATACACAATTGGCATGGCGTTCCGGTCGCGTGGCGGTCCCTGGGAAACCCTGTGGAGCGAGGTCAACCCGCAGGGCAATATACCTGCCTCCCACATCTTTGTTGAATTGGACAGCGATGTGGTGAACAGCGATGATTTCCAGGTATCGTTCTTTTTTTCCGGAAACAGTTTCAACTTGAACGATTGGTACATCGATGACATTGTTGTGATGGCGCCGCTAGATTTTGATCTGGCTCTTTCTGCCATTGATGTTCCAGTCATATTTATGGGACAGGTACCGGTAAAAGGCACGGTCACAAACCTTGGAATCGAAACCATTGATTCATTTCATCTGAACTGGCAACTGGATGATGGTGAAATCCATACCACGGTCATAGGTGGGCTGGAACTGGGCTTGAATGACCACTACACCTTTGAAGCCGGCGACCCGATCGATGCACCTCCCGGGTCTTATGCTCTGCATGTGTTTGTATCTGATGTAAATGGCCAGGTTGCCGATGACGATCCGTCAAACGATGCGATGGTCAGACAAATTTCAGTAGCACACCAGAGCAAGGACCGTCGCCCCTTATTTGAAATGTTTACCTCTTCCACCTGTCCGCCATGTGCAAGTTTTAACCATCAGTTTTTTAACATCTTTTCGTCTGAAAACGCCGATCATATGGTTTTGATCAAATAC
>SL_3KL_010_SEDDRAFT_10004646_pt1 | contig 12398 bp, 10 predicted proteins | sample SodLakKL_010_SED_2_FD_10381 | JGI IMG/M metagenome (IMG submission 10381)
CCCCGGTTATGCCGACTCCTGTACGTCTCGCTTTTTCTGTCTTGCTGCGAATCTTTTCCCACAGCCGCCGTTCAACGCGCTTAATATCTTCATCTTCCGGGTCTGAAATCACCTTGTTGAGAATAGCATCTATCTTTTCAAGTTCAAGGTCAATAATATCATCCATGATCCTTTGAGCATAACCAACATGCTCCCTGAACAGGTCGAAATTGAACTTTGCATCCCCGGTAAACGGATTGTCCACATAGCTGTAAAGATTTACTGCCAGCAGCCTGCAACTGTCGTACGGACAAAGCGGTATTTCCCCGCAGGGATTTGTAGATACGGTTTTGTATCCAAGATCTTCATAGCAATCGGGCAAAGACTCCCTTGTTATCGTATCCCAAAAGAGTATTCCCGGCTCTGCAGATTTCCATGCATTGTGAACAATCTTCTTCCAGAGCTTGCGTGCATCAACCTCCTTTTTTACCCTGGGATTATCCGAATCAACCGGGAACTGCTGGACATAGGGCCTGTTTTCCTCTACAGCCCTCATGAACTCGTCATCTATTTTAACAGATACATTTGCTCCTGTGATCTTGCCTGATTCCATTTTTGCATCTATAAAATGCTCTGCATCGGGATGTTTTATTGATATGGTAAGCATAAGAGCACCTCTCCGGCCGTCCTGTGCAACCTCACGGGTTGAATTGGAATACCGTTCCATAAAAGGGACCACACCGGTTGATGTAAGAGCACTGTTAAGCACCTTGCTGCCTCCCGGCCTGATATGCGACAGGTCATGCCCTACACCTCCACGCCTCTTCATTAATTGAACCTGCTCTTCATCAATTTTCATTACTCCCCCATAGGAGTCGGCCGGTTTTTCACTTCCTATAACAAAGCAGTTTGAGAGAGACGCTATCTGGAAATCATTCCCGATTCCTGTCATCGGTCCGCCCTGTGGTATAATATACTTAAAGTCTTTCAAAAGTTGATATATATCCTCCTCATCCAAAGGATTGGGATATTTCTTCTCAATACGAGCAATTTCGCCAGCAAGACGGCGGTGCATATCATCAGGGGAAAGTTCGTAAATATTTCCCGATGAATCTTTGAGAGAGTACTTCGAAACCCATACCCTTGCTGCAAGCTCATCTCCTTTAAAATACTCAAGGGATTTCCTGAAAGCCTCATCATATGTATACCCGCCTGGTTCCGGCTTTGGGCTTTTAACTTCCTTTATATCCTGTCTCTTTTTTTGTACTGCCATCTCGCCTGTATGCATTACCTGAAATTTTTTAAACGTGGAATAGATGCGAAAATTATTGAAATTCTATTATCGGGTATGTTCAGTTACCAAAATTATATAATGAATTAGATTAACTCATTATTTAGTACAATGATTTATTAACGGGTTATTAACTACCTGGGAAATTCCTTTCAGTCAGTACAATTCAGGCAATATCCTCCGGAGGATCTTGTCGGATGCACCTTCTCCTGATTTCACATACTCTCTTGCCACAAAAGAGGCTTTTTTTAGCAACAACGGATCACTGAAAAACCGGTCTGTTAACCTGGAAAGTTCTTCTGCACCGCTTACAGGAAAGGCACCTCCCAGCTTTACAAGTTCAACCGCTTCAGCAAACCTGGTGTAGTTGGGGCCGAAAATAACCGGCATTCCGTATACTGCCGCTTCAAGTATGTTATGAATCCCTTTGCCGAAACCACCGCCAATGTATGCAACACTGCCATACCTGTAAAGTGATGAAAGCATTCCAATATTATCTATTACAAGAACCGTTTTATCTCCTGCTTCAGTAACTTCTGAATACTTAACTGCCGGTTTTTTTATAAGCCCCATCAGTCTTTTAAGATTTTCCTGATGCACCTCGTGGGGTGCTATAATAAACTTTCTGTTACCGGTTGCACCGTTGATATACGCTGCAAGTAACTCTTCATCAGCTTGCCAGGTGCTGCCTGCAACCATCACCGGTTTGTCGCATGAGAACTCCTCGGCAACAGGGATTTTTTCGCTTTCTGAAGCAACGGAGCAAACCCGGTCAAACCTCGTATCACCGGCCACTGAGACATTCGTGATGCCTTTCTCTTTAAGCAACTTTTCTGAAACCGAATTCTGGACAAAAATATGTGTAAACATCCGCAGCATATTGCAATACCATCCTCCCCATCTTCTGAAAAAAACCTGTGACGGCCTGAAAAGTGCAGAAACAAGATAAACAGGGATGTTCCTGTTATGAAGCTCCCGGATGTAAAAATACCAGAACTCATATTTCACAAATATGGCCATAACAGGATTGAAATGAGAGACAAGCTGAGTTGCGGCTAACCTGGTGTCAAGTGGCAGGTAGTAAATGTAATCCGCTTTATGGTAGTTTTGACGGATTTCGTAACCTGACGGGGAGAAAAAGGTGAGAAGAATTGCATAACTTTCAGACCTGTTGCTTATCTTTTCAATAAGAGGTCTTCCCTGTTCAAATTCTCCAAGTGAAGAGCAGTGAATCCACACAACTTTTCTTTTATCAACCTTTTCAGCCTCAATCCTCCCCGGCAGTCCCCTGCGTCCTTTTATCCATAGCCGGGCTTTGGAGCTGAAAGGATATGCAGCAGTTACTGCCAAACGGTAGAAAAAAATGAAAATCCTGTAAAGAAAAGTCATTGTTGTCTGTTTTACATGGAGGCAAAGGTAAAACAATATTCTCAGAAGGCTGCCATCAGCAGGTCAATGTCACTTGAAGGGATGTCGAACATCTTGCTGATTGATGAGTTCGTCAGAAGTCCGTTATATACATATACACTTTTACGCAAGCCCATATTATCCAATATTAATTGCTTTATGCCACCGGACTCCCCTATTGCAAGCAATAAAGGCGCAAAAATATTGCTCAGTGCTATAGATGCTGTCCTTGCCACTCTTGAAGGAATATTGGGAACGCAATAATGTACAACGCCATGCTTAATAAAAACAGGTGACTTATGGGTGCGTCTTTCAGAAGTTTCTATGCAACCGCCCTGGTCTAAAGCAAGATCTACTATAACCGACCCGCTTTTCATCTCCCTGACCATATTTTCAGTTACGAAATAAACAGATCTTTCATTGTTGATATCGATCGCCCCGATAACCACGTCGGCTGACTTAAGGGCTTTTGACATTACCCTTGGGTGAAAAACGGAGGTATAAAGCCTTTGACCGATCTTATCCTGCAGGCTTCTGAGCCGGTCAACCGAATGGTCGAAAACCTTCACAAAAGCACCCATTCCCAGTGCTGCCCTGGCAGCAAATTCGGATGCAGTCCCGGCTCCAAGTATTACTACTTCTGTTGGCGTAATACCTGTTATCCCTCCAAGAATAATCCCCTTGCCGTCGTTTTGATTGGAAAGATATTCGGCTGCAATCAGTATTGAAGCACCTCCCGCAATCTCGCTCATTGACCGGACTACGGGGCATGAGTTATCATTGTTGCGAAAAAGCTCAAAAGATATACACGTAGCCCGTGCTTTCATGAGCGATCTGAAAAACTCCTCTTTTTGCTGCCTGGGAACCATGGAGGAGATAAGGAGCTGCCCTTTTTTCATTGTATCTGTTTCCCTTTCAGTGGGAGGGGTTACTTTAAGTACAATATCACTCCGCTTGAAAACCTCACTGTGCCCGTTTATAATCTGCCCGCCGCATTCGCTGTAATCAGTGTCAGAATAATTGGCACCTTTGCCGGCCTTATTTTCAACAAGAACTTCGTGACCATTATCAACCAAAAGCTCAACCGCTTCCGGTGTAAGTCCAAGCCTGCTTTCTTCTCCGTTCATTTCCCTTGGAAGGCCGATCACAAACTTCTTGCTTTTTCGGCTTACTTCCAGCATCTCTTCCCTTGGCAACAGACTGCCTTTTCCCAAAGACCATGAATGTGGAATATTCTGATGAGTCATTATTATTGTAATAGATTAAAAAAATACCTGCAAAGGACTGAAGGCAATTTAATGAAAAAAATCTATAAAGCAGTACTGTTGCAGGAAAAACTACATCTTAACTGTCTTTAGCTCCCTTGAATCATCTGAAATTACGGTTAAATACACCCTGACCGTTTCTGCGGGGAGCAATGATTCAATCTTTTCAGGCCATTCAATAAAACATTTTTGTCCGGAGTAGAAGTAATCTTCATAGCCAAAATCAAACACCTCTTCAACATCCCTGATGCGAAAAAAATCAAAATGATAAATTGTCAGTTCTCCTTTCTCATCTGTATATTCGTTCACGAGTGCGAAGCTGGGACTTGTAACATAGCCGGCAGCTCCCATCTTCCTGCACACTTCTCTTATAAAAGTTGTTTTGCCTGCACCCATCACTCCGTAAAAAGCAAAGATTTTTTGAGAGCCGGTTAACTTAATAAACTTCTCCGCTGCCTCACCAATGTTTTCGAGGCTAAACCTGAACTTAGCCATCGTACTCCTCCCTGAAAAAAAGCATATAGTTGCTTATGTTTTTTTCGTCAGTAAATATTGAGTAATTGGAGGGAGATATTATGAAAAACAGAGGATCCTCAATTAAACGGACTTCCCGGAACACATCTTCATCAGATTCAAATTGACGGATATACTGCATAGCAACATCTCTGTCACTCAATCCCCTTACAACAACAATCTGTATTTTGGAGCTGAAATCCTCCCTGCTTACCTGAAGGTTGAGCCGGGGAAAATAGTCCACATTAAAATTTATTATATTAAATACCATCCTGTTTACAAGTTCTTCGTTGTTATCTATAAGCAGAACGAAATAATGCTCCCCCTGTTCCCCGCTGTTGAATTCTGCCGCAGTGACTATCAACCCGGCTTCTACAGCAATATCGGGGTAGTCCTTATCCATGAATGAAATCAGGTTAGCGGCATTGACAGCCATTTCAGTTCCGGGATATTTATCAATGAACTCTGCAAGAGTCTTCTTAAGATCGGGTATATTTCCAAATGTTGCAGAAGCTGAAAGTATTTCAAGATATTCAAAAGACGGGATCAAATTACTGCCCGGAAATCTTGATACAGCATCTGCTGCCCTTTCAATAACCTTTTCATACTCGTCCTGGTAGAAAAGTTGGCGGGTTTCCTCATAAAACAACTCTGCTTCTTCTTCGATTTTGGCTATTTCCTTTAAATAAGCCGGATCTTCAACTATCCTGGCATAACGTGAATCAGGATATTCTGCAGATAAAAGCGATGCATAATGCTTTGCCCGGGATGTATTACCTTCAGCATTAAATATTTGATACAACTTGTAATATAGCGAAGGGATATTTTCATTTTCAGGATAACGCCCGACCAGCTCCTCAATTGTCAGAGCAGCATTTTGGGCATCACCCAGATAGTCAGCATAGATACTGCTCATTCCTGTGAGCGCTTTTTTAATTTCCTGGTGTGACCTCTGCATGGCTTCTTCAGTAAGGGGAATATTCTGCAGATAAAACTGGCGCATTCCTTCAGGGGCTGTTTCTTCCGGTTCCGGTGCAACGCCTTCCCCCGATGCATATTCAGGATCCTCTCTTTTATCAGTTATAACTTCATCACTTTCCCTCCGCCAGTTGTCTTCAAGTCTTCTTGACCCCCAAATTGAACGGAATTCAGCTTTGCCAAAATCTACAGCTGACTGGTTGTAGAAATACCATTGCCCCTCCCCTCTTCTTTCAGCCTGAAGGCGAAGGGACTGCAGGTCTCTTCTGCTTAACCGGGATCCAGCTCCTTCAGCTTCCTGCACGGCCAGTTGAGACTCCTGCCTTTCCTGCCGGCTGAGGGCAACGATCCGGTCTATTTCCAGTTTGCGTTCGTTTTCAGGCATTGCTGCAAGAAGCTGAAGGCTGTCTTCCAGCCTGTAAGTGTTTATATGCTCCACCAGATCCGTCAGAATATTTCTCTTATTCATTATATCAGCGTACTCCGGGTTATATCCTTCCATATATTGCACGGTGCTGTCATAATAAGCCTGTGCAATGATATATTCCTTTTTGTTTAAGTAAATATCGGCAAGGGTTCTATATGACCGTGCCTTACCTGAAGAACTGATGCCGGGGATTATAGCCGACAAGGTGTACATTTCCAAAGCTTTGTCACGGTCTCCTTCAAGATCGTAAATAATCCCGATTGAGTAATATATCTGATCAATATAATCGTTGTTCCTCGGATCATCCAACATCTTTTCAAGATCTTCCAACAGCTCCCGGTTTTCCATGCTGCCTGCAGGATAGGCACCTGCAAGTCCCATTTGTGCATTCAAGGCCATTTCATAATCGGGATTCATTCTTGCAACCTCCCTGTAGTAGCGTGCTGCTTCATCAAGATTTCCGGTAATTTCATTTACCTGCGCCAGAATGTAGGTGTATCTCCTGTGTTCTCTTCTGGATGTACTGCTTTTCAAAAGCTTTTCGAGAAAATGTGCTGCATTTTTGCTTTCTCCCTGTTTCAGGTAGAAGTCGGCTAATGTTTTATGCAGTTCTGCGGTCAGTCTGTCAGGAAAAGCGTCATCTTCCTCCATATCATTAAAAAGTAAGCGCGCCTCATTAAAACGTCCCTTTTCAGAAAAACTGCGGGCAAGCCAGACTTTTGCATCGTAATACAAAGGCTCATTCCCGTATTCAACAGTCATATACCTGAATGTATTAATTGCAGCTTCAAAATCGTGTTTATAAAAATGGGCCTTGCCTGTAAGAAGGTAACTCTCAATAACCCATCTGTTATACTCTCTTTTGTTATAAAACTCAGGATCTTTTTCAAAAATGCCGCCCCGTTCAGTTGGCCTCGCTGTAATGGATTTGTTTGAGATTATCTTGCCGGCCTTGCCGATTGCCCTGTCAAAATCAGCATTAGCCAGGGAGGCAAGTTCAGGATCTGTATATGTAAAAACAGGAAGTATTCTTGCATAGTCATATGCAAACCGGTTTTCAATCTTTCTTACACCTTCATTAAAACTTTGCTCTGCATTGTAAAAAATATTGTACCTGGATGTTATCTGATGGTAGGTTCTTGTAAGAAGAGTGTTTTCCTGGGTTGAACAGCCCATAAAAAGAGCTGTTATAAAAAAAAAGAGGATAATATTTGAAAAGGTAAATCTCACTGCCTCATCAGGTTTTTTTAAAAAAACTGAAAATTTTTAACCCATATTATACTTGTAAAAAAGAATCTCGTGAATCCCATCTATATATACACTTCTGTTTCTGACCAGTTCTTTGAAAACAGTCATTTTCCTTTAATTTCTTTATGACGATATTTTCAAATATAATACGTCACTATAATTATAAAGTTCCTGATAATTTAAAAAAAGTAAAGGCTGCCGGAAAAAAAACTGACGGATCGGGGGAAAGGAGGTAAAAGGTCGGGATTTTATCTTCTTTTGAACCGTCAGTTTTGTGTATTTTCGACAACCTTTACAAAATTATTAACGAAATTTAAAAGAAAATAGTATCTATTGATCGGCTACTACTTCTACAATTTCGGGATTATCCAGTTTTACAGCCTGTTCTACCCCGGCTTTAAGCGTTTGCATGCTGTAGGGACATCCGTGGCATGCACCCGTAAGGCGTACCTTAAGTATAAAATCATCAGTAAGATCAACTACTTCTATATCGCCTCCATCGGCCTGAAGATATGGTCTTACATTTTCCAGTGTGGTATCTATACGCTTTAGCAGTTCCTCTTTTTTCTCTTTGTTCATAACTGTTAATTTTAGTTTTTGTTTTCTGTTATCTGTTATTGATCTTGTTTCGACAAGACCATGTTATTATTTGGCAGATTTGTAACCGGTATGAATTTTACTTTTGTTGTGCATTTCAACCTGTTTTATTACATTAATAGCTAGTTCGTTGAATGCTTCAGTTGTGGGCAGTTCACTTAATGCCACCGGCTCCCCTTTATCACCTCCTTCACGTATCCCTTGCACTATCGGTATCTCTGCCAGAACAGGAATATTGAACTGCCTGGCCACTTTATCACACCCATTTTTACCGAATATATAATAACGGTTTTCAGGAAGTTCAAGTGGTGTAAACCAGGCCATATTTTCAACAAGTCCCAGAACAGGAACATTTACATTTTTATCGTTGAACATACTAATGCCCCTTATAGCGTCTGCCAGGGCAATTTCCTGGGGTGTGCTGACTATTAAAGCGCCAGTAAGTGATACTTGCTGAACAAGTGTGAGATGGATATCACTTGTTCCGGGTGGCAGATCAAAAAGCATAAAATCCAATTCTCCCCAGTCAACTTCGGTAAGCATCTGACCAAGGGCCCGGGATGCCATGGGACCTCGCCAAACCACTGCATTGTCTGAACTTACAAAAAGACCTATTGATAAAAATTTCACTCCGTATTTTTCCGCCGGCACTATCATTTTATGACCGTTCCTTTCAACGGCATATGGTTTAAACTCCTCAGCATCCATCATCTTTGGGATGGAAGGTCCGAAAATATCTGCATCTATCAGTCCTGTACGGTAACCTTGTTTTGCAAGAGCAACAGCCAGATTGACCGCAACTGTTGATTTTCCAACCCCTCCTTTTCCTGAAGCAATTGCCAATGTGTTTTTTACGCCCGGTAAAACCGGGAGTTCATCAGGCTCTCCGGCAATTTTCATGTTTATCTTAACATCAAGATTGCTGTCAATTGATTTAACGGCTTTTTCAACTACTTTCTTAAGTGATGATGAGAACGGATCCTTTTTCCCGGGGGAAACAAGTGATATTGAAACCTTGTTGCCTTCTATGCCGATACCGGCAACCATTTTCAATGTAACCAGATCATTTCCAAGAGTTGGGTGTTTAATGTTCTTAAGTATTTCTTCAATCTGCTCTCTTTTTATCATCAGTGCTTATTTAAACTTAAACTAAATTTTTATAACGAACCGGAACGTTTTTTATTATGTGAGGCGGCTAAGGCTTATTCAGTTCTGCAGATGGATCCCAAAATATTTTTTTAAATTCGACAACCTTGTCATTTTCAACTTTTACCCCCTCATTTTCGAGCAGTTGCTGCATTGCAGTGGAAGTCCCGAAATGTCTTTTCCCGGTAAGGAGTCCGTTCCGGTTCAAAACCCTGTGGGCGGGAACAAAAGGTGATTGGGAAAATGACTTGTTGAGAGCCCAGCCTACCATAATAGCTGATCTTCCGGTACCAAGATATCTCGCAATGGCACCGTATGATGTAACACGCCCCCCCGGCACAAGTCTGGTTACCTCATAAACACGTGAAAAAAAACAGTTATCTCTGTTACCGGATTTCTCCATTTCTGTATATTTAAATATCAATCATGCCCTGCTCCCTAACAGTTCCCTGAATCAATACAGCTTCTGTTGTTTATTAAATCTTCGGGAGGCCATTCAACTGTTATATCCTCCGGTATTTTGAATTTGAGGTAATGTATCTTTTTCCCCCCGGATAAAAACTGCTCCTCATAGAATGTTTTAATGTACGGAGAGCTCTCTTCTATATCCGAATTGTAAAGATCGGCAGAAGATATAATAAGTTCAAGATTGTTGAATTTAATTACGTTAAGTGTAAAATAATAAAGTTCAGAAGAATCTGTCTTCAGATGTAGCAGTCCGCCTTTTTTGAGAAACTCTTTGTACATATTCAGGAACCTTGGCGATGTAAGCCTCTTTTTTGGTTTTTTAGACTGAGGATCGGGGAAAGGAAGCCATATGGCGGAAACCTCTTCATGAGAAAAAAAAGCATTGAGTAACTCGATACGGGTTCGCAAAAACCCAACATTTTTCAGAGACTGCTGATAAACCTGCCTTGCTCCCTTCCATATCCTGGCTCCCTTTATGTCTACTCCCAGATAATTATTGCCGGGATATCTCTCTGCAAGACCGACGGTATATTCGCCTTTTCCACAACCCAACTCCAGTACCAGAGGATTCTTATTCCCGAAAAAATCGCTGTGCCACTTCCCGTAAAGAGAGTGTTTCTTGTTGAACACCTCCCTGAAGGAAGGCTGCACAACGTGGGAATACCTGTCAATCTCCTCAAATTTTGCAATCTTGTTTTTCGGCACAATTAATAGGGTTTATTAATTGGTTACTGATCATCAACTTTTTCAATGCGTACACCTACATCCGTAATTCCGGGCAGATCTTCAATGCGCATTGCCTGTTCAATTTCAAATGTATATTCCCCCGCTTCCGGAAAACGTACATACCTTCTGTATGGAAACCGGTTTTGCCAGATACTGCCAAACCCTTTTCCTGTCCATTCTCCTGAGGGATATGCAAGTATGCATTCAACGGTGTCGCGGGTATAGGCACCTCCGGGTGCGGTAGTTGTTACAAATAAAAAAAGGTTGCTTTTCGGGTATTTCCCTGTATTTCGAATATTGATGTAGACATTGTAAGCATTGAGAGTATCTTCAATATCCACTTTAAACACCGGTATATCATAACGGCTCCATACACCATCAGAAACCCCCCGGTTTTCCTCATATAATGTATTTTTATCGCAGGAGCAGAACAATATCGTAAAAACCGCAAATAGCAGATTAAATCTTTTTTTCATTTTTTGAGAAACAACTTTTTTTTTCAAACCGTCAGTGGGGAAAATTTATATTTTCAGTTTTGCCGGGGCAAAACAATTATTTATTTGTCTGTTGTTTTTTCTTCTTTCTCTTTTTTGCCGGCCCTTTATTCTTGTCGTCAAAACGTGTTATACTCTCCTCCGCAATAAAATCGTTGTCATTAGGCACCTTGCCGGTTACCTGCTTATCTCCGGCAAGTTTTTTCGGTTTTTTCCCGGCTTTGTTAATTTCAATTATCTCATTTACCCTCTCCAGTTTAACAGGGATTAGATTGAGAGTGGAATCGGGATCAAAAGAGTACCATATTATCCTTTTGTAAACGTCGGCTTTGACAAAATGAGCTGAACCCTCTTCTGTTTCGAGTACCTGGGAGACATCAGGAAAATCTTTCTTTGCATCCCTGTAACTGGCAACCTCGTAATTTATGCAACACTTCAGCTTGCTGCACTGACCAGCAAGCTTTTGGGGATTAAGCGATATTTCCTGAAGTCTGGCTGCATTACTTGTCACCGATATAAAATTGGTAAGCCATGAACTGCAACAAAGTTCCCTGCCGCAGGAACCCAAACCGCCAATCCGGCCTGCTTCCTGACGTGCCCCAATCTGGCGCATTTCTATCCTTGCCTTGAACTTGTCGGCAAGAACCTTTATAAGCTCACGAAAATCAACCCTCTCTTCGGCAATGTAATAAAAAATAGCTTTTGTCTTGTCACCCTGGTACTCAACATCACCTATCTTCATATCAAGGTTGAGCGATTCTGCTATCTTTCTTGCCTCTAACATGGTTGTCCGCTCCAGGGAGATTGCCTCCTTCCACTTTTCAATATCGGCAGGTTTGGCTTTCCTGTAAACCTTTTTTAACTCCTCCTTTGAAGGATCTACCCCGTATTTTTTAATTTGCTGCAGAACCAGTTCACCTGTTAGTGAAACTGCCCCTATATCATGGCCCGGTGATGCCTCGACCGCTACCAGATCGCCGGCATTGAGGTGCAGTCCGTTCACATTATAATAAAACCCTTTCCTTGTATTCTTGAACCTGACCTCCACGATATCCACCTTGTTGGGTGCGGACGGCAATCCCGATAACCAGTCATTTACATTAAGACTGTTACAGGTACACTCTTTAATACACCCCTTCTCCGATCTTTCAATCAGTGAAGGACATCCCCTGCAGAGCATATCCGAATTATATGTAGTACCGTTGTTTGACATCTTAATCCAGTTTGCAAAATTAGGAAAAATTAGCTTTTTAGCAATCTTGCCATTTTCAGTCCCATATCAAAAAGCACAATTTTCCCATAAGCATTTTTTTCTATATGTACACTTGCCTTATTTATTTCATCGGCAATAGGTAAAACATTGCCGGTATTGACAAAACGGGAAAACCTGGATGAAAATTCTTTCTCCTGTGCTGAAAGATAAATTATGTCTTTTGCTTTCAGGTTGAGCATGAAATTCTCCCGGATCATCCTCGTAGCATATTTAAGGAATTGTTTCTGCTTTTCACGTCCGAGTGCTGACATTTCATCAACCCAAGATGCGAGTGCAGCTATATCAGCCGCATAACAAATTCTCATGAAATTCACGAAATGGTTGAAAAAAAACTCATTTTGCTCATCCTCTTTTATAACAGATAGTGCCTTCAAATAGTTGCCTTCAGACAGATGAACAATTCCGTCGATTTTCTCATTGCCTGAAATTCCCAACTCTTTCTTTATTGCATCAGCCATGCTCTCGCTGTCAACCGGGGGTATCCTGACTATCTGTGTCCGGGAAACAACAGTGGGGAGCATCTGGGAAGTATCTTCCGTTACCAGAATAAACAATGTATTGGGATACGGCTCCTCGAGAATTTTTA
>SL_3KL_010_SEDDRAFT_10004647_pt1 | contig 12393 bp, 9 predicted proteins | sample SodLakKL_010_SED_2_FD_10381 | JGI IMG/M metagenome (IMG submission 10381)
TCAAAAAAATATTTTTCCTTTATTTGATTCTTTCATTTACTTTCCCAACCAGAAAAGGAGAATCAATTACATGTTCTGAACAATTTTTTTCAACTCTTTTTATACTACCCCAACCGTAACAATAAAGGCAACCATGAAGACAGGTATTATAATAACCTATATCCTGGCTTGGAATACAACCACATCCCCGCCTTTGCCCTGTGTCTTTTTTAGCAGGGACCCTTAGCCTAAAAATTTTAGCAATATAATCATTATCAATGCACTTTCCCCGCTCAATCCCGGTCCCTTCAAGATCTTTTTGGGCACAACCCTGGATGAGCATTCCCTTTTGCCCGGCAATTTCAGCCAGGTCATTGAGAAACTTCATCCTCTCCTGCTCCCGGTTTTCAGGAAGGTTTATTTCCAGCCCTGCTTTTTTCAGGCGTTTATCGGCCGAACGGTAAGGAGAATAAAAACTTATTATAACTCGCCTGGTCATCCCTTGTAAGGCGGAAGATAAATAATCAAACTTTTCCCTGTGGTAGGAAAAATCCATTGTTCGAGTAATTATAATCGGATCATATCGCCAGATTACCTTCTCCGGCCCGATTAGTCTGGATAACTCCTGGAAAACATCAATTCTTTTTTCAACCCTCTTCAGGCCTAGTTCAATCTCTTCAGAGTAGGGATTCAAAGTAAAAAGGAAGTAGTAATAATAACCCATTCTATCCAGTTTTCCCAGGTGGGGAATAAATGGAGCGGGATTTTTTGTCCAAAATACAAACAGGTCCACATCTTCCGTTTTTAAGCTTATCAATTTTACCTGTTGGGGATTGAAAGGGTTGCTTACAATGCAGTAAGCGCGGTTGATTTTATCCATGAACCAGGAAGAATAAAAGGCCGGGATATCTGTTCTCCGGCTGGCGCTTATAATCAAAACCTACACCCCCTAAAAACAAAAATCACCTGGACTCTATCTTGTATTTTGTCAGGAAACTTAAAACCCCTGCAAATGATTTTCTCCTCAATTTTCCTCGAATACCACTAAAGCTTTTTTATCATAAAAACACCGGAATTATCCGGTGTTTTAGTTTCATCTTTTATTTGGTTCTCTTTCCCTTTTATTCCGACTTAATTACACCGAACTCAAGGAAAATATTCTCATTTTCTCGAATCTGAACAACCTTCTTTGGAGTAATTACCTGGTATTCTTTTGGTAACTGGGCTGGATCTATGCCCACTTCATATAAACCCGGGCCAATCCTTTCAAAAAAGAACATCCCCTCCCCATCCGTGCTATCCCTCCTCCGATCCAGTAGGATGGTTATATCAGAAAGTAATGGTTCTTCTTTATCCCGAATACCATTTCCGTTTTCATCAAGGTAAACAACACCTGCGATAAAAGAAACGTGGTCCGTGCCAGAAGGGTGTCTCTGCCCAAAAATATTGCCTCCTGCAAACCCTATTGTCTGGTTTATTGAAAACCCAAAAGTATACTCAGGATCCACGGATGTCGAAGAACGATAGGTTCGAGCTGCATCCAAAGAAATACCTAAACCTGATGAAAAGGTTTTTGTTGCGCCTATTCCGGCTTTTATTTGAGGCTCTTCCCTGGAATTTGTCGGAGTCAGATACTCTCCTCGCAGGGACAATCTAAGATTTAAATCCGGGTTATTATAAAAAACGGTACCCTTGCTTGTGTAAAAAGCGTCTCCCTTTTGGGGTAAACGAGTGTATTTCACCTCACCTGTAGAATAAAACTGACGGGAAAAGTAATAAGTAGCCGCAAGCCCCAGTTCTATTTTTCCGGGTTCAACCAGATCTTCACTGTCTTTCTCTCCCTCTCCCTCGAGTAAACCGGTCGCTGTAATTATTAAATTATCACTTGCGGTAATTCTTGCTCTAGCATCAGCCTTTGCTTTCAATTCCTCAAATTCAGTTCCCAGCCAAAAAGCAGATGTGCTTATATTTCCCCCAATTAGGAAATTATCTGCAAGGTTCCGCGTAAGACCAAGGTCCAAAATTATTTCAGACAATAAATATGGGTGATGGTCCCCGGGATAAAGATATCCCCCGAGAAAACCTATTTTACTTCGGGTCGAACCTCCGGGGGTATAAGATCTGTGTTCAAAAATTAAATCCATGTCAATAATATCATTGTAGCGGATGTTTCCGTCTGTACCTTTATCAATATAAAAACGATGCCCTATAGCCCCGGTAAAACCCAGAGATAGCCTTCTTCCATCCCGGTAATTGACAGTTGATTCTACCCTCTGGCCGGTTTTATATTCCATATCCCAGATGGGCCGATATAATTCACCAGTTAAAGATAAATTATAATTTTGAGATATTTCATAATCAATACCTGTCCAAACATAAAAACCGGAATTTTCCCTAACCCCCACCGTTACCGGGGGGGGGACATAGGAGAAACCAACTTCAAAATAACCTTTTTCCAGTGTATAAAGCATTTCCGACCTGACGCCGTGGGCTATTTCACCGAACATTCCCCCCGCAAGCCAGTCAACTGAAAAAAGCAGGGGAACATCAAAGGGCCAAAAAGCAAGCCCCATTACATTGCCAACTTCAACAAAATCCTTGGGCTCACCGCTAGAATCAAAATCCCTTAAACCTGCAATTTCCCAGGTTCCCGTAACCCGGTCGGTAATTGCAAATTTTATTTCCTGTCCAACAATATCACCTTTATAATCTCTTCCGTCTTTTCCTCCATACCTTCCGAGGAAAACAAGGTATTCCCAAACTCCCTCCTCCAGAATATTGGGGCTTCCTGGGATTTGTTTTTCTATCTCTACAATTTCCCCATCAAACCTCCTTATTTCAATCCTGATATTGTTGGTTCGGTTGGGAATAAGAGAAACCTCCTTAAAATTGTAAGACTGTTCTCCCCTGAAAATGTAAATCTCGTCCACCCGGCGTTCATTAACAAAAAGTGTGACTGTATCCCCCGGACGCGCTTCTCCAGAAATCGAAGTAAAGGCCCGAACAGAACTTATTCTCCATTCGGGAAATTGGTATAAAAACCCCCGGAAACTTTTCCTACCAAGTGTTTGCCCCAGGAAAACCCTGCTATCCCCGATTACAATTAACTGATCTCCTTCTGTGTACCGAAGCCGAAACATGGGAATCGTTAAATCCAAATCCCCTGTAGAAAACCCATAATCCCCTTTACCCCTCAGGGAAAAAGCCCAGTCTCCTGCTCTTCCATGCAGTGTAGTCATTTGGTTAAGGGTGACGTGCTGCTCGTCTTCATCCACCCATTTATACTCTACTCCAACCGTGTATTGAATTGAACCAATTGAAAAATCAGGTCCTACCACTTCAGGAACTATCTCGGTTACCGGGGGACGCGGATCTATCAACTGTTCTAAAGGAGTTTTAATATATTCCCAACGGATATCCAAAATATCGACGCTCAACTCGAGGGTTTCAGAATTCCAGTCAATTAGGACTTCTGTAAGGAACTCAATTGCTTCAGGAGAAACATACAGATCACCTTCAAAAACCTTCTGGGTTTCTACCCCCCAGGGAGGATGTTCGATAAAAACTCCCGTACTGGGATCAAAATCAGTAGAGTAAGGTAGCATTAAACCGGGAAAATGCTGATAATACATCTCCTGTAAATAATCATGGTTTAGGCCCAGTTTTTCTGAGAAAGCCCGGAGAGGAATTAAAATATTTCCCTCTATTACCAGGATTTCGAAAAAATAATCGACCAGGATAATTTCTTTGTCTAAAAGGACGACCAAAGCAACAAACTTGGTCTCTAACTCTTCTTCTGCCAAAACTGTGACGGGATAAAAAAAGGATAAGATTACTAAAGAAAAAATAATAAGAAATGAACTCAAGTTCTTTTGCAAAGGGCTTTGATCCATCCTGACCCATCCCTTCTCTTTTAGAGTTTAATTTTGCAACCAAAATAATTACCTCTTTTAACAACACGATTAAATTTCTATTTTTTAACGGCCCAATCTTCATTAAACTTTTTTGGGTAAAAGGGAATTTCTTTCAAGAAAAATTTCTTAACAAAAGCATCATTTTTTTAAGCCAAGGGGAAGGAAAGCTTCCCGGGACCCTGGATTTCTAGAGAACAATTATTGTTTTTCTAAATAAAACTGCAAAAACTAAAACTCATACCGAATGGGAATTAAAAAGTTTTCAACTGCAAGATCCTGAGGAGTCAGTTTTACTGAAAATTCTTTCCTTTCCCCTGCAGTTGTAAAAGCAGGAAGAGTTTCACCTAAAACTTTTAGCTGATGCTCTCCGAGAGGGACATTTTCCAGGTAAAAAGTTCCATCTCGCTTTGTATAAATTACCCGGTCAAGGTTTTCAACATAAATCCCTACAAAAGACATTGGTTCATCTCCAGCATCATATGTTCCGCTCAAATTCCGATCTAAAAACACTCTACCCGAAATAATTCCATTAGCGGTAACGGCAAATTCCAGGAAGAAATTTTCGTTTTCTCGTAATTCAACAACCTTTGGTCGGGTAACAATTGTATATTCTGCTGGAAGAAGGGTTTCATCAATTTTTACTTCATAATTTCCAGTAAGCAAATTTTCAAAAAGAAACCTTCCGTTTTTATCTGTTGCCCCCCTGATTCCCCCTAGTAAAATGGGGATATCATCCAGAAGCGGTTCTCCTTTGTCATAAATCCCATTCCCATTTAGATCAAGAAAAACAAGTCCACCTATAAAATTAACATGTTGATTGGAACCGGGATGGGTTTGCCCAACAAGCCTGCCTGATCCAAACCCGAGAATCTGGGAAAAACCCAACTCAATAGAATAAACCGGTTCTGTATCAAACATTGTTTGGTAACTCCTTTTGACCTCAAACTCACCTGTCAATCCCGATTCAAAGGTCCAGCTCAAGCCTGTCCCCGTGGAAACCTGGAAATTCTCCCTTCCAGTCAGCGGTGATCTAACCCCCAGATTTAAGTTAAACCTTCCTCTACGCTCCCCCCAGTAATGAGAAAAAGAACCCCTAGCTGAATAAAAAGAGGTATCTAAATATGGATAAACAATATAGGCCCCCCCTAGGCTTAAAACCGTATCATAACTAAAAAAATGCATTAAATTAAGGCCCAAGCTTGCCTCTCCCTGTTCGAATTCGGTTAAACCGGTTTCTTCAAAATATAAAGTTGAGTCCGCACTACCACTTAAAAAAGTATTATCAGTTATAGACCAACGCGAAGCTGCTTCCAAACGTAGTTTACCCCCAATTAATTCCTGTTCGATAAACCTTGCATCCATTTCAAAATTACCTGTTATATTTATTGACGGTGTAAGGGATAAAGACAGTTCAACTTCTGAATCTAAGTTATCCTCCCTTCTGGTAATCCCATCCTCAATTGAAAGTTGCCCGGCCAGATATCCGAGTAAAATTCCCCAGGAATAAGCATTTGTTCTTTTTGCATGCTGGATCCGAAAACCCAGGTCGTTACTTTCAACCCTAATAAAATCTTCACCGTTTCCTTCCACGTCAAATTCCCTAGTTCCACCAATTAAAGAGAGGGTAAGTGAACCCAGTCGATTATCCCTATATAAAACCGAAACTGTTCCTCTATCCATTGTTGAAAAAGACATCTCCGGAAGTGATCGTCGGAAATCTCCAGTCAACCTTAGACCCCATTTTGTTGTAAGATCATAACGCCCTGTAAGAACAAACCTTTGCCCATCGATTTCCTTAATTGTTCTTGTTACTTTTGGCTCAACATAGGAGTAACGACCTTCAAGGTAACCCCGGTTAAAACCCTGTAATAGGTAAGCTCGATAACCCTGGGCAAGGTCATAAGCATATCCGCCCACCAGCCAATCCAAACCCAGAACTGTGCTACCCAGTGGACGACCGATTAACCTGATAACGGAGCCAACTTCCGGAAGCTGGTATTCCCCGTCGACAAGACTTTGTAATCTTAGAATCTCAACATCCAGAGAAACATTGTTTGCAATCGAATATTTAAAGGCTCCCCCAAGTATATTACCTTTATAATCATCTACTCTCCCCTGTAACCCTGCAGAGAGACTAATCTCACTTGTTCCTTCTCTCAATATATCCGGGTGCCCGACAATTTTCTTTTTTAACTCTTTAACCCTACCATCAGGTTTTTCAATTATTATTCTTACCTCATTCGCCCTCCTGGTAACAAGCAGAACATTTTTAAAAAGGTAAACTTCCTCTTCACCGATTACCTGAGAACTTATAGGCCTCCCATTTACAAACAATTGAACCCGGGACCCTTGCTCAGCCTCCCCTGAAATAGTCGTGTAGGAAAATTGTTTGCTGGAAAAAGAGCCTGGAAACTGAAGATGCACACCTCTTAAAGAAGTTCTTCCCAGAGTTGAGGGATAATTGATTCCGCTATCTCCAATAATCGCCCTTACCCCTTCATCTCTGTAGGTAGCCCGGATTAAGGGAATATTCAGGGAAAAAGCTGAACGAGTAAAATTATATGTTGAAGCTAGACCCAGGGAAAGGGCCCAGTTTTGAAATCTTCCATGAAGGTTAATTCTTTGTCGACTGGAAAAAAACCAGCTCCCGTCAGGTGATCTCTGGGAAATTCCGGAAATTTTATATTGGAAAGACCCCAGAGAATAATCCGGGCCAAAGGTATCAGGTACCAGTTTAACCGTTCTAAATGGATCTTCAGGAGTTTCGGGTTGATCCTCCCGGGGAAACTCCTCATCATCCAAATCCAGGATTATGGTGACTTCCTGCCGCCTTGGGTTCCAGTTGATTTGCGCACCGGTAAGGTGTTCGATTAAAGAAGAGGAAACAAAAAAGTCCCCCTCGTGCTGAATTGGGGGTTGGACTGATAGTTCAGGGTACCCTTCATAAATACCCAATTTAAAGTCAATCCTGGCACTCCTGCTACTGGGAACATGTTCAATATAAAGAGCATCTTCCTCTCGGAAATACCGGATTTGCAGATCCAGATGTCTGGAAATTTCAGAAACAGGTAAAAGAATGTAATCCTGCTTATCAAGGATCTCAAAAAAATCATCCCACCAAAGATCTAGAGCCTCAGTCTTTATTTTAAGAATTACAATACTGGTTTCTTCACCGGCAGCTTTTACAAAAGAGCCATGCAAAAAAAACAAAAGTAAAAAGATGATTGTTAACTTGAGAAAAATATGCCTTTTTTTCTGCATGCCAATACTCCTCTCCTACCTGCTAATCTTCAACTCGAAAAGGAATAACTTCATTTAATCTAAATTCTATGTCTGTGGCTTTCAATTCAAGAATTAACCTGTATTCTCCAGGCGGATATGTTTTTGCAAATTGGATATAAATGGGTCTTGCTGTTTCTGGTAAAAAAACCTTTTCTGATACTTCTCCTTCCTCAAAGATTTCTCCTTCAGCATTTAAAACCCTGTAATCAATGGTAAATCGAGCATGCACAAAAGAAGGGTTTCCCAAAAGAAGTGCTGCCACCTGTTGGCCACTTGGACCACTTAACACTTTACCTTCTATCAGCAGGAAATTAAAACTGAATTCGCTGGGCCTTGCATAGATTAGAGCGCCAATCATTGTTTTAATTACCGCTCCTAACCCTTCCTCGATTTCGGCTTCTTCCTCGTGCTCGAAGAAAATGATTCCTCTCCGCTCAAAAGGTTCCCCTTCACCTTCTGGGAAGTTTATGGTAAATCTTACTATCTGCGATTCCCCCGGTCCTAGGGAAAACTGTCGTGGGTTGAAACGGATTAAACCATCTAAGGATTCTTTTAAAGTTCCCATTTCAAATTCAACCAGTTCATTTTTTTCATTAATATTCCAATCATAACAGACGGCATTTAAGGTAATTGGAAAATCAAAGTTGTTGGTAACAATAATGGAATCAGTTGTTCTACCCCCAGGGGGAATGTGGAAAATAAACCGAGAAGGTTCTATCCGGATGCTTGCTTCAACTGGTAAAGAAACCGCCAGCAAAACTAGTAAAAGGGCCAAAAGGCAAATTACCTGATGTTTTCTCCTTGGGTAAGCCATTATTAACCACTCCTTGGATTGTTAAGGGGTTGGCAAAAACACCAACCCCTATTTTCTTTCTTGGAACCAATCACTTTGGATTATTTATAGGCTTTTTTCTATGCTTGAGGTTCGTTATTTCCGTTGTTATTGTTACCGAAATCGTCAGCGTATATTTTGAAATATACACAGGTTTCATACATACCGGCATCCATGTGGATCCAGGGAACCCGGAACTGGAAGAACATAACATAGGTGTTGCAGGGCGTTAGTCCTTCAAATTCGGCGAACCCTAAATTAATGGTTTCAGACCAATCCTCGTGGTCATTAGCATCCATTTCCCCAGCGGGATCAAAGAAATAGCGGGTCTGGATGTAAACCTCGTTGTCAGTACCCATAGCAAAAGGATCAGCCGTCAAGGAAACGTTATAGCCAATATTACCATAAACCTGGACCCTAAAAATGTCGCAGGCGTGAATGAAAGTTTCTGCATTATCAGGATCCTTGTCGGCACCCGGACCGATGCTGGAGAAAATTCTATCACCATCAACCGCGTTAATGAAGTTCCAGTCCTCATCTACTACACCAGTCAATTCCGGATGGAAAAGCATAATGATTCTTTCACTTCCGTGGCGGATAATGGGATTATCAGCATCATCAATTCCAATGGTTTTTACTTTGGTTTTCCCGGCATTACCTACAAGCATCATTTCCAGGTAACAGGGAATGTACAGGCGAGCAGGAACTTTAATTTGCGCGTTTTGAGGACCCCAGTTTTCTTTAATTCCATCGGGTGCTTCTACCTGGATCCCTTCGACAACTACATAATGAGTGGTGTTTTCCCCGCGTGCAGCATCAAAAATACTTTCGAATTTGGATTCAGTATAATTTTCAAAAATACCGCCTCCAACTTCCCAGAATCCCCAAGTCTGATCAAAGTTCCACCCTACCTCTTCACCTGGTTCATATAATGCTGCAGCAGTTAACGAAAAGACCATAACAACACTTAAAGTCAAGAACAATACGAGCATTTTTTTCATTTTCTTTTTTCCTCCTCATTGGATTTTTTCTTTTTTGCTGGCCGGTTTCACCACTGGCTCGACCCCACCCTATTGGTGACCAATTAAAAAGCGGGGCGTCGTAACCTCCAACGAGAAAGACTATTCTTAAAAAAAGACTGCTCCTCCCTATCAATCCTTACCCTTACTCCAAACCACCCCCTTTTCAACCATCAATCTTCCACCACTGTTGCTTTAAAAACCATCGGCAGAGCAAAATTACCTGCAGGAAGCGAAATGTAGTCTTTTACTCTTAAAAAATAGGGGATTTTAACCCAGAAAGAACCATCTTCAAAAGTTGTCGGCCCTCCCCCGCCGAGGAGAACTTTCTCCTCTTTAAGCCGAATTGATAGCTGAGTTAAAACCTCAAATCCACTTTCTTCTTCTGCCACAAGGACCAGTTCCAGGTTTCCCAATTTTAATTCTTCTATCGGTAAACATTCGAGGTAAAGTTTCCAGTTGGAATTTGAACCAACTCTTACTTCCCCAGGAATTCGGTTAATTAAAGTTCTCGCTTCTTCACCTCTGCTGCCAACAAAAATTTCTCCAATAACTGTTTCAATTATCACCCAGGGATCAATTTTCAATCGAATGGGCAGGAACCTTTCTTTAATCAACCCTTCACTGTTCATTTCACGGATAAACAGAACCGTGCTATATTCCCCGGGCCTATCCTGGGGTTTAACTGTGAAATTTAGAATTAACGGCAGGGCGGCTGTATTTTCATCGGTCAGCAATTGATGTTCCGCGGGAACAGCGACCGGGTCCATATCCACCCAGTATATCCCTCCACGGGTTTCTAACTTCAACCGCTGCCCTTCCAGGGTGAGCAACCTATCTTCTGTGGCGGGTAAACTTTCCAACCCCACTTCCAGGTACTCCACCCCCTCATCGGCCAGGGGCACAAGAACCGCCACCGTCTTAGTTATTTCTTCTGTGGCGGTATACGTGCCGAAGTCAACTGCTGGCCGTCCAGCCGCTCCTGCCGACGATGCTATCAGGAATAAGGTTATTAAAATCAGCAAGGTGACTTTCTTTTCCATTCTTTTCACCCAACCTTTTTGGTTATTCTGCCGGTTTTGTTTCCAATAAAGTCTCCTTGATTTCATCCCAGTTTTGCAAAGTAATACTCGGTTCGATTTTCCCTTCTTTTTCCAGTGCTTCCTGGATTAACATTACCATTTCCAAAAAGCTGCGAAAAAAACGCCTCCGCTCATGTTTAACGCCCAGCCACTGGATTTCTCCCTGCCAGGTTGCATGCTGCCGGAACTGGACACGAATTAGGAAATCAGTGGAACCAATTTTCTTTTTCTTATCAACTGTCTTTGGGGACAACGTTTTCACTCCCTCATTCATTTTAAAAGGGCTTTAAACTTCGCATAAATTTAAACAAGCGCTCCCCCTGTTTATCAACGGAACCTTCATCATTGTCCCAGGATCTCGGATTCTCAAGGGAAAGGTCGGGGTTAATCCGTTCAAGGTATTTTCCTAAAATATAAGCAAGTTCAAAAAAGTTACCAAATTTCTCCTGGGCACCGGATCCTAAATTCTTTATTTCTCCCTGAATATCTTTCCCATCCCGGGAATAAATTTTTATTGAAAACGCTGGCTCTTTTTCAACAACCAATCGCTTATCTGCCACTTTTAAGGCCCCCTATTCCCAGAAGCAAATATCCGTATAAGCTAATACACCTTCCTTACTTGAAGTATAACACCCCTATTTAATTCTGTCAGTTATTCAAGGGTTAAAATCAGGTTAGATTAAGGTTATAAGAAAAAGGCCCTTCTTTAGGTAGTTCTTCCAAGCAAAAATTATTTTCTTCCTGATTTAACAATATTTTAAAAAGAATATCTAACCAAAATAAAAAAGAGCCCCTTGCGGGACTCCCCTAAATTTCATTCCACCTGTGTTCAAATTCCATTTCAGTATCAACAAATTCCGGGGTTACATTCTTTTTAATTCTCTCCATAATTTTCCCTATCTCTCCCGGAGGAACATTGGTAAGAATTGCCATAAAATTTCTTAAACCCCAATTACAAAATACATCCCCTTTGCGCAAATTTTTCTTTAAAGAATTTTTTAAGCTTTTTCCGATCTGTTCAACTTCAGAATCCGGACATTCCCCATTTAAATTCAAATAAACAAGGTATCCGGGGTTCTGCCTGCGTTCACTTCTGCTTTTTTCAAGCTCATAGATCAACGAAAAATTCTCCAGACTGCTTTCAAAAGCCCCTTCCTCTCGACTCCTGGCCTGCAACTTTTGCAAAATTTCTTCTGGGTTTTCGGGTTTTTTGCTCTCTTTTTTCAGGGATTCTCCTAGGCCTTTTAAAGTTGCAGGAACATCCAACCCATTTTCTTTGTATAAAGAGGCGGCTTCTTGATACTGGATTAAAGCCAGCCCAGCTTTTCCTCCATCAATCAGGGCCTTTAAAGAACTAGTATGCAGTTTTTCTTCCAGGGGAACAATACGCAGGCCTTTTTCGCAAAGCTCCCAGGCTTCCTGGTACCTGGCTTCCTTTCTTAATAGTTCATTCGCCTCCAGCATGGCCCGTAAATAGAGCTCTCGGTAGTGATTGCGGGCAGGAATAGCCCAGTAAGCATGCGGAACATCCCCCAGGTAATTCCCCCGATAAAGGGATAGGGCTTCAAGGTAAATATCAATGGCTATTTCAGTTGATTCTTCGGCAACCTGTCTACCTTTCTTACACAGGGTTTCAAAAACTTCAGCATCAAGCCAGTAATGTGATTTTTCATTGAATAAATAACGACCCTGGGAACAGTTAATATACTGTTCCCCATTTTTCACTTTAGTTTTATCCTTTCCCAGAGAACGTCGAAGATAAAAAACGAGGCTCTTCAAAGCCTCCGAGGGGTTAACACTTTCTTCCAGGGAAAGATACTTATACATTTGCTCCGATGATAAGGCCTGTCCCTTATAAGTAATTAATACTTGGAAAAGTCGCCATCTTTTATTCAACCGTTGATCTTCCCGGGAGATAGCCTGTCCACCTCTCCTGACTTCGAAGCGGCCCAGGCTGAAAACCTGGAGAGTATTTTTGTCCATGGCATCCACTTTCTACCACCGCTTTCAGAAAAGTTTTCTCTTCCCGAAACAAAACCCAATGAAAAATAATTTAATTTTTTTAAATTTTTAAGCAAGGAAAATCTTCTACTTTTTTTTACAAAAACCTTCAAAACTTTAGCAATTTAATAAGCTTTTTTCCTAAAGGTTTTCTTGGTTTGATGGAGGAAATCGCAATTTTTGAACTAATAGAGTAGGGAAACCATTTACATGGCTCCCCCCTCATCAAACCGCACGTGCCTTATTAAGGCATACGGCTTACCAACGTGATTAGACTATCAATC
>SL_3KL_010_SEDDRAFT_10004648_pt1 | contig 12393 bp, 11 predicted proteins | sample SodLakKL_010_SED_2_FD_10381 | JGI IMG/M metagenome (IMG submission 10381)
CTGGGGACAGTTCGAAGGCCTCATTATCTGGTGGTGGTGGGTTACAGCCCCGAAGGCATTATCGCAAATACCGGCACCCGCCAGCATCATAACATTTCATGGAACCGTTTTTTGAAACAATGGCATCGGACCCAAATGTGGACACTGCACATTCATCCCAGGGTGCATGAAAATAGATAATTTCTTTCAGGTACTATATAATGGTTGCCCTTAAACGTGTTTTTTTGAAAGCTTGTCTTATCGGAGTGCTCTTTTGGACAGCGGGTTGCAGTTTTCCGCAAATTATTGTTCTGGAAGATCCTCTTACTCCTCAGGAACATCTTCAGCTTGGACTTTCATATGAAAATCGCCAACAGCTGGAGCTTGCCAGGAAAAAATATCGGAAGGCTGCCGACCATGGTATTCCGGAAGCATTTCTCTTTATGGGCAACGTTGCTTATCAGGAAAAAAAATACCAGGAGGCAGAAACCAATTACCTCGAAGCCATAAGAAAAATGCCGGAAGACCCCAGAGCATACAATAACCTGGCATGGGTATATTACAAGCAGAGAAAAAATCAGGAGAAAGCTGAAAAACTGGCACGAAAGGCTTTAGAACTCGCTTCACCCGATAATCTTTCCGATTACCAGGACACCTTGGAAAAAATCCTTTCAATCAAAGAACCTTAAACCGTTATCGGTCCGGAGTCGAAAATGAATATTCGGAGTCTGTTTTTATTTTTTTTAGCCATGATGCTTGTTGGGGTGGTGGGATGTGAAAATGATCTTTCACCGGTGAAAGTCGATATGACCCAGCGTGAGGAAATATCAACAGGGGCACGTCAACCGGTAATTACATATGCATATTTGCCTCAATTTTCCCACACGGTTTCCTTTGAACGTCATCACCGCATGGTGAGATATCTTTCCGAGGCCACAGGTTTGAACATCCAGCAGATTTTTCCTGAGACTTTTTATGAACACATGCTGATGCTTTCACAGGGAAAAATCGATATTTCCTATGCCAATCCTTTTGTATATGCACTCACGGCAGAACGTTACGATGCAAGGGTTTTTGCCAAGATTATAGAGTTGACCGGTGAGGCGGCATTTGGGGGTTTGATTATTACCCGGCGGGATAACCCGGATATTGAGAAAATCGAAGACTGCCGGGGGAAAAGATGGATAGCGGTGGATCAGTTTTCTGCAGGAGGTTATTTATTTGGTTTGGGATACTTTATGGATCATGGTATTTTGCAGGAAGATTTTGCCGAAATTGTTTTTGCACCAGGTCCCGGTGGAAAACAGGAAAGCGTCATTCTGGGCGTATATGCAGGTCGCTACGATGTGGGAACAGTCCGGGAAGGTGCCCTGGAATTGCTGGAAGATAAAATCGACCTTTCTCAAATAAAAATACTGGCCAGAACACCGCGGTATCCCGGATGGAATTATGCAGCAAGGGCCGGATTGGCTGAAGAAGTTGTGGAGGACATCAAAAAAGCCATGCTCAGCCTGGATTATGGAAAACCTGATCACCGCATAATTCTCAACAAGGCGGCCATGAAGGGAATCATTCCTGCAAGCCCGGAAGATTTTAATGCCGTGCAGAATCTGATTGTGAAAGCTGGATTAAAATAACATTGACCACGCTTTTTGGTCAAAAAGATCATTTGCAAAAAGAAGGAGTGCGAAAGCTGTGCTTTCGCAAAGTATGCATTTTTTCAATCGATTCATTTCCAGGCGCTCTTTTCAGAGTAAAATCAACATGGGGCTGGCCATCATTATCATCTGCTTTGGCTTGCTTCTTGGGGTCATGAACCACCACGTCAGTTCCCGGGCCGTTTTGGAAGAAACTCTTAAACGTGGAGAGGCATTGGCCGTGAATCTCTCGGCCAGATCGGTGGAATCTATTTTATCCATGAATTTTTTACGCCTGACCACCCTCGCAACAGATATGGCCCAAAGCGGTAATCAGGAGGATATTGTATACGTTTTCATTATGGATCCTCACGGGCAGGTGCTGGCACATACCTTCAGAAACGGCTTTCCCGTTGATTTGAGATTTGCCAATCCGGTTGATGATGATCAGAATTTTTCATATCAGCTTTTAGATACAGGAACAGAACTGATCTATGACTTTGCTTCCCCGGTAATGGTGGGAACCACAAGATTGGGTACTGTTCACGTCGCACTGTCTCACTCCACCATAAGGTCATCCCTTAACCGGCTCATGTGGGTCAATATGGGCATAACCGTTGGAGTAACGCTTTTGGCACTTATCGGAAGTTCATTTTTTGCCAGCACCGTCACCAGGCGAATAAATGCTTTGCGCCATCTTGCCGACGAAGTAGTCAAGGGTGATTTGGATATTCATATAAGCCCTCCCACCGATCAAAATTGCTGGGAAATCAGGGACTGCGAAGATAAACAGTGTCCAGCTTATGGCGATAAAAAAATCCGGTGCTGGTATGTTGCCGGATCATTTTCTCCGGTGTTGGGTGAAGATGGATTACCGATAAATAACCAAACCTGCCTTTCATGCAAGGTGTATCGTCAAAATGTCGGGGATGAAATTCAAAGCCTTTCCGAATCTTTCGAATTTATGGCATTAACCTTGAAAAACCATATCGATGAATTGCGGTTGTCTGAACAAAAACTGGCAAGACAAAAACAGCTTCTGAAAACGATTTTGGATGTAACTCCCGATCTTGTAACCCTTCAGGATGAAAATCTGCGGTATCTTGCCGTCAACAGGGCTTTTTGCCGGTATATCGGACGGGATGAACATGAGATCATCGGATCCACGGACAGCGAATTGTTCGATGAAAAGCAGGCAGATCAACACTTTCATGAGGACATGCAGATTTTAAAAACAAAAAAGCCATTGTCAAAAGAAATCATGACCAAAAGCAGTCAGGGCAAAAAATGGTTTCATATGGTCAAGCTTCCTGTGGAGGAAGAAGACAAAATTATCGGCCTGCTGTCCACCGCCAGAGACATTACCGTAGTCAAACAGTACCAGGAAAANCTGATCCATTCTCAGAAAATTGAGGATTTGGGACGCCTTGCAGGGGGGGTGGCCCATGAAATCAATACACCCTTGAGCATAATTCTTGGCTATGCGCAATTGCTGCTTAAAGATCTGCCTGCGGATGATCCCGTGAGTCAGGATGTGGCCATTATCGAAAAGCAGGCCCAGAATTGCCGTAAAATNGTGGCCGATTTGCTGAGCTTTTCCAGAAGCTCAGAAAAAAAGAGAGCACAATTGGATATCAATGTTTCCATTCGGGAAGTGGTGGATTTGGTGGAACATATTTATCGTCAGAACCGCATTAAAATAATGCAGGAGTTGGATGACCAGATTCCTCCCGTTTTTGGAGACAAGGAAAGGCTCAAACAGGTATGGATGAACCTTTTTAACAATGCTGCGGATGCTATCGAGAAGGATGGGTGCATCTTTGTCAAGTCAAAACTATGTGCCCATCGAAAACGACTGGTAGTCTTTGTGGCGGACACGGGGAGTGGAATCGCGGAAGATGACCTTGACCGGATTTTTGAACCTTTTTTTACCACCAAATCTGTCGACAAAGGTACCGGTCTGGGGCTCTCGGTAATTTTCGGAATCGTAAAGGATCACGGAGGGCGTATCAGCGCCCTGAGCCCGGTGCCCGGTGAGTACATGGATATGTATCCGCCATGCGAGGGCGAGCTGGGACCGGGAACCATTTTTTTTGTTGAACTTCCTCTCGAAGGAGACACCCTGCCACCGGATGAATGTATCGAGATCGGAAAAAATTAATTAGCAGCGCCAGTAACATGAAGGAGGGGCAATGGCTGAAATACTGGTTTTAGACGATGTTCAGGATGTGGGCATGATGATTCAGCGAATACTGAGTCGAAAAGGACATCAGGTCCATGTCTATTGTGATGAGGAACCGGCATTTGAGCATGCCCGGAAAAACCCTCCACACATGGCTATCCTGGATATCAAATTGAAAAAGATGAGCGGGGTGGATGTTTTGAGAGAACTGAAAAAAATCAATTCCGGTATACGGGTGATGATGCTTACCGGTTATCCCACCCTGGAAACGGCAAAGGAGTCTCTTGAGCTTGGGGCCGATGAATACTGCGTCAAACCCATTGATATCAATGAACTGGAAGAAAAAACCGAACAAATTCTGAACAAACTATAGTGATGACCCTGAAAAAAATCAAAAAATGGGCTGAACGTTTTTTCGTTCCGGATGAATCGGCACGCAGGCAGTTCGGCTTCTATCAGCAGCTCCTGCGCGAGGACAGAAAATGTCTCCGGCTGATCACCCGGTTTGAGGAAATTGTCCATGGCCCGGTCATAGTGGACTGGTTACAAATATCCAGGCTGGTTCAAAACATAGCCGACGCTGTGGGACAACTTATTGATTGCCTGGAACAAATGCGGCCAGGTGCATATCCGGATCTGCTACCTGCATATAATCGCATCTGCCGGGAAACGTTTTATTTAATTCCCCATTACCGGGGGAAAAAAATTCCTCCCTATGTGCTTACCCTGAAACAAGCGTCGGAATACCCCCGACAGGTGGGTAACAAAGCGTACAGCCTTGCGCGCATTATCAGAGAAACAGCCGTTTCTGTCCCCCCCGGTTTTGTTGTGACCGTAAACGCTTACCATAGCTATCTGGAAGAAAACAATCTCCACGGATTTATCGGAAAACAGCTCAAAACCCTTAATCTTCAGAGGCCTCAACACCTTCAAAAGGCTGCATCCAAAATGCGTAGGGCAATTTTAGAAGGAACTGTCCCCCCAAAAATTAAAGAGGGCATCCTTTCCGTGATGGAAAATATGAAGGCCGAAACCGCCTTTCGCACCATGGCTGTCCGCAGCAGCGCCAGGGGGGAGGACGGAGAGGTGTCTTTTTCAGGCCAGTTTGAAACAGTACTTGATGTAAGTTTTGAGGACATTCTTAACGCCTATAAAACTGTGCTGGCAGGTAAATTCTCTGTCAGAGCCTTGACCTACCGGCTCTATAACGGTATCAGCGATGCGGAAACACCCATGGCAGTGCTTTTTATTCCCATGATCGATGCGCGGACAAGCGGAGTGGTCTATACCCTGGATCCGATGGATATGTGCGAGGGGGCCTGCCTGGCCATTTTTGCTGTGACCGGTCCCGGCAGTCGCCTTGTGGATGGCACCACAAATCCTGATGTTTTCCTTATTTCCCGGCATGACCCAACGTCTTTTTTGGCCAGGCACCCGGCAGTTGAAAATAACCCGTCATCTTCACAAAATGGGGTTCAAAACAAATCAAAAAACCTTTGTCTGGATGACCAATCCGCAACTGTTCTGGCAAAATGGGGTCTTGAACTGGAGTCTCTTAACAAAGCGCCACAGGATATTGAATGGGTCCAGGATCAAAATAATAAACTTTTTGTGCTGCAATCAAGACCCATACCCGGAGCACGAGGATTGCCGAAATTACAGGAGTTGACGCAACCTTCCGGAGCAAAATTGAAGAAAACAAACCAGTATGCCCTGGATTCCGCACCACCGGTTCCTGAAAACCATGATTCTTTATTGCTGAAAACAGGCAGTCCTGTGAGTAAGGGCGTTGCTTCGGGAGCCGTTTATTTCCTTACCGATGACGCGCAAATGGAAGATGTTCCCGAAAATGCGGTATTGTTGACCCGCAGAATCCCACCCTCATTGGCAAGCATCATAAATAGAGTCAGTGCCATCATTGCCCGGGAAGGGAGCAAAGTTGGCCATTTTGCCTCTGTGGCCAGGGAATTCGGCTTGCCGGTCGTTGTCGGAACAGGTGATATGTCCGATTGCCTTCAGCCGGGACAAATGGTTACCGTTGATGCTTACCGGGGGGCGGTTTATGAGGGAACCGTTGAAGAACTGATTTCCTGGAATAAACAACAGCAAACAGAACTGACCCCACCCTTTCAGAAAAAGTTGAAGCCATTGTTGCCGCTAATCAGTTCATTGAAGTTGACAGATCCTTCTTTATCAGACTTTTCCCCTCAGAATTGCCGGAGTTTTCACGACCTGGTGCGATACGTGCACGAGAAAGGAACACAGGAGATGTTTTCTTTGGTCAATACCGATGGACCGGGTATGCGAAAAACTAAGCCTCTGGAAACTGATATTCCCATCGTTATGCACGTGCTGGACCTCGATAGAGGGTTGGCCGAAAATGCCCGAAACCTGAAAAGCGTTACCCCGGAACATTTTGAAAGCCTGCCTATGAAAGCTGTCTGGGCTGGATTGACTGACGCGGATATTTCATGGCCAAAAGGTCTGATTCATATGGACTGGGAGCGTTTCGACAAGGTCAGCGGAGGAATTATGAGTCTTAAATCCTCTTTTCTCGGAAGCTATGCACTTCTGGCAAAGCATTATGCTCACTTGTTGCTGCGTTTCGGATATCATTTTGCGGTGTTGGACACCCTATCGGGAAAACGGGCAGAAGAAAATTACATTCAGTTCAGATTCAAAGGGGGAGGAGGCACACCTGAAAAAAAAATGTGGAGATTGGATATGATTGATCGGGTTCTAAAAGACTTTGATTTTCGTATTAGTATCAGGGAAGACATGCTGGAAGCTGAATGTAAAAGGTTAAGCCGCAACGCAACCGAATTCCGGCTCAATGTCCTGGGTTATCTGCTGGGATACACACCTTTGGCGGACATGGCTTTTGACAGCCGGGAACATGCATTGGAAATGGCCGAAAGTATATTAAACAAATGGCGCATGAAAGAGAGTATCCCTTGACCATAACCATTGATTATCCTGTTTACTGGGTCACACCCAATTTAGCAACAGGACCCGCCCCCATGTCCTATGAACACCTTGACAGCCTTAAGCTGCAGGGAATCGATGCCATCATGAATCTTTGCGCAGAATACTGTGACCTTCACAATATTGAAGCCGAAAAAGGTTTTGAAGTCTACTATCTGCCCATCGAAGATGAAGAGGCCCCGCAATTGCAAGCTCTGGAAAATGCCCTGGCCTGGATGGATGAAGCCATTTATCTGGGCAAAAAAGTCTATCTTCATTGCCGGCACGGAATCGGACGTACCGGAACGATTCTCTCAGCTTACCTCTTGCGCCGGGGTTTGGGAAGTAAACTGGTGAAAAAAAAAATCAAAACTTTGCGATCCCAGCCCGCAAATTTTAACCAGTGGTGGTTTATCCGTAAATTGGGCAAAAAGGAAGGGCGTCTGACTATCAGGGAGCCGTCTCTGGAATGGAAACAATTGGTTGACCTCAGCCCCTTTTTTGAGGATTATGAACAACTGCTCGACAGAGTCCACCAGCAATTCAAAAAACAAAACCCGGAACATGGCTTTTGCGGCCATGACCACATGGAATGCTGTACTCACTATGTGGAAGTCAGCCTGATCGAAGCGGCATATCTTACCCATCGTTTCAACCGGAAACTCAGCAGCAAAGACCGATTAACAGTAATCCAACGAGCAGTTCAAGTTTCACAGACCCTCCGGGGAATCAATATACCAGCTGAAATACAACAAGAGGCTGATCTTGTTCAGTCCTATGAGAAAAAAAATATCCTGTGCCCCCTTTCAGAAAAAAACCAATGCCTGGTCTATGATTCCCGGCCTTTGGCTTGCCGGTTCAGTGACCTGATTAAAAACAAAGAATGTGAGGCTTTTATAAGTATTTGCCGGCAAAATGCGGAGGAACTCTCCAAAGGGCTTTTTCTTGCTCTGAGCGGTAGTTTTTCAAAACAGAAAAAAATCTCTTTTCCCCTGGTGGATGTTGTCTCAGGAAAGTTTGTTCAGACATTTTTTCATCTATTGGCCCGTGAAGCCCAACCGAGCCCCAAGTAGGGAAGGGTACACATTCGCACAGGTTTTTTTGCACCGGCTGTGGGTTTACATGTTAAACAGGAAACAATCATGATAAGAAACGCATTGATTTTTGCCGGATGGCTGATAGACGGCACCGGTAAACCGGCTTTAAAAAATGTCATAATAAAAATAGAGAAAGGGGCGGTTGTAAAGATTGTTAAAAGCGATTCAGAATCAAAAATACACTTTCAAAAAACCGCAAAAGGCTATGCCGATTTCTCTGACTATACCGTTTTACCGGCACTGGTGGACTCCCATGTTCATTTGTCCATGTCCGGTACTCCGGATTTAAAGGTGAGGCAGCATCAACTGGAGGCAGATTTTGAGGAAATCAAACCGGTTATTGATGCCCATATTTATAACCATATGTCCTACGGAATCGTTGCGGTCAGAGATGGCGGGGATCATCTGGGACATGCCATGCGTTACCGGAACCAATGTTTTGATTTCCAGAAAATGCCTCTTCATATGAAAGTGGCAGGAAAAGCATGGAAACGGCAGGGCCGGTATGGAAAATTAATAGGTCGGTCACCCCAAAAAGGGGAAACACTCGCAGAAGCCATTCAAAAGGAATTGCTTGAGCTTTATCCCATTCGGCCGGATCATATAAAAATTGTTAATTCGGGCATCAACAGCTTAAAAAAATTCGGCAAGCAAACCTTGCCGCAGTTTAGTCTGGAGGAAATGAAGGAAGCGGTAAAAGTGGCCCAAGACCATGATCTGCCGGTAATGGTGCATGCCAATGGGTATGAGCCCGTAAAAATAGCTGTGGAATCCGGTTGCCGGTCCGTTGAACACGGATTTTTTATCGGTGAAGACAATTTTAAACGTATGGCCGATTATGGCACCTGTTGGGTGCCTACCGCCTGCACCATGAAAGCTTATGCCAATACGCTTCAACCCGAAAGCCCAGAAGCTTGTGCAGCCCGAAAGTATCTTGAACACCAGTTGAACCAAATGGCCCTTGCCAAAAAACTGGGTGTTCAAATGGCTGTGGGTACCGATGCGGGAAGCATGGGCGTAAACCACGGACACGCAATTATAGAAGAACTCAGACTTTTTATGGAAGCCGGCTTTAGCCTTGAACAGGCCTTGAGCTGTTCGTCAAAAAACGGTGCCCATCTGCTGGGAATGGAAAATTCAGAGCATTTTTCAGTTTCAAATAGTGTGTCCTTTTTTGCCGTTAAAGGAAGCCCCGGACATTTTTTTGAAAATCTTGAAAAAAAACTGATTATAACGGATTTGGGGGTGACTTGTTGAAGGAGTGCAAAAGCTGTGCTTTTGCATTTTTTTCCCGTTGCCATGCTTTGCGTGGGAACTAGGGTACAAAAATTATTCTCTGGTTACATGAATTGAATGACGCTTGAGGGAGCTTAATATAGATGGCACAATGCAACACTCGGGAAACTTGGAACAAGGGCGGGTTTGGAACCCGGCCCTACAGAATAATTTTGTTATGAGCATTTACTCATAAAAGGAGTTGAGGATGGTAAGACCCCAAAAGGACCGTTATGTAGCATATAATCCGGAAGTCAGTTATTTTAAACCCCGAGGAATTCCTATGATGGATCTGGAAGAGGTCAAGCTTACGGTGGATGAAAGGGAGGCCATCAGGTTGGCCGATCTTTTGGGGATGTCTCATGAGGAAGCAGGCCGCCAGATGGGTGTTTCAAGGGCCACTTTTGGCCGCATACTGCAGCGGGCCAGAAAAACCCTTGCGGATGCTTTGATTAACGGTAAAGCTATCAATGTGGAAGGGGGTAATTTTCGTATCGTAACCGGCCCTCGNATTTTCAGGTGCACGGCATGTGAGTTCAGATGGGAAGAACCAAAAGGTACAGGCAGGCCTGAAGCATGTCCGGAATGCAATGATGAAAAATTTCATCGCATTTTGAAAACAGATGAGAGTTAAAATTTTGAATTGTTAGGGGAGATTTAAAATGATGGAAAATGAAAATCAGCAAAGCGGTTGCGCGGTAAATAAGGGCCGGAGCAAGGCAGACCAGGATGCGGCCGTAAAAAATTCGCTTCACAAAATCAAAAATAAAATCATAGTCATGAGTGGAAAAGGAGGTGTTGGTAAAACCAGTACTTCTGTTAATTTGGCAATCGCACTTTCCGGGAAAGGTGCCAAGGTCGGTATTATGGATGTTGATCTTCACGGGCCGGATGTCCCCCGAATGCTGGGTCTTGGTGGTATGCTGGATGTCGGTGCCGGAAACAAGCTGAAACCTTTGAAATATTCGGACCATTTAAGTGTCGTTTCTATTGAAGCCCTCAGTGTCAGCAAAGATGATGCTATTATCTGGAGAGGTCCCATTAAATATTCGGCCATACGCCAGTTTATTGGTGATGTGGAATGGGGGGATCTGGATTTTCTGATAATCGATTCACCCCCAGGCACCGGAGATGAACCTTTGACTGTCGTGCAGACCATAACCGATGCCAAGGCTATCATCGTGACCACACCTCAGGAAGTCTCCCTTGCCGATGTGAGAAAATCAATCAATTTTTGCCGGCTGGTTAAAATTGACATTTTCGGACTGATCGAAAATATGAGTGGGCTTGCATGTCCTCACTGTGGTGAAATATTGGATTTGTTCGGATGCGGCGGGGGAGAAAAACTGGCAAAGACACTTTCTTTAAATTTTTTGGGCAAGATTCCCTTTGACCCAAGAGTGGTTTCATGCGAAGATACCGGAATTTCATTTTTTGACCAATATAAGGATTCTCCGGTAACAGAAGCCTACTCGAAAATTGCTGAAAAACTGATGGAATTAAAATGATGACCAAAGGCTGCAAACCTCGTCATCTAAAAAACAAAGGAGGATAAAAATGGCAAACCCCGAAGAAATGTACCAGTGCCAGACAGTAAACTGCGGTTGTATTTATGATCCGGATAGAGGCGACCGGAAACGAAAGATAAAAAAAGGTACTTATTTTGAAGAATTAGGTGATGACTGGTGTTGTCCTGTTTGTGGTGCAACCAAAAAAATGTTTAGGCCGCTGACGGGTCCGGGATCAACAAAAGAGGAATAGCAACCCGCCGATTTTAAAAGAAGATTGCAATCATGTAATCTTATAAAATTGCGGCAACCTTTCCACATGAATCAATATCACAATTCAGTTCGGCGGAAACGTTATCTTTTGAATCCGAAAAAGATTGTCGATATTCCTCATGAAGAGAATCCATAAGTTCTTTGACTGAAACGATCTTGTTAACCCGGTAAGCATTGGAGCCGGCAAAGGCAAAACCGTATTTGAATTTTCCTTTTTTTGCCCCTGACAAAGCCAGTGTGATGCAGTAAGGACTTTTGGAGGGGTTGCAAGTCTTGACACAATGGTAAGGACACCTGAAAGGTTTTTTGCCCCCGGCTCCAACGTCATCTAAAAATTTATTCCGCAAGGCTCTTCCCGGCATTCCCACGGGACTTTTGATGATCACAAGGTCTTCTTTCCCGGCTGCAAGAAAAGTTTGTTTAAAACTCAGGTCGGCATCGCATTCATGTGTGGCCACAAAACGTGTCCCCATCTGTACAGCAGAAGCCCCGAGATTAAGAAAATAACGGATATCTTCACCGGTATACACTCCGCCTGCCGCAATGATGGGAATAGGGGTGTTATGAGCTTCGGCCAGAGGCTTAATTGTTTCGACAACATTCTTGACCAGCCGTTCCAAAGTAAAATCAGGATCATCGATCTGGCTTTCCTTGAATCCCAAATGCCCACCGGCTTTGGGACCCTCAACAACAAAAGCATCCGGAATATAATTGAACCTGTTTATCCATTTTTGACATATCAGCTTGGCTGCGCGGGCCGAAGACACTATGGGCACCAGTTTTGTTCTGGATCCCTTTGTCAAATATCCGGGTAAATCCATGGGAAGACCGGCTCCGGAAAAAATAATGTCGATACCTTCTTCAATGGAAGTTTTAACAAGGTCCGGATAATGGGTTAAGGCCACCATGATATTTACACCAATGATACCCCCGGTCAAAGAGCGGGCTTCTCTGATTTCTCTTCGCAGTGCCCTGTTGTTAGCTTCTACAGGGTCTTTGGTCACATCCGGCTCTCCTATACCAATCATGGCACCGGCGATAACCCCGATTCCTCCTTCATTGGCAACTGCCGAAGCCAGCTTTGACAACGAAATGCCAATCCCCATGCCCCCTTGGACGATCGGCACGGGACAGACAATATCTCCAATCTTTAATGTGGGAAAATCCAATGTTCCTCCTTATACTTTTTATGACCTTTAATATAACCACTTAAGTTTGAATTCATAGATTAAATTGTTGATAAATGCAAACAAGAATGCTGACTTTTACAAAAGTTTTACAGTACGAATTTGGTTTAACCTGAAAAAAACACCGGAAGGATGGTATTAAATGGCTATATGACCCTTCACTTCCCGGAAATTTCGGTTGATGCCGGTAAGCTTTCCCTTCAATGACGTGAAATTTTTGGAAGAAACAGGGCATGCTCCCTTGCTATATCCCTCAAACTCGGTTAAATGGTTCGAGTGTAACCTGACTTT
>SL_3KL_010_SEDDRAFT_10004649_pt1 | contig 12393 bp, 9 predicted proteins | sample SodLakKL_010_SED_2_FD_10381 | JGI IMG/M metagenome (IMG submission 10381)
AAAATACAAGTGGATAGAGTACCATAAATGGACATTCAAGAGCAACTGGTACACAGCACTGACCGGGGACCTCGTCCTGAGTGCAGGTGCCCAGTTCGGGATCCTGGGTTATTTCAACAGCGACATAGGGCCGTCACCCTTTGAGAGTTTTGACCTGGGTGGTGACGGCATGTCGGGGTATAACCTCTACGGCAGGGAGACCATCGGGCTGAGAGGTTATGAAAACGGTTCGCTTACCCCGATAGTAAGGGGACACAAGTCAGGTAACATCTACAACAAGTTCACTATGGAGCTGAGGTATCCTGTCTCAACCAATCCCAACGCATTCATATACCCTCTTATCTTCATTGAGGCGGGCAATGCCTGGTACGACTTCAAGGAGTTCAATCCGTTTGCTGTCAAGCGTTCGGCAGGTATCGGACTCAGGGCTTTCCTCCCGATGTTCGGCCTCCTTGGCATTGACTGGGCCTACGGGTTTGACGCGATACCCGGCAGGCCGGATGCCAGCGGCAGTCAGTTCCATTTTGTTCTCGGACAGCAATTTTAATAACCATTTAACTTTATACTCATGGACATTAAGCATATAAACATCGATACCCGCAAAGCTTTTGCAGGTAAACGGGCAATTTCCGGTCTTACATTCAGGCTGGCCCTATTGGCGACCCTGCTCTTGGGTATTACAGCACATACAGCTTCGGCACAGCGGTTTGCATGGGTTGACAGTGAATACATTCTCAGCAATATACCCGAATACAGGGCAGCACAGGAGCAGCTGGAAAAGCTTTCAGCCGGGTGGCAGAAAGAGATAGAGGAGAGATATGAGCAGGTTGAGGCTCTCTACAGAAGCTACCAGAATGACAGGGTCCTTATGAGCGAAGAGATGAGAAGAAAAAGGGAAGACGAGATAGTCACAATGGAGGCTGCAGCCGCCGAACTCCAGAGAAAATACTTCGGTCCGGAAGGGGAGCTTTTCAACAGCCAGGAGGAGTTGATCAGGCCCATTCAGGACAGGATATACAAAGCCGTGGAGAAAATGGCCCAGGAAGGTAACTACGCGGTGATATTCGATACCGCAAACTCATCTTCCATGCTCTATACAAATCCACGCAACGATCTCAGTGACGACATCCTTAGAATGCTCGGTTACAGGAACTGAGAGAGTAATTCGTAAAGACAGATCACAATAAAACCAATTACATAGAAAACGAGCTATATACAATGCCCCGAACTAAACCGGCTGATCATTGAATGGCGAGTTACATCTAAAAACTTAACCAAAAATTTGTACGCATGAAACATTTACTAAAAGCAATCCTTGTCACCACACTGCTGGCTGCCGGACCAATGGCAACCGCCCAGAACGTTAAGTTCGGACATATTAACTCATCACAGTTGCTCAGGATCATGCCCGAAAGGGAGGCTGCCCAGAGACAGCTTGAGCGTGAAGCCAGGAGCCTTGGTGAGGAGCTGGAGAAACTTCAGGTTGAATACAACAATAAGCTTCAGAACTATATTGAAGCACAGGATACACTCTCAAACGTGGTAAGGCAGCTTCGCGAACGCGAGCTAAGGGAGCTTCAGAACAGGATTCAGGAGTTCCAGGCGGGAGCACAGGAAGACCTGCAAATGAGGGAGATGGAGCTGATCCAGCCCATATTCGAAAAGATCGAAAAGGCCATATCAGAGGTTGCCCGGGAAAGAGGATATATTTATGTTTTTGACATAGATGCCAACGCCATTCTCTATTTCAGTGATGAAAGCGAGGATATCCTTCCCTATGTAAGGGAAAAGCTGGGTCTGTAGCAGCTATGACCAAACTGAAGACCGGTCCCATAGGCATTTTTGATTCGGGGGTTGGGGGGCTTACGGTGGCAGCGGCCGTAAAACAGATCCTGCCTGAAGAGACGATAATCTATTTCGGCGATACCGCTCACCTTCCGTACGGGGACAAATCGTCTGAAGCAATCCTGCATTACAGCAGGAAAATAACCGATTTTCTTCTAAGCCACAACTGCCGGGTCATACTCGCGGCGTGCAATACTGTTTCGGCCACGGTATGGAGTGAACTGGAAAACTACATTGGTGAGCGTGCAATAGCAGTGAATGTGATAGATCCCGTTGTAAACAGGCTGGCAAATACATTATCAGGATCTACCGTCGGCGTAATCGGAACGAAGAACACTGTAAATTCGGGAGCCTATCCCGAAAAGATCAAAAAGACACGTGAGGATGTCCGGGTCCACTCCCTTGCAACCCCCCTGCTGGTGCCGATGATAGAGGAGGGGTTCGTATATGATGACATAAGCAACGCGATAATCAGGACCTACCTTTCCGATTCACGCCTCAAAGGGATCGACACCCTGATCCTCGGTTGCACACATTACCCCATAATCAGGAACCAGATCAGGAAATTCTATGATTTCAAGGTTGATGTGATCGACTCGGCAATGATGGTGGCCGAAGAGCTCAGGGACCTGCTCGAAAAAAATGAAGGACGCATGAACGGGCATACTGCCGGCACCGGAGCAGCCGGCCGGGATACCGGCAATCAATTGTCCGGCGACACAAAGGATAACGCCCATATGCAGCCCGGCGATACACGGATTGCCGGCTGCGAACAGGCGGGCGATCCGGTAACCGGCGACAGGTTCTTCGTGTCAGACCACACCGAATACTTTTCGAGGATAGCGGCGATATTCTTTGAGAAGGAGATCATACTTGAGAAATACGACCTCTGGAAATAGATCACTCCCGGTACCAACCGGCGTAACCCAGATAGTTCCCGGAGTGCCTTTTTACCATTTCGGCAATCTGTTGCCTGTCAACTTCCTTGATGCGGCGGGCAGGAACCCCTCCGTAAATAGTGCCCGATTCAACCCGGGTCTTTTCAAGTACCACAGCTCCAGCAGCTATGATCGCATCCGGTTCAACAACCACGTCGTCCATCAGGACAGCACCCATCCCAACCAATACATTATCCCCTATATGGGCACCGTGAACAATCACATTGTGACCGATCGATACATTGTTGCCTACCACAATGGTGGTTTTTTCAAAGGTGCAGTGCATGACTGAATTGTCCTGTACATTTACCCTGTTGCCGATCCGGATTGAGTTTACATCTCCCCTGATGACCACGTTGAACCATATGCTGCAGTCATCTCCGGTAACAACATCACCTATAACAGTGCAATTATCGGCCAGGTAACAATTCCTGCCGAAACGGGGCGAGAACCCCCTTACTGATTTTATGAGCGACATATCTTTTTTATGCAAATCTGATAAATTTTAACCTGTCTGCCACCCGATTCATGCTGCAAAACATCCTCTGCCAATGATGATTTTAATCATACCAGACCGTATACATCTGTTTTACAAAGTCTTGAGGGTTTATTGCAGGGACCGTAACGATCAAAAAAAAACATATTTCATAACCTCATAATAGAGAAAATAGTATTTTTGCATTAAAGATTTACCCGTTTATTACCAAATATTTATCGCCTTTATTTAACAATCAGGTTCAGGTTTCCAGTATTTCCTAATTACAACACCGCATAATGACTAAAAAGGCAACTTTCAAAAACAAGGAATCGGTCGTAATAAAGTTCGTTGGCGACTCGGGTGACGGGATGCAGCTTGCAGGCACCCTTTTCTCAGACACCGCAGCAGTATTTGGAAATGATCTTTTTACATTCCCGGATTACCCTGCTGAGATAAGGGCACCCCACAATACCCTGGCAGGCGTATCAGGTTTCCAGGTTCAGATAGGGAGCGAAAAAATTTTTTCACCCGGTGACTTGTGCGACATCCTTGTTGCGATGAACCCTGCATCACTTAAAACAAATCTTAAATGGGTCAGGGCGGGTGGTATCATAGTGACCGATGCCGATGCATTCAACGAAAAGGCCCTTGAAAAATCAGGATATGAATCAAATCCGCTTGAAGACGGCAGTCTCGATGTATACAGACTCGTCAAGGCTCCGGTATCAAGCATGACCAGGAGCAGCCTTTCCCACCTTAAGGTGAGTGCCCGTATGGCCGAACGAAGCAGGAACATGATGGCACTGGGCATCGTCTCTTTTCTGCTTAACCAGGATCTGGATGCAACATTCAAGTTTCTTGAAGACAAATTCGGATCCAGGCCTCAGGTGCTTGAGTTAAACAAAACCGCCCTTTCGGCCGGCTACAATTTTGCCGAGACAATAGAGGCAATTGGCACAACATACAAAGTACCCAAAGCGTCTTTGAAGAAAGGAACATACCGCAATATCTCAGGAAATGTAGCAACGGCCTGGGGCTTTCTTGCCGCTTCAGAACGTTCGGGGAGGCCCCTCTTTTTGGGATCATACCCCATTACCCCGGCCACTGAAATACTTATTGAGCTGTCACAGCAAAAGGCCCTTGGCGTAAAGGTGTTCCAGGCTGAAGATGAGATAGCAGGCATCTGTTCTGCCATCGGTGCAAGTTATGCAGGCTCCCTCGCCATCACAACGACCTCGGGACCCGGGCTCTCTCTTAAGTCAGAGGCTATCGGACTGGCGGTAATGACTGAGCTGCCGCTGGTAATTGTTAATGTTCAACGGGCGGGGCCATCAACAGGCATGCCTACCAAATCGGAACAGTCTGACCTCCTCCAGGCACTGTACGGCCGGAACGGAGAATGCCCCGTGATCGTAATGGCAGCATCCACGCCGGCAAACTGCTTCTATTATGCCTATGAAGCCGCCAAGATAAGCATGGAGCACATGACCCCCGTTATTCTTCTTACCGACGGATACCTCGGCAACGGTTCGGAGCTTTTCAGGATACCGCAGGTGGCTGACCTGCCTCCCATCAACCCCCCGCTTGCAAAGGCAAACGATGAAAATTACAAACCCTACAGGCGGGATCCGGAGACGCTGGTAAGGCAATGGGCAATACCGGGAACAGAAGGGTTGAGACACCGGATCGGGGGACTTGAAAAGACGGATATTTACGGTACTGTATCGACCGATCCCCAGAATCACCAGATGATGATCGGAATTAGGGAAGAAAAGGTAAAGAAGATTGCCGAAAAGATTCCTCCCCAGAAGATAACGGGTGAAAAAACAGGCGACCTGCTCGTCGTAAGCTGGGGTGGAACAGAAGGATCTATACTGACACCCGTAAAAGCACTTCAGAAAGAGGGTAAAAAGATAGGGCATGCACACTTCAACCATATCATGCCACTGCCCATAAACACCAGGGAGGTGCTACAGGGTTACCGGAAAGTTATCGTATGTGAATTGAACAACGGCCAGTTTGTCAAATACCTGAAAACCGAATTTCCTGAGATCAAATATCTTCAGTATAATAAGATACAGGGGTTGCCATTCTTTACCGGCGAACTTACTGAACTGTTTAACAAACTAATTGAAACCGAACAGACATGATCAGCAACCGCATTTTGCAATCGGAGCAGGAACTCAGTAAAGAGGATTTTGTAAGCGACCAGATGGTTAAATGGTGCCCCGGATGCGGTGCGCATGCCATCCTGAAAGCTATTGAAAACGTGTTCCCGGAGATTGGTTACAAAAAGGAGAACTTCATGTTCGTATCTGGTATCGGATGCTCCTCCCGTTTTCCTTACTACGTAAACACCTATGGAATACATGGAATTCACGGCAGGGCCGCGGCCATAGCAACAGGGGTAAAGCTGGCCAATCCGGGACTGAGTGTGTGGATAGCAACGGGTGACGGCGATTCGATGGCTATCGGAGGAAACCACTTTATACACATCATCAGGAGGAACCTGGATGTGAATATCCTGCTCTTCAACAACCAGATCTACGGTCTGACAAAAGGTCAGTACTCTCCCACAACACCAATAGGAAGCATAACCCGGACATCGCCCCACGGAACCGTTGAACATCCTTTCGTAACAGCGGGTCTTGTTATGGGCGCACAGGGAACTTTCTTTGCACGGGTGCCGGACAACAATATCAAAATGATGACGGAGGTGATGTTTGAGGCTGCCAGGCATGACGGTACCGCAGTTATTGAGATATTGCAGAACTGTATAATCTTTGCTGACGGGACCCATTCACAGGTAACCGGCAAGGAGGTAAGGGACGACTACCAGCTTCACCTCAAACATGGTGAACCTATGCTATATGGCAAGAACAAGGAGAAGGGGATCCAGATGAAAGGACAAAAACTCCAGGGTGTTGTGGTAGGACTCAACGGGGTCGAGATGGAAGATATCCTGATCCATGACCGGTACGAGAAAAACCCCGGCATCCACAGGATGCTCGGCAAGATGGGACCTCCCGTCCTGCCTGTGGCCCTTGGAGTTATAAGGTCGGCAGAATTTGAGACCTACGATGACATGGTCGAGGTCCAGATAGAGTCGGCCCGGGAACAAACCGAAATAAAATCTGTTGACGACTTGCTTAAGAGCGGTGAAACTTTTAATGTCACATAATATGAGGGGCCTGACCTTATTGCTTTTAATCCTGGCTGCCCCGGCAATCATAATGCTGTCATGCCAGCGGAGAGTTACGGGTGTTTCCGAAACAAATGATACCGGTGAAATGAAGGAGATTGAAATAGCACATATAACCCGTGGTCCTTTTTGCGGTGTTGAACAGCAGCAAAACATCGCGGTAACCGACAACTCACACTGGAAGGAGCTCTGGACAACAGTGCAGCGCAACAGGCGTCCGGCTGATGATCTGCCGGAGATCGACTTCAGCAGGCAAACAGTAATTTGCGTCTTTTTGGGGACCAGGTCTACCGGAGGTTACAGTGTGGAGATACTGGGCGCATCATTGCACCGGGATACACTCACCGTCCTTTACAGTACAGAATCACCAGCACCCGGAGATATGGTCAGTATGGCCATTACCCAACCCTGCCATATAGTTAGTGTTGATGCGACCGCTGAACAAGTGGAGTTTATAAGGAAGGAACGTTAAAGCTGGTCAGGTATCACGTTCCTTTCAGCAGTTCAAATTCCCAAATCAACTCTCTCGGTAAACAAACCGGTTCATTTCTTTGTTTATGGCATACAATTTGGAGTTATTTTCAGTTATTAAAGTATATTGTGTTTTTTAACTTCCCCGGAAACGGGTTACAATAATACGGATCATGGTCAGATTCAGGAATTCATTTGCAGGAACGAACAGAATGAACTACAGCATGCTGTTATTGCTTGTTGTTTTCCTGTTTTCGGGAAGCGACCTGTATTCACAGGGTTTCGGGCGCACGAAACCCGGATACAAGACATTTGATTTCAAGGTCTACAAGACGCCCAACTTTGAAATATATCACTATTTTGAAAATGATTCCGTACTGCATGAGATCGCCATGATGAGTGAAAAGTGGTATTACCGGCATACCAGGGCGCTGGGTGATACCATCAAGGATAGAAACCCGCTTATAATCTATGAGAACCACCCCGACTTTCAGCAGACTACGGCAGTAGGCAGCCTGATAGGAATTGGCACCGGAGGAGTTACCGAATCACTCAAGAACAGGGTGGTGATGCCCATACTGGAGACCAGGGGGCAGACCGATCATGTACTGGGACACGAACTGGTTCATGCCTTCCACTTCAATGAACTGTTGCGAAACGATACAATGAATGTCTATTCAATAAGGAATCTGCCGCTATGGTTCATCGAGGGAATGGCCGAATACATGTCGATCGGAAGCGTAGACCCCAACACCGCTATGTGGATGCGCGATGCAATAATCAACGACGATTTTCCCACCCTCAAAGATATGACCACCAGTTACAAGTATTTTCCGTACCGGTTCGGGCACGCGTTCTGGGCTTTTGTAGCACGAACATGGGGAGACTCCATAATAACACCGCTTTTTCAACAGACAGCAAGATTTGGTTATGAGAGGGCAATTGAGAATGTGCTCGAGATGAGGGCCAACACCTTTTCCGATGTATGGCAGTCATCTTTCAGAATGCATTACGACGAGCTTATCAGAAACACCGACAGCGAGATGAGCGGCGAGAAGCTGATATTCGAGGAGACAGGCGGAAGGATGAATGTGTCACCGTCGGTAAGTCCTGACGGACAACACGTTGCATTCTATTCTGAAAAAAATGTGTTCACACTTGACCTTTTCATAGCGAGAACAGATGACGGCAGAATAGTAAGAACCCTCACAAGCTCAACACGGGATACCGATATTGATGGCTATAACTTCCTTGAGTCGATGGGAACATGGTCGCCCGACAGCCGGTATTTTGCCTATGTTGCCGTTAAAAAAGGAAAAAGTCACATTCTCATAACCGATATCAACAGGCCCCGCAGGACCAGGGAGATAAGCATACCCGGAGTTCCCTTCGTCAACAATCCCTCCTGGTCGCCCGACGGCAGGCATCTTGTAATGACCGGACTGGTTGGCGGTATCAACAACCTGTACCTTTATGACCTGGAAACCGGTGATGTTGAACAGATCACCAACGACCCCTACTCCTATGTTCATGCATCCTGGTCGCCCGACGGCAGGTACATTGCCTTTGCAACCGACATGAAGCAGCCCGCCGACACCAGCACCGCGGTAACTTACAGCCTTAACCTGGGTATAATCGACACTCATGACAACAACAGGCGCAGGGTGCTGCCGGTTTTCAGGGGTGCAAACAATATCAACCCGGTATTTTCGACTGACGGAAAATCTATCTATTTCCTGTCAGACAGCGACGGGTTCCGGAACCTGTACCGCTATAACATTGAAACAGGAGAGGTTTACAGGGCGACAAATTATCCCACAGGCATCAGCGGAATAACTTCTTTATCGCCGGCTATCAGCATTGCACGTGAAACAGGCCTTATCACATATTCCTACTACTTTGAGGGAAATCACACCATCTATTCAGCCATGCCTGAAGATTTCAGGGAAGAGCCTGCCGATCCTGAACATGTTGACATGCTTGCTGCAACCCTACCCCCCTTCCAGCGTGTGGCAACCAATATTGTCGACCGCCTCCTGGCCGACAATGACAGGTTTCCCAGGTTTCCTGAAGAAGAATTCCAGCACCAGAAGTATGAGCCCAGGTTCCAGCTTGATTACATAGGGAACACCGGCGTTGGAATTGCCGTTAACACCTATTACGGTACGGGCATGTCGGGAGGGGTACAGATGCTCTTCAGCGACATACTGGGTGACAACACCCTTTTCGGCGCCGTGGCCGTGAACGGTGAAATATATGACTTCGGCGGAATGTTCAGCTATATGAACCAGAAAAGGAAAATCAACTGGGGAGGTTCAATTTCTCATATACCGTACCGTACAGCAACCCTGGGTATCGAAGAAGAGAGGATATTCAACGAAGACAGCACGGCATACTATCTCCGCACCAATTTACAGCTATATAACATCAGGACCTTCGAAGATCAGCTATCCCTTTTTGCCTATTATCCCTTCTCGATGTCCAGGCGCCTGGAGGTAGGCGGATCAATGGCAAGGTATTACTACCGGATTGACAGGTGGAACCACTACTATGAAGGCGGTTTCTACCGGGGCGAATCACGTGAAAGGGTCGATGCCCCGCCCGGGTTTAACCTTGCAAGGCTGAATCTCGCATACGTGGGCGACAATTCGTATTTCGGGCTTGCTTCCCCTATGAGGGGATACAGGTACAGGATACAGGGGGACAAATACTTCGGAAGGCTTGAGTTTTATCAGTTACTGACCGATTACAGACAATACTATTTCCAGAACCCTCTCAGTTTTGCCTTCAGGTTCTATCATGCCGGCCGTTACGGCCCGACGGCCGAGAACAATCTCTTTTACCCCATGTACCTCGGATTCCCCGGGTTTGTAAGAGGTTACTCCTCGAGCCAGTTTTACCAGCTTCAGTCTTTTCAGAATATAGATTTCTCGATAAACGACCTGATCGGAAGCCGGATGGCCGTGACCAATTTTGAGATAAGACTACCCTTTACGGGCCCCGAACAGCTGGCAGTCATCCAGTCAGGTATCTTCTTTACCGAGCTTGCACTGTTCTTTGATGCAGGTGTGGCATGGACCACAGACACAAGGCCGACATTCGACATAGATGATATGTCGCCCGACCGCAGGTTCCCGTTCTTCAGTACAGGTCTGTCATTAAGGGTTAATCTTTTCGGCGCACTTATTATCGAACCCTACTATGCCTTCCCATTCCACAGGAATGGTATAAGTGAAGGCGTTCTCGGTCTGAACTTCATTCCAGGCTGGTAGTGCCGCAACCTCTGCAAGGTTACCGCACACCCCGGTAACCGCAAATATCAGCGAATGATTTCCAGCAAGGGTGAACCCGTTGAGTAAGCCGGCCGCGGTATATTCAGCAGTATTGACACTGTCGGGACAATATCCCTAACTGAAACCTCTCGCTTTATCTCATTATGCTCCATATTCCAGCCATAGAAAACCAGCGGCACATGTGGATCGTAATCAACAAGTTCAATGCCGTCGCCCGAAACACTCCTTTCATACCAGCCCTGGCGGAGATATATCATTATATCGCCCGAGCGCGCCCTGTGGAAGCCGGATTGCACCCTTGCGTTGATGCCTGAATTAAAAAAGTTCCTGCTCAGGACATCCTCACTCACTGCACCGGCCACACCCGAAAGCTGGACGAGGAACCTGGCGCCCCTCTCCTGAATCTCTGCCAGGGGGATATTGCTCCGCTCTATCAGGTCATGGTTCAGATAAACCATACCGGCATTATAGGCCTGGACCCAGTCTCCCTCACCATAGCTCACGTTCAGGTAGCTTCTTAGAAGTGTCATCGCTATTCCGGGACTGAATATTCCGGAGGGCTGCCGGGCCGTCTGCCGGTATGTTTCAGGGAAACCTGCCCCGCTGTCGGATGTAAGGAATACCAGAACGTTTGTCCTGCCCAGATGATCATCCAGGAAACGGAGGAGATGAGCTATATCACGGTCAAGCCTTATGTACGCATCCTGCAGTTCAGCAGAAAATGTCCCGTAATACCGGCCTATTTCAGCAGTTGCTGCAAATCCTATCATTATGACATCGGTACTGCCGCCTTTGCCAAGACCCTCATTAATGATAAGGTTTTGCACAAAATCCCCCGTAAAGGTATTTCCGTATGGTGTCCGCCTCATTAACCTGTAATCATCACCCCTCCTGCGCATGCGCCTGAGGTCGTGCCTGAAGGGCCCGGTACTTTTTCCTGTTACTTCAGGCCTGTATGACTGCCAGTGGGCGACAGGTTCCCATACCCTGCCAAGGTAGGTATCAGGAAGCATGGCGTTGTTGAACTCTTTAACCCATGAAGGAAGCGAATCGATATAAAAGGTGCTGGTCATCCAGGAACCGCTTACATTATCATACCACCATGAGGTGTTGGCAGAATAGCCTCCTGCCAGTATTGCGGCATCATCATTAAGTGATACCGAAAAAAAACGTGACCGGAAATCGGCCGACATCCGGAGCTCATCTCCAAAGGTACCAGACATCATAGACAGGGGTGATCTCATTCCGTTCTGGAATGTTCCTCCTACTGCAGCCCTCTGCCCGTCATAAACCGGGTTCCTGAGCTCGTTTCTCAGACGGTCATACCAGGTACCGGCAATGATCCCGTGAACCGACGGATCAGAACCGGTTACAATGGTGGCATAGCCTGAAGCGGACTGGTTGACCATGTGCGAATAACGGGCATTGGTGAAGGATATGCCGCCGGAGAAGAGCCTTTGAAAACCGTCGTCTCCGAACATGTCCCACATCCTGTCAACATAATCAAACCTCATCCTGTCAACAACAATACCTACAACAAGATCGGGCCTGTCACCCTCTCTCCCCTGGCCGCCATTTAGTTCCAATGCCCCGATTAAGCCGGTTAACATGAAAAAAACTACCCTATTCAACACAGACATACCTTTGATTAAATTAAACACTTAAAAATTAAAAATTACCCCCAACTGCTCAGTTTGTGATAAATATCTTCCGGCCAAGGAAGGAACCTCCGTAATCCATCCTTATGATATAAATACCCGGCCGTATACTGCCGGTATCAATCTTAAATATCTGCCTACCCGGACCGGCATGTCCCCTGTAAACATCCTTCAATTTTCTTCCCGCAGTGTCATAAAGGCCGATCATTACCGGCATCGCCGCGGGCAATACTGCTTCGGCATGTATCAGGCCGCCGGTGGCGGACCGGATCTCCAGGCTGGCATCAAATTCCCCATGCAGGTCGCGGGTATAGGTGGTAACCGGTTCGAGCTGCACTTTGAGAATGGTTGTATCACGGTTCCACACCTGCACATTGTCAAATTGCCTGCTGTGATAACCATCGGCAGAAAAAACAATGTCATAGGTCCCCTCAACAGCCAGCCGGAAATACCAGCCGGTAGAATCACAAGAGTATACATGTGATGAATCCCTGTCGTGACCCGGTAT
>SL_3KL_010_SEDDRAFT_10004650_pt1 | contig 12388 bp, 11 predicted proteins | sample SodLakKL_010_SED_2_FD_10381 | JGI IMG/M metagenome (IMG submission 10381)
TGACGCGGAAATCACGTTGAACAATCTTTCTTATTTACTCCGGGCAGCATCCAAACTGTTTATGCCGATTATTCCGAATGGTGCATCAAGGGCATTGCAATCCATTCAGAAGAAGGAGAAGATGATACTCTATCCAAGAATTACGGAAAATGTTTAATTATGGGGTGACAATCCCGAACACATTCATCTACTCAAAGAAGATTTTTTCAGAATTACCCTGCGCGATATCCCTGATATCTCAATCACGTTTGATTATGTTCCAAATCACATGATTGTCATCGTAAACAGGAAATAAAACCGGATTCATTACCGGGTAAATCAGATATGGTCCCATCTCATGTGTTACATGATTATGAAATGGGTCTCTTTAGGGGTAGTTTCCCTTATTGAAAAAATCACAAAGTGGGGAAGTACCCTCTTTAGCCCTGAGATTGTGCTATTGATTATTGCCCCGGATCTTCTGTGCCAGCTTCGCAAGCTGCCTGTCATCCGCGCGCTTGTAATCGTGCGATGAAATAAACCCTTCGTACTGCTCGAAGTATTTATCCACATTGGAATTAATGGGTTGCCATGTTTCCATGTCACACGTCCCATGCATGGGGAAGAGCTTGGCATGGATATGGTCCACTCCAAACCCTTCAAAAATGAGCCCGGTCCTGCCCACATCCTCCAGTTTCTCATCAAGAAGTTTTCCCACCTTCTTTGAAGCTATCACCAGGCTGCTCAGTACATCTTCAGGCAAGTCAAAAGCATAACTCGGATAGTGCTCTTTGGTGATAACCACCGTAAACGCTTTCGTATTTGGGTAGATGGACAGGAAGGCGAGATGATCGCTGTCCTCCCATATTTTGTGACAAGGCAGTTCGCTCCTTGATATTTTGCAGAAAATGCACTCTTTCATGATTGGTTCATTTGTATGATTACCAGGGCGCTACCCTTGGGCTTTCCACCGATTTTTGCGATGATTCTTCCAGCTTCGGCGTTTGTTCTTTTGAGCGGCATTGGTTGTTTCAGGTCCGTGCGGGAAACAATATGAACAACCGCCTCTTTCTTCGGTGTGCAATATTCGCGCCACCCTTACCCCGGAGACTTTTACCGGCATATCCGCGAACCCATCGGTGCTGGCGCCAAAAATTTTTCTCAGTTTCTGATTTCGATTCGCCATTTCTCTTTCTTTTTTTGATGGTTTTATATTCAAAGGCTGAATAAATCAATGCAGATACCAATTATTTCAGGTTATTTCTGCGCAGAAAGACAAAAAAGTGAATTGATATCCATAGCGCGAAATAATCTTCAGGGATACATAATTAAATGAAGCTACTGGTAACTCCAATATTTTCCTTCACCCTTACGAATGTTACACGTCATGCATACCCTGTGTCTTTCAGGTGAATTACAGTAGGGGCATGCTGATAAACCCGGACAGGAACCATGTCCACATTTCGGGCATCCTCCCATAAAAAACTGTCGTCATTCATAGTACTCCTTCTTTTCCAAATAAAAATAATTTATTACTGCCAGATAACTACAGATAACCGGGTCGTTACCATATTGTTATTTGGTAAATTATCATTTTATAAGCGTCAGAATTGTAAGCCGGATAACCTGAAATCACCTGAATCCTGTTAATATGTGAATGCAATTGATATAAATGTTATGTTTTCGCTCTATTTTACCAAAATAATCCAACATGTTTTACCATAAACCCCCGATTTCATGAACGATGACCTGCTCAGGATTGATGACCTCAGTGTTTCATACGGAGATTTGATCGCCGTCCGGTCTCTCAGCATGTCGGTCCGGAAGGGAGAGCGGTTCTGTCTGGTTGGGGAGTCCGGATCCGGAAAAACTTCCGTTGCCATGGCTGTTGCAAGGCTGCTGCCCGATTCAGCCAAAATTGATGGCCAAATCCTCATCGGCAACCAGAATGTGTATGAACTTGAAAACCGCCGGCTGCAGGAATTGCGCAGGAAAAGCATCAGTGTGATCTTCCAGGATGCAACAGGCAGTCTCATTCCCGGCTCAACGATTGAAAAGCAGCTATTCAGGGTAATACGTCATCGTACGGGCATCACCGCTAAAGCCGAGATTAACCAGCTTACCAGGGAGCACTTGTCCAGAGTCGGCCTCACTGACCACCATCGCATCCTCCACTCCTATCCCTCACAACTGTCAGGCGGAATGTGCCAGCGTATCATGATTGCCATGGCGCTGTGCGTCAAACCTTCTCTTGTCATTGCAGACGAACCCACATCCGCACTCGACGTGATCACTCAGCAGAAAATACTCGAGTTATTGCTTTCACTTCAAAACGACCTCGATTTTGCGCTTCTGTTCATCACCCATGACCTTAGGATAGCGGCACATTATTCCCATACCATTGGCGTTATGCAGAATGGCATCCTGGTAGAATCCGGCAGTGTCAATGGTTTCTTTTCGGAGCCCAAAAACAGCTATTCGCACCAGCTGGTATCATCTGCAAAAATGTTATCCGTATGAACACCCCTATTACATATACCCGCATTGCTTCATACTACCCCTTCTCACGGATTTTATTTACGGCACTTTATGCATTTTCAGTGATCCTGCTCTTCAGCACCTCTGCTGAAAATTCCGGCTTATTACTAAGCATGAACCTGATGGCCGGTTCCATCAACGGGCGTTTTTCAACCAGCCTTTCGAAACGACTATCTGTGATCAGCGTGCTCATAAACAACCTTTGCAACCTTAGATGCAAGCATTGCTATCTCCAGGCCAGGAAGAACGACAATTATCTTTCGCCTGACGAATGGCATCGATTCTTTGTTTCCCTGCTATCAAAAACCCGTCCGGAAACACTATGTTTTGCCGGCAAGGAGGTGTTTTTTGACAAGCAAAGCGCCGATATCTTCTTCAACGCCATCAATCTCAGAAACCGGATGCAGGAAAATGGGCGGACCAAAACCGAGATTGGTGTAATCACCAACGGAACGCTCATCCACCAGTACAAAAAGCAGCTTTGGGAAACACCCCCCGACTATATCGATATCAGCATTGACGGACTCCCTGACGAGCACGACCTCGTGCGCGGCAACGGGTCATTCGAACATATGGGGAAAAATCTTCGTTGGCTCATGGGTCATTTCAAGGGAAATGTCTGGATAACCCACACGGTTATGAGCCACAACATGGAATCCCTGCCCGAATTCGTCCGTTATGTCCACGATAACTTCGGTATCACCCGTTTTTCCATCGGTTTATACAGGGAGACATCGTACACCGACAACCGGCTCAAACTCGACCAAGCGTCCATATCCGATCTTTTCCGGAATACATTTCATCAACTCGGGCAACTGCGACTTAACTCACCGGTTGAAATCATATTGGAAATGGATTATACCCAGACGACTTTTTTGCCTCACCTGACCGCAACCGGTTGGGTTGAAGCAGACAGGCCGTTTTCATCCGTTTCACACGGGTATGGAAATGGCCTTCGGCTTACGGTGAACAGTGCCAATATACCGGTTGGGCTTTGGCGGGCCATAAGAGTCACCCCCGAAGGATTCTGGCTTGCTGCGGAAGACCTCATGGAGGTAAAAAGATATGAAGAGGTGGTAACGGCCAGGCTTCGGGACTTCCACTTTGACAGTGAAGCTCTTTACCATGCAGGATTGCACTCGGAACGTTTCCAGCAACTGACCCTTGACGGGATGAATCTGCCGGTAACACCGACCATGCCCCTTTTCACTGACATAACCACGCAACCAGAAGCAACCTGACTATGATGCCACTGAAATATTACGGAATAAGAGGACTCTTTTTCTTTCTCATCCTGCTTGTTTTTTTTGGAGCTTCCTGCCGTCCTGACCGTGACCGCACCGATGTACACCGGCTTGTCATACCTGCCGAAAATGACATCCAGACCATCAGTCCGCTTATTCTCTCAGATCCCCATACCACAAGGATTGTCTGGCAAATGTACGAGGGGTTGCTTGGACTGGACGAAGACGGAAATCCTGTACCTGTGATCGCTGAATCATGGGAAGCCAATGACGATTTCACGGAATGGACGTTCCATATTCGACCCGATATTTATTTCCACACTTCCACTCTCTTTGACGGTCCGGACCATACCCGTTCCGTAACGGCACGTGATGTTGAAAGGAGTTATGAAAGCTTCGCAAAAGGTTTTGGCTCCTTTGTGTTTACCGAAATTGTGGAAGGCTTTGACGCTTTTATCCAGAACGAGACAGACGACATCAGCGGGTTTGAAGCTGTTGATGAAATGACATTTCGGATCCATCTGACACGTCCCGATCCATCGTTTATTTATCGCATCACCAGCCCGTATTTGTCGGTGATGCCCAAAGAAGCACTCCTGCAACCCGACGAAATAGGTCAGTCGATCAACGTTGGGACCGGTCCATTCAAGTTCAACCGCCGGGCCGCAACGGAAGTACACCTTGACCGTAATCCGGATTATTGGGCGCAAACAGACGGAAACATCGGGCAACTGGTATTCCGTGTTGAAAAAAGCCAGCAGCTTCGGCTTACCCAGTTCCGGAACAGGCAATACTCCCTGATGCAGCTTCCTGTTGCACTGATTCCGGAGTTCTTTTCAGGTGAAGAACTTAAGCCTGAATTTGCCGATCGGTTTGCTACCTACGGCGCTACCACGTTCAATATCCACTATATGGGCATCAATAATGAAGCCATTCAGGACGTGCATCTCAGAAGAGCCATGGCCCACGCCATTGACAAGGAAACTATCGTGGACAAACTGCTCTATTCAAAGGCAAGGGTAGCTTCCAGTCCCGTTTTGCCTGGCATGCAGGGATACGAGCCGCCCCGCGGGCCGGTTTTTGACACGGATGCCGCAGTGGAAGAGCTCGGTCGGAGCAGTTATAACGGAGAAGCCATCACGCTGTTCGTAAGCGATGCCCCTAACAGTGAGCAAATCGGACAGGTGATCCAAAGTGACCTGGGAAAAATCGGAATCAATATCCGGTTGCAGAAACTCGATTTCAACTCATTGATTACACGGCTACTGAGTGACGACAGACCCGAACTCTTCCTGATGTTTTCCGAATGGGTTTATAGTGCACCCGAATTCATACTTGACTCCTACAACTCGGAAATGTTTCCAAACCCCAACCTCTTTGCTTATGAAAACAGCCAGGTGGACGAGCTGATCGGCAGGCTTTCAGAACTAACCAGCAGGGAGGACATCAACCGGACCAATTACAAAATCGAACAAATAGCTCTGCAGGAAGTTCCAGCAGTGTGGCTCTATCATCAGGACAATGTCTATATGATGCAATCCGGGCTTTCAGGTTTTACTGTCAACCAGCACAATCACTGGAATCTGGCAGATGTTCTTTTGACCGAACCCGGTTAATACCATGTCCATGCATTTTCTGCGCCCACTGATAGAAAACATCGTATTGCTTTTTATCATTATCGTATCGGCTTTTTTTCTCTTTACTGCGCTGCCTGCTGATCCGGTACGATCCATGCTGGGTGTGAATGTTAGCGAAGAAGTGGTTCGTTCGCTTCGAAGCGAGTTTGGACTGGACCAGCCACTTTGGGTCCAGTTCAAGGTGTACCTTTCACGTCTTTTATCCCTGGATCTGGGAACTTCATTTGTTACCAGGAGACCGGTAAGCGCCGATGTATTCCCTTCGCTGGGTGCGTCTTTTATCTATGCCGGGTTTGCATTGCTGATCGCACTGGCCTACAGTATCCTGTCTACATTTATAAGCTGGATGAGCCGGCCGGTGATTGCCCGTTCGCTCCAGGCTGTCCATGCAACACTTGTCAGCATACCCGGCTTGATTATAGCCGTTGCCATCGGTATCGTTTTTTTTCACTTTGATATTTTCGGTTTTATAGATGATATCCGTACCCGGCAAATAGTCACAGCCGCCATAGTACTGTCGGTCTATCCATCCGCTGTTCTTTCGCAAATCTTGTCCCAGCAATTCAGAGAAGTCGCAAAGCAGCCTTTTACACTTTCCTCGCGGAGTTTTGGATTTTCCAGGACCCAGCTGTTTCGAATTGTATTCAAATCATCCTACCTGCCGTGGCTGGCACAACTGTCCAATATTGCCGCCGCCCTTCTTGCCGGTTCGATCGTCGTAGAATTTGTCTTTTCACTGCCCGGTCTTGGGCGACTGGTCCAGCAGTCCGTAATTCGCAGCGACTATCCCATGCTTCAGGGTATTGTTCTGGCGACATCCATATCCTATATCCTGTTCAATTTGTTCATGGAAACCCTCTACCATTACCTGAAGATAGGACGCCGGAGCTGATCGATGAACATCCAAAGGTTATCTCTTTTTATTTCCCTTTTCATACTCCTGGCCATACTTGTGATTGGCGGTTTTTTCCATTTATGGGGTAATACAACGGAAGTGAATCTTGCAGCTCGCTTCGAGCCTCCCGGCCTGGGATATCCCGGCGGAACGGACGAACTCGGACGTGATGTCATCAGCCGGACCATTCAAGGCGCTTCGCTGTCTCTGAGCCTCGCACTGCTTGCCTGGATCGTGTCACTCCTGGTCGGCCTTGCCCTTGGATCGGCAGCCGGGTATTTCAACCGCGGTCCCATAGATGTATTCATATCAGGTTTAATCACCTATGCCTACACAACACCATTCATCATATTCCTGATCGCCTTTTTGGGGCTTATAGGGCCGGGTCTTGTCAATGCCTATGTTATCCTTGTCCTGTTTGCATGGGCAGCCCCTGCCAGACAGACCAGGGCCATCGTTATCGGGCTAAAGGATGCCGGATACATGAAAGCCGCGCATTCATTTGGGTATTCCGCCAGGGAAATGATAGCCTTTGTCGTGATACCGCAGGTGTTCAAACCTGTGTTGATTGCCTCACTTGCCATTATGCCTGAAATTATCGCCCTTGATGCCGTACTCTCTTTTTTTGGTCTTGGAGTCCAGCCACCGGCACCCTCCCTCGGAAAAATGATCGTTGACGGAATGAATTACCTTTCAACGGCATGGTGGATGACCATGATTCCTGTTGCGGTTTTGCTTGTCATTTGCTTACTTGTCAGAAATCTTGCCAACCTGATGAAACAGGAGAGATATGGGGGAAAAGACTGATGTTCATTTAAGAAATCTGGCCAGGGACTTTGCAACCCTGAGAAGGCCTTATGTGACGCTTGCGGATGCTCTCAAGATAATTGAGGAGCAATGCGAAAGGGAAACCGATGATGACGTCATAGTTGGTGTTGATCCGGAAACCTGCTCTGTGTATCCATTCGACTTTGTTGTCTACAGCCGCTTGCCGGAACTTCCTGAAGCGGTGAAAAAACAACATGATGGATCTGACCACAAAGAAATTTTCCGGTTTTTACCCGGATATGATGAGGAGAAGTTCCGCCAGATTCTAAAAAACAGAGACACATTTACAGACACAATCGCTGATCCGGATAAAGAAATTCCTCCCGGCACGCTTTCCAAATACCTGGATGGATACTATCGCGAGGTAATAAAGCATTTTGCCAGTTCAGCTTCGAGGCCCGGAGAATCACTTACCGCTCAAAGCGATCTCGATTTTATCACGGCTGTCTATCATCTCATATACGCCGCCAGTAATCCGGTTTTCACCAATTCCGTTCAAAAGAAACCAACCGGAAATTTCATTGGCGGACTGTTTCAGTCGGAAAAGCTTCTGAATCGTAATGCCATTGGAATTGAGGATATTCCATTTGAAGGAAAACTTGTTGAAAAAGAAGCAGACAAGGTCAGGCCGCTGGAAATTGACGGGCATCTTTTTAATCAAATCCCGAATGAATTTGCAGAGGGACACTACGGCAAATACAAGTCCTATTATGAAGAATGGCTGCCTGCAGTTCAGGAAGCCACGTTCCAGGATTTTCCGGAGATCCTGTACTATCCGATTTTTGACGGCCTCACTCCATTGAAAGGTGTATTGACAGGGTATCTCGGCATCTATTGCACCACGCTGGAGGCTAAAGAGAAAATAAAAGAATACATCACGGAATCGAGGCTGAGCATTATCCAGAATACGATCAACGCTGCCTACAACAAAGGCACTCATAATGCCATTCTTGACTCGTACAAATCTCTTGATGACTACCCAGACCCTGTCATATTCTGGATTGAGAACCTTCAGCTGCTTCACAACTGGGAGTCGATTATAATAGCCACCGGGGACAGTAAGGAACAACTTTGGTGGACCAAAAACGAAGAACGTACCTGCTGCCTTGATATCGGCCGGGCTTTGGCTCTTTATAAAAATATTGCGGATCCAAACAACAATACTGCGAATCCGTTTCATAATTGGCAAGGAAAGATATTGGAGTTGCGATTTCCTGAATACCCCATTCTGAATACGGCTGAGATAGACGACGAGTCTCCTTTCTTACAAAGAAGGATGGGGGAAACTCTCGGGCTGCTAAACGATATCATGGTCAGGTGGCAGGTTTTAAAAAATGAACAACAGGCCATTCAACAGGCGCGCAGGGCGGCAGTTTCACAGGTACTTTCCCGAAACATGAGCCATAATATTGGGAGTCATGTGCTTGCAAATCTCATTAAGCGGGTCAGGAATGAGTACTATGACATTTTAAATATCACAAAGGGGCAACTGCATGGTGATGACGAAATCGAGATCAGAAAACTTTCGTCATTTTTAGAATATATCATGCACAGAATGGACTTCCTGGCAGACATTGCAACCGCAGAGCCTCTTATGGAAGTTACTTCTGATGTCAACAGGGATGTCATTTCAAAATTCAGGAAAAATGGATACCTGAAAGATTTCATTACAGGAAATGACTATAATTTCAAGTTGTATTATCAAAAAAGTAATCCGGAATCTTCCATAATTGCACTGCCCAATGACCTTCTTGGATCCCACGCGTTTTACATTATCGTTGAAAACTTCATAAGAAACACGGCAAAGCATGCCATTATCCCGGGCCAGACGTTCCATGTGCACATATTGTCTGATATCGACCCCAATCATCCGGATTATCTGAGATTCCGGATATATGACAATACAGGAGTATCTGAACCGGAAAAACTGGCAGACCAGCAGAATGAACGCCTCCGGCTTTCCATCCTGGACAAAAACAGGGATCTGCGCAGGGAAGCATGGGGAATGCTGGAAATGAAAATCGCCGCCGCTTACCTCAGAAAAGTTCCACTTCATCTAATAGATTCAGAAATATACGCACCAGGAGAAAAAAGCAGTCAAATCAAACCCGCATTATTCAGAGCTCTCAATTTAGACGGCAATCTCGGATACGAGTTCTACCTGCACAAACCTAAAGAATTCCTGCTTATTCAATCCGACAAGGGGAATCAGGTTTTTATCTCGGTAAACTCGAACGGCAAATCGCAAATAATGCAAGGGTTCAAGCTGTCCACCAAGCAATTGGCACCCTACAAAATCATATCTGTAGACACCAAAGCCACACTTGATCTGATAGAACCCTTTAAGAACAAAATTACCAGAAGAGTGCTGGTAAACCACTCTTCCGGTTCTGCTTCTGACATCTGGAAAAATTGGATCAGAGATCTTTGCAACAAAAAAAACATCTCCGAAATCAATATTTACAAACTTTACGATGGGGACAAACAGCTTGTTTTAAATGAAAAAACCGGAAGCGATGGCAAACCCTTCAATGCTTTGTTTATCCGGCACTCCGATATCCCGGAAAACAAGGACTTCAATCATTATGAGTTTTACTTCAACCATTCTTTTTTTGACCGCTATCTCGAAGCGGATACCCACAGGGAACAGCTGGATCCCATTTTGATCGAGAGTGTAGCAACAAGCATTGCCCTGCTTGATGAGCGTGTACAGCACTTTTCACACGATACGAAAATGGATCAGTCCGAAGCTGCGACCCTTGTTGACTATTTAAGCCTGTTAGGTATCCATATCCCAAAAAGAGAAAATGTTTGGCTCAATTCTGACTATAATGACAGTTATTACGAAAAAGTGTCCGACTGGATTGAGACCCAGGTCCGTTCATCAGACTTCCTGCTTATTCATATCGGAATCCTGGAGAAGACCTTGCAGCTGGCAAAGTACAATGATGCCCAAAAAAAGAAGGCCATTGAGAAATATCTGTTTGACTTTGATGTCCCGGATAGTCAGATTCTTGAAAAAGTAATCTTCATATCCGGCCGCGGAAAACCGGATACCATACCAGAAGATTTCCGCTTTTTGAACTTTTCAAACCTGAGCAGATTTATTAACAAGGATATCTGCAAGGCAACCTTAACACAGCTTTTATATTCAGCAAGGGCTTATGGATAAAGAACTGACCGTAGTTTTTACTAAGGCAATTGACGCACCGCCCTTTGTAAGCATGATGCTCAATGAACATTGCGAAAAACTGGATGATGAATTGAAAGGTGCCGTACTGGTGAATAATCACTTTGAATGCATCAGCAAACATTTCAACGATGACTTTGATGGTATTGAAATGATTGTTCTGGAAGACAGTGCACCGAACAGTCCTCAGGCTGCGGGCATCGTAAAGAAGCTCTGTTCCTGTAACAGGGTTCAGGTTGTCTTACATACCGGCAGTGAATGCTATGATGATACCAGGGAAACTTTTGTAGAAGAGTTGCGAAGCAATGGGACCCTTGTAGAAGCCATCAACAGCCATCACGTTCCCACATACATCGTACCCGACCTTCTGAATAACCTGATCGAATGTACCTTGTCGAAGAGGTATGATGATGCTCCGCCAATCCTTGAAAAGATCAGGGATCACATTTCAAGGAAAAACTTCCTAAAGATAAAACGAACATGAAAGCTCTACTTGCAGTGCATAAGGATTTTCAAGAAGCGGATATCATCGCTGCGGAATTGAAAAAAGACGGGTACGAAACACATGTACAAAAATGTGCTTTCGAAGACTTCCCATTCGCTGCCGTTGTTGCTGAAAAGTTTGATTTGATTGTCATTGACAATGATATCGAAAGTGAAGACCTGACGTATCCGGGCCTTGTAATCGTGCGGAACCTGAGAGCTGACCACCGGCTCGGTACTCCCTGCGTAATCTTTAACGTTGATATCCAGGAAGTAGAACAGAGTCTGAATAAAGGCAAACTTGAATATCTGAACATCATATATTCACCCGGGTTGATGCTGCTTGACAAAAAAGACAACGCATGGAAATTGGATGCTGTTGGTGAAATTAGAAAACTATCTCAGGCGGCTGTTACCGATGTTGCCGAGATGCTACTTGATCTGAAAGGATACTTAATTGACAAAATCACCCACAAGCTGAAATTCATCCCGATAAGCAGCTCCCATGATTCAGAGCAGGATGTTGAAAAAGCAACAAGGGATACACTGGACTGGGTTGAAGAATTCCTAAACAGTTTTTTCACACCAAGCGAAAATATGCGCATTGAGTATCCAAAGTTCCGTGATGCTCTTTACTCGGCACAGATGCAGTTTGACAAAGACGAGTACAACAAACTCCGTGAAGAACTCAGGTCAAAATGTGAAATTGAGGTGGAGTCTCGAAAGGGCTCGCCACCAAAAAAACATTCCAACAAACGCTTCAAAATCCTGCTTCTGGATGATGATCCCGGTTGGCTGGAAATGGTAAAAGAAAATCTGTCAGACTCTTTTGAAGTAATACCAACGTCATCGGGATTGGAGGCAATTTCCATTCTGGATAGCGACAAGAACAATGACATTCATGGGGTCGTAACCGATTGGAGATTGTACAACGACTTTAATGAGCAGTCTAAATGGCAAGAAGTGCAGGGATACGACATCCTGGATTATGCCGCAAAAAACAGTTCCCGTGCACTGATTGCTTTGACATCACTGAATGATGCCATCGTTCACAAAATCCGCAATGAGTTGAATCTAAATATTACGCTAATTACAAAGGACTTTCTGAATTTTGAGGAGAATGCGGATCTTTTTAAAAATATTATTGCAGAGAAATGCAATGAAGCGGTTGCACGCATGGCCTCCATGCCCTCCGCAACTAATTGGTTCAAAGGTGACAACTCCCTTCATGCACAGTATCTATCGGTGAGAAGCAGTGGAGATTGGAAGGCTTTCGAAGAAAATGTTACCAACAAGGCAAACGAGGCATTCATCTACTACCAACAGGCTTTTGATTGGGACAAGCTAAAGACACTACAGGATTTTGGGAAAAAGTTCGGACTTCCACTGGCGCAAAAAGGAACACCACTACTGGAGAATATCCTGATTATGAGACGAGTATGGCTTGCCCTTTGGTGGAATTTGGACAAGCTTGAAGAACTTTACTTCAATGATTTGTCCGAGCACCTCGAAATCAAAATTTACTGTGTCCTCAGGCAGAGTTTTATAGAAGACAGTGACAGTTTTGACCGGATCAAAGATGGTATTCCAGAGT
>SL_3KL_010_SEDDRAFT_10004651_pt1 | contig 12388 bp, 12 predicted proteins | sample SodLakKL_010_SED_2_FD_10381 | JGI IMG/M metagenome (IMG submission 10381)
TCGTCGGCGTTCGCGAGCGCCGTCGCCGTGAGGCTGAGGCGCTCACCGCCGGCGCTCGGCCGCACCACCGTCGTCAGGCCCGTAGCGAAGACCGCGCCGGTGCCGGGGAAGAGGCTGGCGGTGTGCGCGTCGGCGCCCAAACCGAGCAGGACGAGGTCGAAGCGTGGTGGATCGCCGAGGGTGCCCCTCAGGCGTTCCGCGTGGGCTTGCGCGCTGGCTTCGGGGGTGTCCGCATCCGGCCAGCCGAGCACGTGCTCGTCCGGGACCGACACGTGATCGAGCAGGGCCGCACGCGCCGCGCGCTCGTTGCGCTCGGGATCGTCGCGTGCCACCCAGCGCTCGTCGCCCCAGGTGACCATCACCCGCTCCCACGGCAGGTCGGAGCGGTCCGCGAGCACGCGGTAGGCGGCGAGCGGTGTGCGTCCGCCGGCGAGCGCGACGACGAAGCGTCCGTGGGTCGCGACGGCGTGGTGGCAGGCATCGACGAAGCGCGCGACGAGCGCGTTCGTGAGGGCCTCCGCGTCCGCGACGACCTCGAGCGTGGCAGCGGTCATACCGGAGTCTAGCAGCGCTGCGCCGGGCGTTCGTGGATGCCGTCCGTTACGTCGGGGCGGGCTGGCTGCGTGACGCGTAGGCACCGGTCCGGCCGAGGTTGGTACGCTCTCCGGCATGCGCATCGACCGTGACACCGCGTACGCCCTGATGACCGAGTGGACCCTGAGCGAGGGCCTCCGAACGCACATGCTCGCCGTCGAAGCGGCCGTCGCCGCGTACGCGGAGGCGGAGGGTCAGGACGTCGACCTGTGGTCCGCCACCGCCTTGCTGCACGATTTCGATTACGAGCGCCACCCGGACCTGGGTCCCGGCGGGCACCCGTTCGTGGGCGTCGCTCACCTGCGTGCCGTGGGAGCTCCGGAGGCGATGTGCGAGGCGATCCTCGGTCACGCCGACCACACCGGCGTGGCGCGCGAGAGCCGTTTGGCGAAGGTGCTCTACGCCTGCGACGAGGTGACCGGACTGATCACCGCCGCGGTGCTCGTGCGGCCAGACAAGGACATCGCCGGCCTCGAGCTGAAGAGCCTCAAGAAGAAGTTCAAGGACAAGGCGTTCGCGCGCGGCGTGGCCCGTGACGACGTCCGGCGCGGCGCCGAGGAGATCGGTGTCGACCTGTGGGAGCACATCGCCTTCGTGCTCGAGGCGATGCGCTCACGCGCGGCCGCGCTCGCGCTCGATGGGTCGAGCGCGCGGGGACGCTGAGCGGTCGCCGGCGCGCGTCCCCCGGCTCCGCGGGATGCGCCGGACGTTCCAGGACCACGCGCCGTCCGCGCCCCGTCGCAGTGGTGGCCAGATCACCCACGCGGCGCGCCCCGCGACGTTCGCCACGGGCACGGGGCCGAACGCCCGCGAGTCGCGCGACGCGAGCGGCGTCCGGTTGTCGCCGAGGACGAACACGTGCTCCGGTGGGACGCGCGTCGGACCCATCGTGAAGCTCCCGAAGGGTGCGTCGCGAGCGACCGGGTCATCGCTGGGTCGTCCGTCGACCAGCAGGCGTCCCTGCTCGAGGGCGACCTCCTGGCCGTCGACCGCGACCACGCGCTTGATCACGAACGGTCCACCCAAGACGCGCTCCAGCACGTTCCTCGGCGCGTCGCCCGGGGCGCGGAAGTANACCACGTCGCCGGGGTCCCAGGCACCGGCGCCCAGGCGCACCGACCACGTCTCGTAGCGCGGGACGAGGGCGCGTTCGCCGTCGCGGAGAGTGGGCTCCATGGAGCGGCCTTCGATGCCGACGGTGGTGGCGCCGAAGGTCACGAAGATGACGGCGACGACGAGCGCCTCGGCCCAGCGGCGCAGCGGACCGCCGCGCTCGCGCGGCGCGCCCTCACTCGACACGAGGATCGGGGACGGCCTCGAAGGCCTCAGGCGGCCGTAAGCGCCGCCAGTTCCATTCGCCGTCACGCTGCGGCGGCCAGATCACGGCCGTCGCCTTCCCCGCGATCGTGATGCTACGGATGGGACCGAAGACGCGCGAGTCCTCGCTGCCGCCACGAGCACGCTGCCGGTTGTCGCCCATGATCCAGTAGTGCCCGGGCGGCAGGATGATGTCGTGCACGAAGGGCACGCCCTCGGGGGCATCGACCGGCAGGGGTGCCAGCGCGTCGAGCGTGGTGCCGTAGTACAGCTGGACACGCGGATCGTCGACGCTCACGCTCGGCAGGGCGATGCTCCCCGCCAAGGGAAGGTCGGGGAACGCGGTGCCGCGCGGCGTGGCCCCGAAGCGCACGACCAGCCCCTCGACCCGGCCGTCGCGCTGCACGATCCGCGGGAAGTCCTGGGGATCCGGCGTGATCTCGCCCGTCGCGCTGATGAACGCCTGGTCCACGGGATGACCGTTGACGATCACCTGCCCCGCCTCGATGCGCAGCCGGTCGCCGGGTATGGCGATCACGCGCTTGATGAAGAACGGTCGGTTGCCGGTCTCGATCGCCGTGGGAGAGTTCGCTGGATCGCGCACCACGATGATGTCGCCGCGCTGGTACGGGCCCATCACGCCGATGCGTCTGAGCCACGTCTCGTACTTCGGTATGAACACGCGGTCACCGGTGAGGAGTGACTGCAGGACGTTGCTGGAGCCGACCCCGCCGTCGAGGTTGGGGCGCATCGACGAGCCGACGACGCCCACGGTGTTGAACACGAAGGTCACCACCAGGTAGGCGATGACCAGGGCTTCGGCGTAGCCGCGCACCTCGCGCCAGAAGCGCGAGCGCCGCGTGCCGTCGGGCCGTTGCGGAACGGGACGCCGAGCGCGGCGCGATGAGGGTTCGGGCATGGGCGTCAGTGTACCGTCCCGTCGCTGCGCGGCGCGCCGCGCGCGACCCGCTGCAACCACTCGGTGTTGGCGTTCAGCACGCGCTCGGCCTCGGCCTCGCCTGCCTCGACGACGGCCTCGAGGTCCCAGAACGACTCGACGCGCACGGTGGGCAGTTCGTGCGCGATGCGCAGGTCGGCGGGATGGTGGACGTACTGCGCGTCGGTGAGGAGCCGCATCATGATGTCCGTCGAGCGCAAGGTGACGGCCGCCATCGGCGTGCGCTGCTCGAGCGTCACGGTCGCGACCACGCGCTCCCACCACGAACGAGGATCGTCGTGCGGTGCATGATAGGCCGCGCGCCTCGGCGGGGTCACGTCGCTGGCGATCGTGATGTCGGCGTTCAGCGTCGCGAGGGCGTCGATCGGGAGGTTGTTGCAGATGCCGCCGTCGGCGAGCGTCCGGCCCAGGTACGAGACCGGCTCGAACGCGCCAGGGAAGCAGGCGGACGCCCGCACCGCCTTCACCAGGTCGCCGCTGGTGAGCACGACCTCTTCACCCGACTCGATGTCGGTACACGTGACCGCAAGGCGCGCGCCCAGGTCCTCGAACCTCTCCGGGAGATGCTCGGCGAGCAGCGCGTGGAGCTTCTCGCCCTTGATCATCCCGGCGCGCAGCGAGAGGTCGAACACGTCGCGCCACGACACGGCCCTGGCCAGTTCGAGCAGGTCGGCGGCGCGGTAACCGGAGGCCGCCAGCGCGGCGATGATCGCACCGATCGAGGTGCCGGCCCACACCTCGACGTGGACCCCGTGCCGCTCCAAGGCACGCAGCGTGCCGATGTGCGCGAAACCGCGCGCCCCGCCGCCCGAGAGCACCATACCGACGACGGGCGTGGCACCCTCCAACCAGCGCGGCGTGAGGTGGGTGCTCATCGCGGCCCGTCCAGGTCGCGCAGCCAACGCGCGTCGCTCACCAGGGTCCGGGCACTGCGCGGCGCCAACGGGCAGCGCACCGCAGCGCCGGCCGCGAACACGGTGCCGTCGATCGCGTCGGTCCACGGTCCGGCCACCCCGGTCCGCCAGGTCGGCAGGTCGACCTCGATCGGTGCCTCGCCCCGGTGCTGGACGACGACCACCGCCGCGTCGCCCAGGACGCGCGCGAAGGCGTGCACGTCGGCGTGCGCGTACAGCGTACGCACGTCGCCGCGGGCGAGCGGTGCGGCACGCCGCCTCAAGCGGGCCAGCCGCCTCACGGTGTCGCGCAGGCGCTGCTCCCAGCGTGCCTCGTCCCAGGGGAAGGGGCGTCGGCAGTCCGGATCACCGCCGCCCTCGAGGCCAATCTCGTCGCCGTAGTAGACGCACGGCACGCCCGGGTACCCGAACAGCGCGTGCATCGCCGCGGCCACGGCGCCGGCGTCGCCTCCGACCCGCGTACGGAAGCGCGGTACGTCGTGTGAGCCGAGGAGGTTCAGTTGCGACAGGGCCAGCTCGAAGGGGATACGCGCGCGGGCGTCGAGCAACCACGCTTCGAGGCCCGCGGCGTCCACCCGCAGTGCCTCGCCGCGCTGGTCCACCCCGGCCCAGAACGCGAGCATCGGGCGTTGGAAGCCGTAGTAGTTCATCGCCCCGTCCTCCTGGTCGCCCTGCAACCAAGCGGTCGCCTCGAAGAAGTGCTCGCCGAGAACGTAGGCGTCGGCGCGCTCCTCGCGGATCGCGCGGCGGATGGCGCGGACGTGGTGGTGGTTCCGGACGGCGCCGGCCCCCTCGCCCAACATGTGCACGACGTCGAGACGCCAGCCGTCGATCGACCACGGTGGTCGCAGCCAGCGGCGCAGGATGGCGTCGTCGCCCCCGTAGACGTCGTGGCGCACGAGCGCCGACGCGAAGTCGAGGACGGGGAGCGTGCGTGCACCCAGCCAACCCCGGTAGCTCGCAGGGTCGTCCGGATCGTCGAACACGTAGCGCTCGCGCTCGCGTGCTTGCGGATCGCCGTAGGCGCCGCCACCGTGTTCGCCGTACCGGTCGAACCAGGGGTGGTGCTCCGAGGTGTGGTTGACCACCGCGTCGAGGACGATGCGCATCCCCTGCCTGCGCAGGTCCTCGAGCAGTCGCAGGAAGGCGTCGTCGCCACCCAAGTGCGGGTCGACCCGCGTGTAGTCGACGGTGTCGTACTTGTGGCTGCTCGGCGACGCGAAGATGGGGTTCAGGTACAGCGTCGACACGCCCAGATCGAGCAGGTAGGGGAGCGCCTGGCGCACCCCTTCGAGGTCACCGCCGAAGAACTCACGCGCGCCCTGGCGACGGTCCGGGAGCTCGTCCCAGCCGCGAGCGACGACGGGCTTGCCGTCGTAACGGTAGGCGCCGTCAGGCACGTTGTTCGTCGGGTCGCCATCGCGGAAGCGCTCGGGGAAGACCTGGTAGACGACCTGGTCCCAGACCCAACGCGGCGGTTCGTAGCCATCGACGTGCACGAAGTGGAGGTCGCCGGGGGGCGGATGGGCGCAGAGTCCCGCCTGCGACAACCAGCGTTGCGCGTCGCCCAGCTGGCAGACGAACGCGTAGCGCGTGGCGGGGTCGTGGGGAGCGAGCGGTAGGAAGCCCTCCCAGCGCACGCGCCCGGCGTCCCGGTCGGTGACGTCGAGCGGGTCGAGTCGTTCCTCGAAGTCCGGTTCGCTGCGGACGAACACCGAGCCAGGCTCCGCACCGTAGGTCTCCAACACCACCAGCAGCCCGCGGCGACCGTCACGCGTCGTGCTTTGGCGACCGTCGGCCGGATGGACGACGTAGAACGGATGATCGGATGAGCGCTGCACCGCCGCGAGTCTAGCAATGCCGACCGACGGACGGGCGGGCGCGACGAGGCGCCCGCCCGCTGCTCACGCGTCGGCTGCGACGCTCACTCCTCGCGCACGGGCACACTGAGCGTGACGTCGATCTCGCGCGTGACACCGTTGCGCCACAGTTCGAGCCGCACCACGTCTCCGGCGTCCTTGGCGAACACGATGCGCTGCAGGTCCTCCGCGCGCTGCAGGCTTTGACCGTCGGCGGCGATGATCACGTCGCCGCCGGCGGGGTACTCACGACCATCGACGGTGGCGAAGAAGGTCGGTCCGCTGATGCCGGCCTCGGCGGCGGCACCGGCCGGGTCGACCTGGGTGATCACCAGGCCGCGCTCGGGAAGCGCGAGGGCCTCGCGGACGCTCTCAGGGAACGTCTCGACCAGCGTGATGGTCACGCCGAGCCGTGGCCGATCCGGGTCCTGCGCCGCCGCAGCGATGCCGCTCAGACCGCCTGCCTCGAGCAGCGGGAGGCTCTCCACGAGGAGTTGGGTCGGTACGGCGAAGCCGATGCCGAGGTTGCCGCGCCGGCCGTCGGCGCCCACGCCCGGGACGATGGCGGTGTTGATGCCGATGAGCCGCCCGCGCGAGTCGAGCAGCGGACCACCCGAGTTTCCGGGGTTGATGGCCGCGTCGGTCTGGATCATCTCGATCTCGATACGTCCGATGGACTCGAACTGGCGGCCGACGGCGGAGACGATGCCCGTCGTGACGGTCGACTGCAGACCGAAGGGGTTGCCGATCGCGATGACCTTCTGGCCTACCCGCACCCCGTCGTTCGCGAGTTCGATCGCCGGCACGTCGGGGAGCGCACCGGGATCGAGCGCCTGGAGCAGCGCCAGGTCGACGTCCGGGTTGGCGCCCACGACCCGCACGGCGATCGGCTCGTCGCGATCGGGGAAGACCACCTCGATCGACGCACCGTCGCGCAGCGTGACGTCGCCGCTCTCGAGCGCGGCGTTGACGACGTGGAAGTTGGTGACGATGCGGCCATCCGTGTCCACGACGAACCCGGAACCAGACCCCTGACGCAGCTGCGGCGTCTGGGGCGCCTCGGGGAGGCGGAAGAAGTCGCGGAACTGCGGCGGCAGGCTGTCGCGGAACGGGGCGAAGGGGTCGACCGCCTCACCGCGTACGGTGACGTTCACGGCGACGACGCTGGCTCCGTAGCGCTCCACGATGTCGATGGTGTTGCGTTCGTCCTCGAGGAGCGCAGCGCGCTCGTCGAGCGGCGCGGCGCCTTGCGCGAGCGCGCTCGGACCCGTCGTCAGCACGAGCGCGGCGAGCGCGAGGAGGGTGGCGAGTGGTCGTATTAGCGAAGCCCGGTGGGTCGAGCGAACCTGCGTCATGGGTCCTCCTGGGTGCAGCGGGGCCTGATCGGCAGCCCCGAACCGTCACGTCTCCATTGTCTGCACCCGAGGATGAAGCGACCACGAGCCCGTCATGATGTCGATGAGACATCACGTGTCACGAGGCGCGCGCCGGACACGCGGTCCAGCACCAGCACGGCGAGGAAGGCGACCGCCGCGATGGTCGCAGCCAGCAGCCACCCCTCCATGCCGAACGCGCTCGGGGGAGCGCTCGGCCGTGTGACGTAGCCATCGCCCACCGTCCACGGCCAGACGCGCTGCAAACTGCCGAGCATCACTCCGAGGAGCGCCGCCATGGTGACGTCGAGGGCGCGCCTGAGTAGCACGTCGAGCAGCCGGGCGATCGTCGCGAGCCCCACGAGCGCACCGAGCGCGAACGGGATCAGGGTCATGACGTCGAGCGACGCGATCGCGCCGATGACGCGTCCGTACTGACCCAACAGCACCAGGATGAAGGCCCCCGAGATGCCCGGCAGCACGAGCGCGGCGATCCCGACCGCCCCGGCGAAGAAGACGGTCCAGAGGGTGTCGGGAGGGGCACCCGGTGCGCTGCCGAGCAGCACGCTGACGATGGCGGTCGCGGCGATGAGCGCCACGATGGGCGCTGCACGCCAGCGCACGACGCGGCGGCCCACCAGCACCGCCGCAGCCAGGATCAACCCGAAGAAGAGCGCGTAGAGCGGAACCGCGAACGACGCCAGCGCACGGTCGATGACGCGCGCCAAGATCAGCACGGCGACGGCGATGCCGGCCACCAGCGGCGCCAGGAACGGAGCATGTGCCGCACGCCAGGCGGCGCGGAAGCGACCGCGGGCGAGGAGTCGCCACGGCGTCACGGAGGTGGCGGCCCGAAGCCCCGCGACGAGCCGTTCGTAGATGCCCAGGACGAGCGCCATGGTCCCGCCCGACACGCCCGGCATCACGTCCGCCGCGCCCATCGCGAGGCCGCGCAGCACGAGCGTCCACCAGCGAGGTCCTCCACGCACCGCGCCAAGCTAGCACGTGCCGTGCACGCGCGCGCCGTGTCTCGGCGGTGCGGTAGGCTTGTGCGCATGGAGAGCGAGCAGGAGCGTCTCGACCCGTACGAGGGGCCGGACGATGCCGACCACGCCGCGGAAGAAGAGGGCGGGATCGAAGTCCGAGACCCGAGCCTCAGCGAGGCCCAGGCGGAGGCCCTGGCCGGCTCACTGCTGTGGCGGATAGGGCATGCCTTCGAGGATGGTCCCGTCACGGTCCGGGTCGGTTTCGCGAGCGCGGCGCCGCTGTTCGCGGAGTTGCCGAGGCTGCGCGCCGCCAGCGACCAAGAGGTCGAGGCAGCCTTGGCGAGCGGCGACGTACAGGTCGAGTGGGTCGGGCCACGCGGTGGTGTGCGGCCGTGACGTTCGACCACGCCGTGCGCTTCGAACTCGACGTCGCCCTCAGCCGCGAGGAGGCGCTGTCGTTCGTCCGAGACGTACCCGCGAGCCTCTCGCGGGCGCGCTTCCTGCGCGGCCTGAGCGTCGGGCCACCGCAGGGTGGTGGGATCGGCATCGTGACCGCGACGCTGCCGGTGAACGCCGCGCTGTTCGGTCAACGCGACCTGCCCTTCCGCTCACGCCTCCACCGCAGCGATGCCGGAGCGCGCCTGGAAGGCTTGCCGATCGACGCGCCAGGACCCGGTTGGGCCGAGGTCTCGGGCAGCGTCGACGTGACGCCGCTGCCGACCGGCTCGCGCCTCTCGTACGCCTTCGACCTCCGTGTGCACGTCGCGCTCCCCGAACCCGAACGCTGGGGTGGTCACGCGTTGACGAAGATGATCGCCTACACGGCGAGTACGGTGCTGGCCCGGGTCACCGAGGCGTTCCCCGCTGCGGTCGCCGAGGCCGCGGCCGAGCGTCACGCCGAGCGGCTCGCGGCCGTCGAGGGCTGAACCGCGCACGCGGAGCGGTCGCGCGCACGCGTGCGCCGTGGTGTGCCAGGGCGCATCACTTACCGACGCAGAACCGCGCGAACACCTCGCTCAGCGTCTCCTCGGCCACCTCACCGCGACCGGTCACCTGCGCCAGGGCGCGCAGCGCCGTCTCGAGGTCGAGCCCGCACAGGTCGTCGGGGGCGTCGCGGGCCCGGTCGATCGCCTCGCGCGCCTCACGCAGCACGCGCTCCTGGCGTTCCCCGAGCAGCCACGCCTCCGACGCTGCCGCATCGCCGACCAGCGCCGCCTCGATCGCGGCGCGGAGCGACGCCATGCCTCGTCCGTCATGGGCCGACACGCGCTCGAGCCGTGGCACGCCCAGATCGCTCGGACCCCACACCTGGCCGACATCCGACTTCGCCGCGACCCACAGCGTGCGCTTCGCATCCAGTTCGCCGACCAGCGCTCGGTCCTCGTCGCCGAGCGGGACACTGCCGTCGATCACGGCCACCACGACGTCGGCGGACGCCGCCAACGCGCGCGCGAGGGCGACGCCGGCGCCCTCGATCACATCGTCGGTGACGCGCAGCCCTGCCGTGTCGACAGCGGTCACCGAGGCTCGACCCAGCTCCAGCGGCACCTCCAGGTAGTCGCGGGTCGTCCCGGGGACGTCGCTCACCAGCGCTCGCTCGTACCCCAGGAGGGCGTTCAACAGGCTCGACTTCCCGGCGTTCGGTCGACCGACGAGCGCCAGGGTCGCGCCGCGCTGCGCGGCCTTGCCGGCCCGCGCCGTGGCGAGCAGCGCGTCGATCTCCGCGAGGGCGGCAGCCAGCGGCGCCGCGAGGTCCTCTTCGTCGACGCCCTCCTCGGGGTAGTCGAGCACGGCGAGGACGGCCGCGTACGCCGTCGTCAGATGGTCCTGCACGTGGGCGATGCGGCGTGAGAGCGCGCCCGCCAACCCCACGCCCGCATGGCGTCGTGCCGCCTCGCTGCGGGCCTGGACCAAAGCCTGCACGCTCTCGGCCTGCGCCAGGTCGAGTTTGCCGTTGAGGAAGCCGCGCAGGCTGAACTCGCCCGGCCCGGCCGGGCGTGCGCCGCGTCGGAGCGTCGCGTCGAGGACCGCCCCGAGCACCGCAGGTCCCCCGTGCACCTGGAACTCGACGACGTCCTCCCCGGTCGCCGAGGCCGGTGCCCGGTACACGAGCAGGACGCCCTGATCGATCGGCTCGTCGTCGACGACCCAACCTGCGAGGAAGCGACCTCCCTCGAGCGTCGCGACGTCGGCACGGCTCGCGGGTCGGAACAGAGCCGCGGCGATCGGTACGGCCTCGGGCCCCGACACCCGCACGATGCCGATGGCGCCGGTACCCGGCGCGGTGGCGATGGCGGCGATGGTGTCGTCGGTCGGGGGGAGCGGCATGAGCGTCGGCGAGGACGGCGTGCCCGCCCGTCCGCGCTGCGTCACGGTATCATCCCGCCGGAGGCCCAGCATGGACGTCGTGTACGCCATCCAGACGATCGCTACGCCGTGGCTCGACACCGTCATGACCCTGGTGACGGACCTCGGCTCGGAAGAGGCGTACATCGCGATGGTCATCGTCGCCTACCTCGCGATCGACGTCCGTGCGGGCCAGCGGCTCGGCCTGCTGCTCGTCACGAGTTTCTTCCTCAACCAGTACGCGAAGGGTTGGTTCGACACGCCGCGACCCTTCGAGCTGGACCCGGACGTGGTGCGGACGCAACGCGCCCTCGATGGCGCGACCGGCGCCGGGTTCCCGAGCGGGCACGCCCAGAGCAGCGCGACGTTCTGGCTCTACGCCGCGGTGCTGGCGCGACGCGTCTGGTTCTGGCCCATCGCCATCGCGCTCGTCGCGCTCGTCGCGTTCTCGCGCCTCTACCTCGGCGTGCACGTACCGGTCGACATCGTCGGCGGCCTCGCGATCGGTGTCGCGCTGGTGTTCCTGGCGGTCGGGATCGAGCGCAGCGGTATGCGGCTCCCGACCTGGTTGCTGGCGGTCTGCGCGATCCTGGTGCCGTTGGCGCTGCACTTGGCCTTCCCGACACCCGAGTCGGACCTCCTGGCGGGCGCGTTCGGCGCGCTCGTGCTGGCGCCGATCCTGGTGCACCACCGCACCGACGGACCATGGTGGGGACGCCTGCTCGTGGCCGTCATCGGTGTGGTGCTGGCGTTCACGGTCCTCGTGGCCAGCAGCGTGTACCTGCCCGAGGAGGTCAAGCGCGATCCGTTGGGCGGCTACGTGCGCTACCTCGTGCTGGGTCTCGCCGGACTGGCGCTGGCGCCGTGGATCGGGCGTGCGCTCGGTCTCGTGCCGGAGGCGCGGCGTCGGTGACACGCGCGTGACGCGCCGGCTGCGGCTCCTCCTGGAGTACGACGGTACGGGCTTCCAAGGCTGGCAACGCCAGCTGACCGGTGAGCGAACGGTGCAAGCGGCGGTCGAGGCCGCGCTCGCAGCGCTGCCTGGTCGGCACGGGCCGGTCCACGCCGCGGGCCGCACCGATGCAGGCGTGCATGCGCTCGGCATGGTCGCGCACGTCGACACGAGCAGCGAGATCCCCGTCGCCAAGCTGCGACTCGCGCTCAACGCGCACCTGCCGCGCGACGTGGTGGTGCTGCAGGCGAGCGAGACCACGAGCGACTTCGAGGCGCAGTACGGTTGTCGTTACCGGCGCTACCTGTACCGCATGCGCCTGAGCCGCGACGACGCGCGCGGGGTCGCGTTGGAGCGGCATCGCTGCCTCACCGTCTACGCGCGGCTCGATCTGGACGCGATGCGCCAGGCCTCGGCGGGGTTCCTTGGCGAGCACGACTTCGCGTCGTTGGCGACGCGGGAGACCCGCTCGACGCGCCGCACCGTCCACCTCTGCGAGCTCCGCGAGGAGCGTGGCGAACTGCGCCTGCACGTGGCTGCCGACGGCTTCCTACGCAGCATGGTGCGCACGTTGGTCGGGACCTTGCTGTCGGTCGGGAAGGGTGCCCTGGCGGCCGACGCGATCCCGGCGGTGCTCGCCGCACGCGATCGGGCGCGCGCCGGTCGTAACGTGCCGCCGCAGGGTCTCTACTTCGTCGAGGCCGGGTACGAGCCGTGGGATCGCGCGCGCTCGGAGGCGCTGGCCGGGCGGATCGTCGTGTGATCGCGCCGCGGCCGGGTACGCGCAACGGGCCCTAGCCCGCGTATCATCGCTCGCATGGAGACGAGATCACCGGTTGCCGTGAGCGCGATCGAGGTGCGCCCCCTCGACGACGAGGACGGCGAAGCCGTGGCGCCGCTCGAAGCGGCGTACGCCGAACGGTACGCCTGCGCTCCGCTGGCCGGCGCCGCTGCCCTGCGCCACTACGCGCGCGGTGGACACGCCTTCGTCGCGCACAGCGCGGGTGCGGCGGTAGGGCTCGTCCTCGCGCACACGGTGTGGGACGGAGCGCGCCCGGTGGTGCGGCTGGCCCGCCTGTGCGCGGCGAG
>SL_3KL_010_SEDDRAFT_10004652_pt1 | contig 12388 bp, 10 predicted proteins | sample SodLakKL_010_SED_2_FD_10381 | JGI IMG/M metagenome (IMG submission 10381)
TCCCGGTGCCGAGGTAGTCTAGCCCGGGAAGGCGGTGGCCTCGAAAGCCACTGGTGTTCTGCGCCTCGGGAGTTCAAATCTCCCCCTCGGCGTTATCATCTCTTCTTTCTGCACTGCGGCGATTCCCTACTCTCTTCTATTCGCTCCTTTCCTCTGGTATGGCGTCCCCGTTTCTCAAAAGAAGTTTTCTATTTGCCTTCTCAAGGCGGCCGAGCGCCTCCTTCAGCGTCGTGATATCCCGGATCGACCCAATCGCCCCGGTGATGCTCCCTTCGCTGTCATAGAGCAGGGCGGCCTTCCCCCAGAGGGTGAGGTTCCGGCCGTCCGGGTATCCACCTCGGTCTTTGGTGCAGATGGCAGACGTTCGTCGGGACGCCAGTGGCACAGGAGGTCTATACTGCTTTCGTTTCGCGTGGCGAGACCTTCTATGGAACTGTCAATGTCGTCGGTACAGAGTATATCACCGCGTATGAACCGAACCGCGGACCTGGTGGTGCGGTCATTGGTATCCTCTTCGTCGGGATTCCAGAGCAGGCATCATTTGGGGTCGTTCAGGAGAGTATCCGGAATCAGGTCATCGGCCGGAACGTGTATATGTATGTCTTTGATAGTGCCGGAACTGCGATTATTCACCCAAACTTTGAGGGCCAGAACCTTGGACACCTTGATTTTAGTAAACAGATGGTAGACCAGAAGGAATGGATCATGCATTATGACTGGGAGGGTGAAGTAAAGATCGTTGGATTCACCTACTTTGCGCCTCTCGACTGGCATATCGCTGCCGGTGCCGACTGGGTGGACTTCACCGGCCCCATCGATGACAATGTGAAAGAGACTGGTAATGCAGCAGCGGCAACCGAAGAAGCCTCTGCCAGCATCGAGGAGGTCTCTAAGATGATCGAAAACGTGAGTACAGTTGCAAACAAGACACTCCAGGCGAACCAGAAGTTCAAGCTGGCGAAGTAGGTGCAGAGCAATGGTACGTGAAGCAGAAGGTGAGGACGCGATGCGATCAAACGGCTCTATCCAGGTGATGGAGTACACCCGGATCTCCGCCCTCCCCAACTCCCCCTCCTATATCAAGGGGATTATTGATCTCCATGGAGAGATCACAACGATCAACGATCTCAAGGCCCGCCTCAACATTCTCGGCTCTGACCGGGCTGAAGAGGAGTCCCGGATCATCGTCGTTGATGAGAATATCACGAACAAGATGGTTGGGATCATGGTCGATGATGTCCTCTCGGTTTCCACCTTTGAGATGAGCTATGTCGACCGTACCGGGGCTGTGGACTCAGATGACTACTCCTGCACCCTCGGCATCATCAAGAAGAAGTCCCAGGCGAAGGATAAGGAAGCAACAGATCTCGTTATCTGGATCGACATTAAGCAGCTCCTTGGTGAGATGCTGAGTGGGTAAGCGGCTGAAGATACGATATCTGCGTAAAGACATTAATTCTCCGGAAATCATTTTCTTATTATAATTATAGGTAAATCTATATATATCTCTTTATTTTATAAATACTATTCATTAAAAACGTATATATATGTGAAATACTTTTTTATCATTGTATGTATTATAGGTATTGTTTAGCTATCTTCTTCAGATTTGCTCTGGACACTAATCGATCAGTTTTATGAAGAGAAAAACAGGACTTAACTCCGAATGCATTGATGCCTCTGATAGCCCGAAGAGGAGGGCTTCAGAAATTAAACCAAATCAAATCATTCGGAACCGGGACATTCCAATGGATTGGAAAGTGGAGGTATGATTATGTCAAATGGAATTATGGAACGTTTTCAAAATATGAAGATCGGAACGAAGATCCTGATCATCTGCATTGCGCTTGTTGTACTGCCGACGGTGCTCCTCGGGATAGTTGCATATAATTCTGCAAGCGGGGCGATTGAGGAACAGGTTGAGACGCAGTTTAACCTCATTGCACAGGATACGAGGCAGGAGACGGAGAGCGTCTATACGCTGACGATGCAGCTGGTGCAGGGAGGGCTGAACGTCCTCCGTTATACCTTTAATGCAGAGGGTACTCCGGAGATACGGGACGGGCAGTTGGTTCTCGTCAATGCAGCAGGGCAGGTCTATGTCGTAAATGATAATCATGAACTCGTCGACAGCCTCTCAAATCAGCTTGATGGCGCCGCTGCGACTATCTTCCAGGTGCAGGGCAACCAGGCGATCCGGGTATCCACCTCGGTCTTTGGTGCAGATGGCAGGCGTGTCGTCGGGACACCAATAGCACAACAGGTCTATGATGTCGTCGTCACCCGTGGCGAGACCTTCTATGGGACTGCCAATGTCGTCGGCGTTGACTATATCACTGCGTACGAGCCGATCAGGAACGCACAGGGTGCGGTCATCGGTATCCTCTTCGTCGGGATTCCTGAGCAGGCAACCCTCGGAGTCATCCAGCAGAATATCAGGGATGCTGTCGTTGGCCAGACTGGATATATGTACGTCATGGACAGCACCGGCACACTCCTGATCCACCCGACGATGCAGGGCCAGAGCCTGGCACAGCATGACTTTGCCCGGCAGATCCTCACGGAGAGGGATGGTGTCATCAGATATTACTGGGAGGGTGATGACATGATCGCATCATTTGCCTATTATCCAGATCTCGACTGGTACATCGTTGCAGGTGCCGACTGGGCAGACTTCACCGGGCCGATCAATGACATCAGGAATGCGATCCTTGCCATCGTGATCGGTGCTGTCATCATCGGCGGGGGTATTGCGATCCTCTTTGGGCGTGGTATTGCACGGCGGATGGATGAGCTCGTTGCTCTTGGCAGGCGTGTCACCGATGGGGACCTTTCCGGAACGGTCCAGACCGATAGAAGCGGTGATGAGATCGGCCAGGTTGCAGGGGCATTCGGCGATGTCGTCACGACGATTCAGAGGTTCGGCAGTGAGATGAATATGATCAGTGCTGCCGCAGCTGAAGGACGGCTTGATGTCCGCGGTGATGCCAGCCAGTTCAAAGGCGACTATGGCAGAATCATCGGGGGTGTCAACGAGACCCTCGACTCGGTCATCGGTCCCTTAAATGTCGCAGCGGAATATGTTGAGCGTATCAGTAATGGAGATGTTCCCGAGAAGATCACCGATGAGTACAAAGGTGACTTCAACGAGATCAAGAACAATCTGAACAAGTGTATTGATGCGGTCGATCTCCTGGTGGAAGATGCAAACTATCTTGCAGCCGGTGCCGTTGAAGGAAACCTCTCTGCCCGTGCGGATGGATCCAGGCATCAGGGCGACTTTAAGAGGGTCATCGACGGTCTGAATAATACCCTCGATGCCGTTGTCAGACCGCTCAATGGCATGGCAAAATCGATCAACCGGATCAGCAATGGTGACATCCCTGAGAAGATCACGGCTGAGTTTGCCGGTGACTACAACCAGATGAAGGTCAGCGTCAACAAATGTATCGATGCGATCAACATGCTGATCGATGATGCAAACCTCCTTGCAGCTGCTGCAGTTGAAGGAAAGCTCGCCACCCGTGCCGATGCATCAAAGCACCACGGCGATTACCGGAAGGTCATCGACGGCTTAAACAACACCCTTGATGCCATTGTCAAGCCGGTCAATGAGGTGATCCGGATTGCAGATGCCTTTGCCAACGCCGACTTCAGCACCCGTTTCTCTGAAGACGTCACCGCCCGTGGCGATATGGAGAAGCTCAAGATCGGTCTGAATAATGTCAGCACGCAGGTCTCCCTCGCCATTGCCGATGTCTCCCGGATGATGGAGGAGCTTGCCGCCATCTCCGAAGAGGCAAACGCCAGCATCGAAGAGGTCTCCTCCGGTGCCCAGCAGATAGCCCGGAATACCGGTCGCGTCAGCGAGAACTCCGAGCGGTCCAACAACGGTGCCCGGCAGGTCCTCCGTGCGATGGAGGATCTCTCCGCCGCCGTAGAGGAGGTCACCTCGAATGCGGAATCTGTTGCATCACTCGCACGAAACGCCGATGACCAGTCGAAGGAGGGTGCAAAACTCGCCGCTGCCGCAGAGAAGGGTATCGGTGAGATCAGTGCCTCCGCATCTGATGTCGATGCCATCATCAAGGATATCAATGACCAGATGAACCAGATCGGAAAGATCGTCGGCCTCATTGCGGACATCTCGAACCAGACGAACCTCCTTGCCCTCAATGCCGCCATCGAGGCGGCCCGTGCCGGTGATGCAGGACGCGGATTTGCGGTCGTCGCTGCCGAGGTCAAATCGCTTGCACAGGAGTCGGGTTCATCCGCTGAGAGCATCGCCAACATGATCGGTGAGCTTCAGACGAAGGCAAAGCGTGCCGTTGAGGCGATGAGTACCGCTAACACCGCCGTCGAGGCCGGCTCTGAACAGATGGAGCAGACGATAAAGGCATTCAACCAGATCGTCGATTCGGTTGAGAAGATCTCCCGGGCCATTGAGGAGGTTGCAAGTGCTGCCGAAGAGCAGGCAGCAACCGTTGAGGAGATCACCGCCAGTGTCCACGAGGTGACCGGCCTCATCGAGGAGAATGCCCGCGAGGCAGGCGATGCCGCCGCCGCAACAGAAGAGGCCTCGGCAGGCATTGACGAGGTTGCAAGGATGATCGAGAACGTCAGTGCCGTAGCAAATAAGACACTTCAGGCGAACCAGAAGTTCAAGCTGACAAAGTAGGTGCAGAGCAATGGTACGTGAAGCAGAAGGTGAGGATATGATGAGATCAAACGGCTCAATCCAGGTCGTTGAATTCGTCCTTGGCGATGAGACCTTTGCCATTGACCTCTTTGAGGTTCGGGAGGTGGTGGAGTATACGCGGATCTCCGCCCTCCCCAACTCCCCCTCCTACATCAAAGGGATCATCGATCTCCGTGGCGAGATCACCACGATCATCGATCTCAAGGCCCGTCTGAATATCATTGGATCAGATCGGGCTGAAGAGGAGTCCCGGATCATCGTCCTTGATGAGAATATCACAAAGAAGAAGGTCGGGATAATGGTCGATGACGTACTCTCAGTCTCCACGTTCGAGACGANCCAGGTCGATCGGACCGGTGCGGTGGACTCAGATGACGACTCCTGTATCCTTGGGATCATCAAGAAGAAGAGCCAGGCAAAGGATAAAGAAGCAACCGATCTCGTCATCTGGATCGATATCAAGCAGCTCCTCGGTGATATGCTCAGGGTGTGAGGTCCCAGCAGGGGTGGAGTACAGGTCGGCATCGTAAGTGTCCCCTCCCCTTCCCCCTGAACCGTTCAGGCAGCTCTCTCCCTCCACCCCGGTCGTTATCTGGTATCATTCTTATCTATGAACGACAAAATCAATAGTATGCTTCCCCCCTCTGGATCCCCCCTCCGGTCTCAGATGAGAGGGGACTCTCCGTTCATCCCAAACGGCGGGAACTCTGCATCCCTCCTATCAGGTGGAGGAGCAAAATGATCCGCTTGACTGATAGCCAGCTCCGCTTAGGCATGGTTCTCGTCACCACTGCCCTCTCCCTCTTCGTCGGAGTTGTCTCCCTCTCGTCAGGTTTTTACATCATCTTTCAGAATCTCTTCTATATCCCGATCATCCTCACCTGCGTCTTCTTCTTCAGGCGTGGGCTCCTCTTCTCCATCATCCTCTCATTCACCTATCTCGGGATGCTCCTCATGCATGCAGGTATCGCCTACCTCAATGACGGGCTGATCCGGGTCCTCCTCTTCATCGCCATTGCCATTGTCATCACTGTTCTTGCAGAGAAGTCGCGTGGGATTGAAGCATGCCTTGAGGAGATGAATGAGGAGCTCTCCCAGACCAATACGGCTCTTCTGGTGGTGAATGAGAAATTATCAGCAGCAGAGGAGGAGACGCGGTCACAGCTTGAGGAGCTGGTCATAACCCAGCAGGCGCTGAAGGAAGAGATCGAACGCAAGTCAGACTTTGTGATGGTCGCCTCTCATGAGCTCCGGACCCCGCTTCAGCCGGCTCTCGGGTACCTCAGCCTCCTCACCTCCGATCCCGAAGGCTTTAGTCTCACGGACGATGTTGTCACGATGCTGAAAAATTGTCAGAAGAATATCGATCATGAGAGGAGGATCATCGATCGTATCCTTGAACTTTCCCTCCTCGATTCAGGAAAGATCGTTCCTTCCTATGAGAGTATCCCTATCCATGACTTCATCGAGGAGATTATCCGGGGGTCAGACCATCGTTCCCAGGCAGAGGTACGCAACGATATCCCCCGCCAGGCTGTAATGAGGGGAGATCCAGGTCTCCTCTATCAGGTATTCTCAAGCATCATCCAAAACGCGATCCGGTACAATGAACCCCCCCGGAAGGTCTCTATCCGATATGAAGCGGATACAAAATCTCAGTATATCAGAATAATGGATAATGGGATCGGGATCGACCCTGAGGCGCAGAAGAAGATCTTTGAGCCGTTTCATATCGCTGATCTGAACGCTCTCTCACGGGAGTATAACCGGATGGGGCTTGGCCTGCCGCTTGCACAGCGGTATATACAACTCCATGGGGGCGATATAACGCTCCAGAGCTCGCCGGGAGAAGGGAGCACCTTTATGATCCGGATCCCTGGCACGATACCTTCCTGATCCCCTTTCCCAGTTATACCAACACAGGATATCAGTTTGGATACCATATCATAAGGAGATACACAATGGCATTTACATATTTTTTCAGGGATCTCCAGACGCTGGAGGTGATCGCTGATAATATTCTCCCCACACTGAAGGGCCGGAGGACTATTGATGTATGGAGTGCAGGGTGCGCAATGGGCCAGGAGCCCTACACTATTGCGATTCTCCTGAAGGAGAATATGGGGTCGATGATATTTCGGAATGTCCGGATCCTGGCAACAGATATCGACCATTCAAACCTCTTTGATGCCATCATCTCAAAGGGCAGCTACCCTGAGCAGGAACTGAAACGGATGCCAAAAGAGTATTTCAGCAGGTACTTCACCCCCGATCCAGAGAAACCGGGGAACTTCATTATCGCAGAGGAGATCCGAAAGCGGCTCACCTACCAGAGGCATAATCTCCTCACCCTTCAGCCGGTGAGAACCAATATCTCGCTCATCTCCTGCAAAAATGTCCTCCTTCACTTCACCGAGGAAGAGCGGATCAGGGTCCTCCGGATGTTTTACGACACCCTCTCTGATGGAGGGTTCTTCCTGACCGAACAGACGCAGAAGCTCCCCTCCGAGTGTGGCGATCTCTTTGAACCGGTTGTCTCAAATGCCCAGGTCTTCAGAAAGATACCGGTATGATACCGTATGCAGGTGAAACCCCCCTCTCCAGGGGGGTTCAATGGGAAAAGGAGGGTTCTGCCTTCTCTCGGCACCGCTCAGAAGAGGTTGAGAGAGAATAGTTAAGACAGGGTTTCAAGCGGATATGAAGATCAACAATCTGACAGAACAAAGCAGCATATACACATCCAACGCCTATCTCATCACCGGAACATGGTGTTCACTGGATACCAGGAATACCCTCATCGATACAGGGAGAGATCCGGTCATCATTGAGGCGATCCATGCCGCCTCCACCGGTGTTGGGAAGCGGAAACTCGACCAGGTGATCATCACCCATTCCCATTATGATCATGCATCCCTCCTCCCGAGGATCCGAGAGCTCTTCTGCCCGGTCGTCTATGCCTTCTCCGGCCACCTCGAAGGTGTTGATACCGTCCTCAGAGGGGGGGAACGGCTGAAGGCGGGTGATCGGACGTTTGAGGTGATCCATACGCCGGGGCATAGCCATGACTCGATATGCCTCTTCTGCGATGAGGACGGGGTCTTATTTGCAGGCGACACCCCGCTCGTCATCCGGTCCAGGGGCGGGACCTATGAGGAGGGCTTTATCCATGCCCTCGCAGATATCTGCCAGCGGGATGTCAGGGCGATATACTTCGGGCATGGCCCGCCACTCCTTGAGAACTGCAACCAGGTGTTGCAGACATCACTTGGAAATGTGCGGAACAGTCATCGTGCTCACAAGATATGAGAGGGTGGATCTGCCCTCCTTTTTATATGAAAATGCATGAAAGCATCCATCATTTTCATCTTGTATGCCTTTTGCTCCTGAAGGCACCATGAGCGTTTTTTCACTATTCGCCCAATTTCTGCGCAAGAAAATAATTGTATCAGATCCGGCCTGAAACGTTGGAGAGTAAGTCAGATCAGGTTGCCGATCCCTGATCAGCTGACATTCAGATAAGGTGGCGGATCTCTTCTTCCGGTAATCCGGTGATCTCTGCGATCTCACTGATGGACATTCCAAACGCTTTCATCCTCTGAAGGAGTCTTCGTTGCCCCTCAGCTATCCCCTCTACTTTCCCTTCCGCTTTGAGCTCAGCGGTCCATCTCTTTACCTTTTCTGCTAACATAGTCTCCCCACAAAACGGATTTGGTAGTGGTTTATTTTTATCTGTCTTTAAGGTATTCTCAAAGAATAACGAGAAATCGCGCCGCAGAGGATCGAATTCCGGGTTCTTCTTCATCCATGCGTTCAACCGCTGGCCAAGCAGGAAGAGATCAGCAGTTCCGGATGACTGCTCAAGGCCAAAGAGGCTGGCGGCAAGATTTCTCGTCTCGACGAGATGATGCAGTGTGAGTCGGAGCTCATCAACCACGAGATACGGGACTGACGGCCTGAACCGGAGGACTGGATCGGGCATCAGGATGGATGCACCGATATCATCGGGTACATTCCAGGGACTCTCACCATTATAGAGGACGATCGGAAGGATCCCTGGCAACTGTTTTCGTACTGAGTGCTTCCCTGTTCGTATCAGGTCCTGCCAGAGAAGCGCCATGTAGGACATGATCCGGATCGGCATCGTCGGATCAGGCGTGGACTGAAACTCGATTAAGAGAAAGATGATCAGGGTCCGGTCCCCATACCTCACGCTCCAGATGAGATCATCTTCGCGTTCCCTGAGATCATCGGTCACATAGCTGCCATTACACCGCTTCAGTGTCGTAACGTCACAGGCAGCGGCAAATTCGGGATCGAGAAACCCGGAGATGAGGTCTGCCATCATCTCTTTGTGGCTGAAGAGGCGTTTGTACGGGTGATCTGAATCTGTGATTATTCCCAACTCCCTTGATCTCTACTGACATATCATCAATGCCCGGAGCAGACCTCCACTCAATCCTCAGGTGGAAGGAAGAACCCCTCGTGGCCGATTGTACAAGGCACTTGATTATTGAGTATTCCGTCAGATATCCTCATAAAGGTCGGGATCGGGGGGTGAAAGTGAACAGGAATGGAAGGTCGGTGCCCACCTTCTCCTCAAGATCTTCCAGACCTGGGAGATCCGATCGGAGGAGGGGTGGTCACCCGGATATCCCAGGTGAGATGGTTCCAAGGACAGGCTCTGGCTCCGGATAATGCGGAAAGAATACTCTGCCCCGTCCAGTCAAGGCTTCTACAATCCTCAAATCCGGCTTCCCGTGATATGAAAAACCGTCGAGCAGACTACAGAAGTCGCCATACGGAGAAAGGGAAGATCGTGTAAAAAAAGGGAAATGTGTCGTCTGGATGGCAGGGAAAACTCATCTCTCTTTTATTATCATCAGCCGCCAGTCCGTTCCATGGAGCGAGACTGTCTCCCAGACGATCTGTTGCCAGATAGCTGAAGTGTTGATGATGGTGGCTCCTCTCGCATCGTTCTCGATTCGATTGAGGAACTCTGTATGATCAGCAGAGGTCTCAAACCTTTCATCTGAAAAGAGTTTCTCACCAACGTCTGCCTCATCTGGAGAATAGAGGATGACAGAATCGGTCTGGATCACCATCACCGAATAGGGCTCAATGACCTCTGTTCCATTCAACGCCTCGGAGATGAGGATATCCGGGGAGAATATGGCTGATATTCCCCCAATGATCTCGTTCTCGGGGTTTCTGAGAGGATAGGCAATGGCTATTGCATCTGGTCCCTCCACTGACTCGAAGAGGGGTGAGAGGGTTGGAGTTCCCGCCTGTAATACTCTCTGGATATGCGATTGTGCTGAGATATCTACCCCGATAGATGAAGCAAACTCAGGGCGCTGGACAGCTGTAATTATCCCCTCGGCATCAAAAATGACGACATCGATCGCGGACGCCTGGGAGCCTGCAGCATAGGCAAGCACCTCTTCCGTTGACGGATCATCCGTACCGACTGCTTCAATGTGCCGGGTAGTATCCCTGACATCCTGATCAAATGCGGCAAGTCGATTCCGGATCTCCTCTTTGAGCCGGGCGCTCTCTCCCATCATTACAGCTTCAGATCCGATGGTGCTCTCCCCTGTTAGGTAGATCCCGGCACCAATCCACCAGTCATCATCAACCTTTGTGACATACGCCATCTTTCGCCGATCTTCCATGCCGTGTGACGGGTCCGGATAGTCATAGTAGATGAACCCTCCACCGATCTGTACAAGCCCAATCTCAACCTTTGTAACATTGACTCCATATGAGTCCTGGAGATCGATCATACTCGTCCCGAGCAGTTCGGGCTGGTGTGGGAGTGCGAGAGCAACCCCATTCATATCAAGGGCATGGATATACAGATCGCCTCGGACAAAAGGACCAGATAGATCATTGAAGGTACGGAGTGCCTCATCCCTGCCCACATCCTCTGCGTATTTTGCAGCATCCATGACGAATCTGACCAGAGCCTCCCTGACAGCCTGATCCGGAATATCGGGCCGGGCATCTGAATAGATGCCTGACCCAAGCACCCATCCTTCACCCCCGGGCATCACATAACTCACTTTCTGTTCGATTGCAAAGTCTCTGGAGGGATCCGGATAGAGGTATCTGACAACATTGCCGCCCGATCGGCCTGCTTCGATGATCTCCCTGATAAAATAGTTCCCTTCTACATCCTGGTGATCATATCGACTGGTACCGATCAGCTCTGGCTGGAATGGGAGGGCAAGGGTTCGTCCATCCACCTCATAGGCAAAGATATACAGTTCACCCTGTACGAACTCTCCCTGAGGATCATTGAAGGCCCTGACTGCCTCATCCTTCCCATGAACTACAGCATATTCAAAGGCGTTTTGTACAAAGGCCACCATCTCTTCAAATGTCTGTTCTTCGTCAACCTGCTCAGAAGCACCTGTGCAGCCGGATACAAGAAGAAGGAGGAGAAGAAGTATCCCCCCTGTTATAAGAAAGCCCGTTCGCATAAGAAATGCTTTTAATCATTCATATGTATTAGGTCTTGCCATTCCGTTCAGATCATCCGCCCAAAGGCGAGGATCTCCCGGCCGTCTCTCTGGGAGATGATGAGTATATCGCCGTCCAGTGAATATGTGGCAGCCTGGGTGATCAGAAAGAGGAATCTCCGCTCCTGTTCCATCACGCTCTCATCCATGCAGTACATTTCGGTCGCAACCGGCTGGCTGATGACGATCTGGTTCTTCCCCATCCGATAGTCGGCTCCGTAGCTGTTGCATCCGGCATTTCCTTGAAGCGTCCCACCCCCGGAGAATGAGATGGTTGCTCCCGCAGTTGCCCGGACGGTCTGCCCATCATCACCCAGATAGGAGATGAGCCTCCAGGTTGTTCCCTGGAGCTCGCCATCCCCGGTGATGCACCCTGCGGCAAGGAGTGTGGCGAGGACCAGGGCTCCGGTGATCAGGTATATTCTCTTCATCATTGTTTCTCTCCTGCAAGGAATCTGTCAAGCACAGATCTGCATCTCCTGAGCTCATCCTCATCCTCAACCTGCCGGGTGACATCGATCCCGGTGCTGATGATATGGGTGACCTCCCCCCTCTCATCGGTGATGGCGGTATTGGACCAGTCGATCTTCTTCCTTGTTCCATCCTTTGCTATCCATGCACTTCTGATCCGGGCGCTCTTCTTCGTTCTGGTAAGTGTGGTGATATGGGACTTGATCCCTTCGACCATCTCCGGTGCAACAAAGATATCCCAGATATTCCGTCTAATAACCTCGGAAGCGAGATAGCCGGTCATCTCTTCAGCCTTTCGATTGAACCGGGTGATCCTCCCCTCCGGATCAAGGACGAAGATGACGGCATCAACCGTCTCAATAAGCGTATCTGAGAGATCCCGGGTAAGGCGGAGATCCGCCTCCCCTTTTATCCATTCGATGGTCCACCCGATACGTTCCGCAAAGAGGGTGAGGAGGCGCTTTTTACTCTCCATGTACTCCGGGTCTTCGTCCCTCCCTCCAAATCCCACCTCAAATGCTCCGGCTGGCTCGCCATTGGCGATGACCTGGCGGGAGAAGATGAAGGGGAGCCCTTCAGGAACGCCGCTTTCATAGATCTCATTCTTATGGGTGATCCGAACGGCGGTTGTTCCCCGCTTTGACCAGCATCTTCCGATGACCCTGACGATCTCAGAGAGGATCTCCGGCAGGGTGAT
>SL_3KL_010_SEDDRAFT_10004653_pt1 | contig 12387 bp, 11 predicted proteins | sample SodLakKL_010_SED_2_FD_10381 | JGI IMG/M metagenome (IMG submission 10381)
TTGACATACAGAGGATCATCCCCCTGCTCTCCGCCTAAGGCGGATCGCTTCCCCCTTCGAAGGGGGACTTTTCGAGCCATTGTTCTTATATCGAACTCAGGTTACAAGTTAAGTTTGGTAACCGGCTCGGGACGATGAATGGCCGTAAAGGTAATGTCATCGTCCGGAGCTTCATCACCAATAAAGGATTCAATAGAAGCCTGGATCTTTTTGGATATTGAGTTTGCGTGAAGTGAGCCGTAAATCGACATTAGTCCGTCTAACCGTTCCACGCCATACTCTTCGCCAACCCTGTTTCTGGCTTCAGTTAATCCATCTGTATAGAATAAAACGCTGTCACCCGGCTCAAAACGGAACTTCTTTTCCTTCATTTTTTGATCCAGAATTTTGGTGGAGGTCATACCAAGCGCTAATCCGTCGGTCTTAAGCTGAAATGTTTTATCATGCTCTCTGCTATAAAATATGGGCTGATTGTGACCGGCACGAGCATAGACGAAGTAGTTTTCATTTTCAGGGAAAAATGCTGCACAGGCAGTTACAAAGGTTTTATCCTTTCTGTTTGATTTTACATACTCGTTCAGCTCCAAAAAAAGCTCTTTCGGTGTCGGCTGTAATTTATTAATCAGCAGATGCACAAGTGCCTGAATTCGTACCATATAAAGAGCCGCACTCATACCTTTGCCCGAAACATCAGCAATAATTACATAAATACCTTTCGGAGTGGTTATAACATCCACATAATCTCCGCCAACTTCCCGTGCAGTGGCCGCGAATGAATAGGCCTCAAAGGCATTTTGCCTTACATTTGATGACGGCAGCAGACTAAGCTGAATATCACGGGCAAAATTCAGTTCCTTTTGTACATCTGATTTTTCAAGCAACTCAACGATTAATATCGCTAAAAGGCCGGTAAATGAAAGAGGAAGAAGCAGCGGATAAAAAATAAAACCGGTTAAACCGATTATTGAGAATAAGAAGTGCGTAAAAAATGAAACTACAGAAACACCAAAAACAAGCCTGCGAATCGGGTTTAATCTTCTTGAAAGCGCTGATACAACACTTAGAAATTTTTGAGAAGCAGAGATATCCTCTTCAGGAATTGCAGGATTGGCCTCGCGAATTGCGTCTTTGTAATATTTCTTAAGTCTGTCAGAGTCGGATTGCAGGTCTTTGCCGAGCTGACGCGATGTCATACCTGAAACATACTCCCTGTAGAGTGTTTTGGTGCCTAATGATTTGCCGGCTTCGTTTTTTAAACCCATAATAAAATGTAAGGATAGATTTTATGATACTCTACGAAGAAATACGATAAAAGTTTATAATTCATGTAAGTTTCTGATATGATCGAAAGCTTAAATAGTCCCCCCTTTTCCCGAAGGGATCCCTATGGGAGAAGGGGGAAGAGTCACGCCTTAGCGTGACGAGGGGGATGATCCTCTGAGCGTTGTTTTGTTCAAATATTTAGTATTCGGCTTAAAATCACTACGTTTTATTAATCATTGCTTAGTGTTGGCTGGCGGAGTGCAGTATTTCAATTAAGTCTAATCTTTGCCCAGCAGAGAATCACAGTTCGGGAAACTAAACTTAAAAACTATAAATCCGGAAACTCCTCACTAGTGCGATAGACTGTTCCTTTCATCAACGCTACAAGTTCATCTTTATCATTGGTTATCCTGATCTGAAACACACCGGTTTTATGTGAAAGAGACACACATTTGGATTCAGCAGTAATTGTTTCACCTGCTGTTGTTTTTTTCATGAATGAGATATTATTATCAATAGCCAGGGCAACCCTGCCGTAGGTTGCAGATGAGAATGCTAGTGCACTATCAGCCAGTGAGAATAAAATGCCCCCATGTGTAACTTTAAAACCGTTCAGCATCTCTTCTTTAACAGGACAGGAAATTTTACAGTAGCCTTCGCGCACATCCAGTATTTTTACTTCCATCCACCGGCTGAACGGGTCATTTTCGAGCATGTGATTTACAATCTTCAGCGACCTTGACTCCGGAATTTTATCCATAAAAAGTCTCTCCGTTTCGAACTTTTCTTTTCAGAAGTGGATTGGGCCGGTATCGATCTTCTCCATATTCAAGCTGAAGAGCACTCATCCTGTCGAGCACCACATCAAGGCCGATTTCATCCGCCCATTTCAATAAACCTTTCGGATAGTTTACTCCATTTTCCATTGCAAGGTCTACATCTTTAACAGTAGCTACATTCATAAATACTGCATCAGCCGCTTCGTTGATGAGCATTGCAAGAATTCTGTTAAATATCTGTTCGCCAAGCTTTTTATTTTTATCAGGCTCAGGATTTTTGGCATTATCGCGGTAATCATAAAAACCCAGGCCAGATTTTTTACCCAATCTGCCGGCCTCTACTAATCTTTTTTGAGCAAATGAGGGTTTGAACCGCGGATCATAGTAAAACTCTTTAAACACCGTTTCGGTAACTTTATAGTTTACATCATGGCCAATGAGGTCCATCAGCTCAAAGGGCCCCATTCTGAAACCGCCCAGCTCTTTCATTGCCCAATCGATAGTTGCCGCATCGGCAATACCTTCTTCATAAATTCTGAGAGCCTCACCATAAAACGGCCTTGCAACCCTGTTCACTATAAAGCCCGGGGTATCTTTTGCCAATACAGTAACTTTTTCCCACTCATCAATTAATGATCGTGCAGCATCAACAGTTGACTGTTCGGTAGGTATTCCCGGGATGATTTCAACAAGTTTCATCAGTGGAGCGGGATTAAAAAAGTGAACTCCTAAGAAGCGTCCTGGCTTTTTCAAAGCTGCCGAAATAGATGCAATGGAGAGGGAAGAGGTGTTTGTTGCCAAAATGCATGTTTTGGGTACGATTGCCTCGAGGCGGGCGAACTGATCTTTTTTGGTTTGCAGATCTTCAATAATTGCCTCAATAACGATTCCGCATTCTTTAAAATCACTTAGATGATCAACAAAATGGATGCGGGATAAAATACCGTCAACCTTATCCTGGCTCATTCTCTTTTTTTCAACCTGTCTCTGGAGAATTTTAACCAGGCTCTCTTCAGATTTCTTTAACTGTTCAGGATATGCATCATAAATGTAAACGGTGTGATTAAAGGTGGACGCGATTTGGGCAATGCCTGTTCCCATTGTACCGGCACCCACAACTCCAATAACTGAATTTTTATCAAGACTCATGGCAGAAATTTGATGATTTGGTTAGCGCTCCAAAAATAAGCAATACGCAGGCAAAACCAAGTGTGATGAAATGTATCTGAATTATTCCAAATGTTGATACTCCTGGTGGGAATTCGGGTAAATGTCAATTCCCCAAAAGAACTTAAGAATGAATGTTACTCTATAACAAAATCACCTTGAAACAAATAGTCCCAACGGGACATAAGCAATAGCATGGGACGGAGTCCTATATTTCTAATAATCAATTATTTATTGGATCTCCAATGGAGCGGAAACCATCTTAATATCTTGAAATCGCTGTTAGATTATTTTTGACAATAGAGGAAAAACTAATCGATAACCAAAGTAATTTTTTCTTTGTTGGCCAGTCATCAGGAGATTTCTCCACTCCGTTTCGGTGGAAAAGCACCACCTGCACTCCGGTCGAAATGACAATTCACGTGTAAAGAAAAAACAAGGCCGGGGCGAGCAGCCACTGCTGCCCGCCCCGGCCTTGTTAGTCCACTCGAACCCTGTCATTTCGAGCCTGCCTCGTCGGCAGACAGGCGTAGGCCCGACGCTTTTTGTCGGGTCGAAGTCGAGCTCATCTTTTCCCCGCGATAGCGAAATCTTCTAGTGAAGGGCGGCTAAGAACTAAAAGTCCAGAGACAACACAAAGCATGCATTATAGCAACTGAAACCCATACTACCTTATTAACTGGAATGAAACAGAAACGATCGGAATATTTGTAAACCGGTCTTCCAGCATTCACTTTCCAGAATACTCAGGCTTTCTTTTTTCGAGAAATGCGCTTACACCTTCGTTGTAATCGTCCGTTTGTCCCGCCTCTGATTGCAGTTTTGCTTCCAGTTTAAGCTGCTGCTCAAGGTTATTGCTGAATGATTGGTTGAGCGCTTTCTTATAAAGCCCAAATCCGGCAGTCGGCATTTTAGCAAGTTTGGAGGCTATTGCATTTACTTCTTCCTCCAGTTTTTCATGTTCAACCGCTTTGTAAATCAATCCGTATTCTACAGCTTTTTGTGCCGATAATTTTTCATCAAGCAGATAAAGAGCATTGGTTCGTGCAATCCCTGCTAACCGTGGTAAAAAATAGGTGCCGCCACTATCAGGGATTAAACCGATTTTACTGAATGCTTGTACAAAAACCGCATCAACGGAAGCGACAGTAATATCACAGGCAAAGGCGATATTGGCACCTGCACCTGCAGCAGTACCCTGAACTGCACAAATAACAGGCTTTTTGAGATTTCGGATTCCGAGAATAATCGGGTTGTACGTGGCTTTTACAGTATCGGCCAGCTCATAGTTTTTTTGTTTAGCACGTTCAACCACCTCGGGCAGATCCTGGCCTGCACAAAATGCCTTGCCACCGGCATTTAAAATTACGGCCCGTACATCATCAGATTTAGCTTTATCCATCTCTTCCTGCAATTCAAAAGCCATTGGTTCAGTGAAGGAGTTATACTTTTCCGGCCTGTTGAGGGTGATTGTTAAAACGGAATTCTTCAGCTTAGTTTTGATGAGTGCCATTTTAGATTTTTTAGATGCTGGTTAGTGTGTGCAGGTTACTTATCGGATCTTTATATCATTAAACTCGAGGATATAACCGGGATTCCATGCATAAAGGCCAACGCCGCGGCATTCACCCCGAACAATCTCCAATTCAGGCTCAAGTGCATAGTCGCCGGTCGACAATCCGCCTTCTTCAATATTTCTCTCAGAGTCTAATTTATTATAGCGTTCAACAAGTGTTTTGAGATATTCTGTGTCGGTATTTTTTGATGAGTAAACCAAAAATCCCCACGGGCCGCCGGCCGGTTTAACTCCGATAGGTATGATGTTGCACTGGCCGACGTCATCAGCTTCAGCATTGCCAACCTCATGATTAATCAGTATGGCAATCTCTTCAATCGATTTATCCTGCAAATCCGGCCCGGGTTTTTCCATATCTCCAAAAGTTGAAAGTAATAGTAAAAGTGATAAAGAGGTTAAACTAATCATCATCAATATTGTTTACTCCAAGAATATCGCCCGGATTCCATGCACCGGCACTAATTCCCCGGCATTTGTTATCCTCAAAACTTAATTCCGGCGGGCCTACATATGCACAGTCTGACACTAGCCCAAACATCCGGTTTCGCTGATCATCCAGCTCCGTATAAGTTTCGACTAAGGTTTCGAGTGTTTCTTTTTCAACTTCTGCAGTAGAAAAAATCAGATAAGCCCAGGGACCTCCACATGGTTTTGCCCCGATAGGTAGCATTTCGCATTGTTCAATATTTTCTGCGGTGGCATCACCCACTAAATCATTAATCTGAATGGCGACCTGTTCAATGTCATTTAAAACTCTTTGGCGCTCCTGCTCTGTAGGCGGTTGTACAGCAGTGTCGTCTGCGCATGCAGCAATAAAAAGAAATATCATCAGCTTTATAACAACAGAATATCGGACCATGAGTCTCTTATTAAATTATGTTTACTGTTATTTAGCTGTTTAACGGTTAAATGTTTCTGATATTGACGCTGATCTATTTTCTTTCCTGGATTTTTCGAACCACTGCAGTCACAAATTTTCTCGGAAACAGACCCACAATTTTTGGTAATGGCTTATTGGTTATACCGTAAATAGCAACACGTTTTCCTTTGTGCATGGCCTTATAACCATAATTGGCAACTTCATCGGAGGTAGCTACAGGAAAGCGGTCAAACAGTTTAGATTTCTCCATATTTGCTTTTTCCTGAAATTCCGATTCGGTAGGGCCGGGGCATAGCGTGGTAACAGTTACGCCTGTGCCGTTCAGTTCATTTGCAATCGCTTCACTAAATGCCAGTACATAATGTTTTGAAGCGTAATAAACACTCATCAGCGGGCCGGGCTGAAAAGCAGCGGTTGATGCCACATTCATTATGTACGCCCGCTTTTTCTTAATCATATCGGGCAGAAACAGTCGGGTAAGATGTGTGAGTGATCTGATATTCAGATCGATCATGGTTCCGATCGTATTCCAGTCAGACTCATGAAAAAACCCGTAATCCCCGATTCCGGCATTGTTGATCAGATAATCTAACTCAATAGACTCGGAATTCAGATACTCATAGATTTTTTCAGGGACATCCTTTTCTGAAAGATCTGCCGGAAAAATTCGAACGTTGATACCATGATTATTTTCCAGTTCATTTTTTAAAATCTTAAGGCGTTCTTCGCGTCTTGCAGTCAGAACGAGATCATGTCCATCACGGGCGAAAATATGGGCCATTTCAAGCCCGATCCCGCTCGATGCACCTGTTATCAAAGCTGTCTTCATAGTTAGTTAGATAATCTTCAAACTGTTAAGTATTTATGGTTAAAATACTAAACAGATTGTCCGTTTACACCGGCCACTTTCAGGCACTGGGTCAGGGCCAGACCAAAACCGATGTGCATGATAAATCCGGCTAAAAGTACACGTCCCGGCATCCATGTATCAGTATAAAAAATTCCAAATGAGTCACCGGCTGCAAGTGATACCAGCGGAGCAACAACCAAGCCTGCAACGATTGAAATGATAACACCGTAGATCACACCCTGAATAATCCAGTTGCCCGGAATTACACTTTGCAAGTAAACAACCCAGATTAGAGCCATTAAAATTCCACCGATGTAATAAGCAATGTTGCCCCAAACCATATTGTAAACTTCAGCTTCATGGACGTTGTTAAAGTTTTCTTTTAAAATGTGCCCTATGTCAATGGTTGGAAGACCTAGTCCGCCTTGAATAAATGCAATCATTGTCATTACAAACGTAGCTATAAATCCGCAAATAACTGTTCGCCAAAAGATGTCTGCTTTCATTTAAATACCCCGCTTATTGTAGTTATTATTTTAAGTTAGCCATCAAACCCATGTGTGTCATTACCTTGTAATGTACAAATTTTCTGTGATGATGAAATCAGATTCAGTGCAGCAGTAGCTTACGGAAAAAATTTTAAGTTTTGATTGGCTGATTATTATATGAAAGGATCTTCAATAAGAGATGCCAGATTTTGCACGAACTTTTGTACTATTATGCATAAGTATTGCTAACTGATCTGATAAGAAACTAATGACAGAAGAAAAAAAATCATATTCAGTATTAAAAGCTGAAGCGGAGAAGTTTTTCGAATCTGAGCTGCCAGAACTCGTCAAGAGTGCGAACTCGCATATTCAGAAACCGTTTGAACAGTGGCTGAAAGAGGTGTACAAAGAACTGATAAGCCGCAAAGGGGAGGAGGGAAGTTATGAGGTATCGATTCAATTGGTTAGAGAAAAGCTGCCTTCACTTAAAGAAGCATTAAAATCGGGTGCAGAAACAACCTATGTTCGCTTTATTTTAGACCAGTTGAAGCAAAAGATATCATCAACTCCCGAAAATATTAAAGAGGATCAGCCTGCTGAGAGGTATGAATCCCAGGCAGATGATTCCATCCGGGTTCAGGTTCTGAAGAAAGTAAAGAGCCTGGGCCGCGCATTTCAGAAAAAACCTCGCCAACAAAATATTCCGTTCCGGGATTTACTGACTGAAGAATTTTTAAAAGATACACGGTGGCTTGAGATTTGGCTTTCAGAGTCATTCAAAGATATCTCAGAAATTCTGGATCTGTTTCTTGAAAAAGAGAACCCGGAAGCTAAACCAGATGCTAAAGGCCAGGATAAAACTGCTGAAAAATTTGAGGTGGCGGTAATCAATGATTTTGAAAAACATCTTGAACTTGCGATAAAAAGAGTTGAAAGCGAAGAGATTTTTGAAAACCGCAGATTTGAAGAGGAGATCAGTGATCTGAAAGAACGCTTTACTGAAAAGGGAGAGCGCGCAGGTACTATTGAAAGTAAAAAACCGGTGTTTACTTTTTCCCGTTTCGGTGAGCTGACCGATAAAATCGAAGCCCGAAACAGAGAAGTGGAAGAAACCTGGAATATTTTCCTTGAGAGCCAGATTGCCGATCTGAAGGTTCAAAATGAAATAGCGCAGTACGGGCTGATTATTTCTGATGTGCAGGAAAAGATCTTGCAGGAAACCCACAGATACTTCAGGGATTACGGATATGTTCCGATGGAGAATGGAGTAAGTTCTGCAAAACAGATCGCAAAAGAACTTGAGCAGAGTAAATCTAAAAATCTGTCAAAAAAACTGATCGGAACGATTCGTGAAAGGCTCGAAAAGGATGTGAAAGAGGCAATTCTGTCTCCAATGCGCCAACATCAAGAACAGCAGCAGGTAATTGCCCGAATACAAAATATTACTGGAGATATGCAGTTGGAGCTTATCCGTTTTTCGGAAACGATGAAGCTTGCGGAAGAACGGCAAGTGGAGCTGCCAAATCCCAAAGTAAAGTTTGATGAATTACAGTGGAGATCGCTGGCCTCACGGTTTATCACAGAAAAAGCGATCAAAAAATTGAGACCGGCCGGATTAAAGTTTGATCAGTTTATATCTGATATGGCAGCAGAAGTGGAGGAAACGATACAGATTGTGGATGTGAACCTGATGGCAGCGCTTGAATCTAAAGCTGTGGATGATGAGCAGGAAAGCCCGTTTGAAATAGCACACGGTGGTATTCAAAGGGCAATTATTATGTTCGAGAAATCGATTAAAACCGTTCGTGAGAAGCAAAATGAATATGAAAAAGTAGTTAAATCAGATCTGCCTCAAACACTGAATCAGCTTGCTGAAACTATGCTGAAGCGTGATTATGATATGTTTGAGCTGAAGGATAAAGCGCTTCAGGTAAAGCAAACAGCAACCGACTGGAAGTCCGCTTTTGTAAAAAAATGGGCAAAATTTGCTGAACAAGTAGAACTGCTGTGGCGTTTTTCATCCAAAAAAATTGAAAAATGGTGGGGCAAAACAGCGCTCTTTCTTGGCTTTAAGGATGAATCTGCACTTAGCACTTCTGAAAAACGAAGCCTTGCAGAATATCTGGCAAAGGCGGTGATTGAAGTAGATCTGCCATTTATTTATAAACGGCTGTTTGATGATCAATTTGAAATCGATGAACGCTTTTATATACCGCCGAAGGGGCTTGTTAATTCGATAGGTAATTCGCTCAAAGACTGGGAGAACAACCTGGATGCAAATGCACTGATAGTTGGGGAAAAAGGAAGTGGCAAATCAACTGCGATTCAGCTTTTAATAAAAAACACGTTCAATAAAACCGGGTATAAAGTTAACCGCCTTCGGTTCGATCAAACTTTCTATACAAATGAAAAATTAACAGAGCAGGTTTGCAAAGCCCTGAATCTGAACGAAGCATCATCCATTGAAGAAATTACAGATAAGATCAACAACAGAAAAAAAAGGGAGATTTTTATTGTTGAAAACCTTCACAATGCCTATGTACGAAACCTTCATGGTTTTGAAGCACTGGAGAGTTTTTGGTCTTTGATGTCATCAACTAAAGAAAATCTGTTCTGGCTGGTGACCACTTCACGATATTCATGGAAGTTTTTTGAAAAGATGAGCGGAGCTGACCAGTATTTCTCTCACATTACTGAAGCTGACAGCCTGAACAAAGAAGAGATTGAAAGGGCGATAATGACACGCCACAGAGCCACTGGATATGCGCTGAAGTTTGAAGCGAGCCAGGCATTGAAGAAAAGCCGGGCGCTCAGAAAAATTATTGATGATGAGGAAAAAACACAGGAATATCTGAGAGAGAACTACTTTACGCGCCTGTCTAACATTTCAGAAGGAAATTTGTCCATTGCGATTATTTTTTGGCTGCAATCAATCGAAAGTTTTGATGAAAATGTATTCAACATTAAGCCGCTTGAAATTGCTGATGTAGACAAACTGGAGATTCCCTCGCGAAACGTTTTATTTACACTTGCTGCATTTGTTATTCATGACAGGCTGACGACCGATGAGGTTGCACTGGCCCTGCATCAGAGTTCGCAGACAAGCAATCTGATGCTCAACAGGCTGAAAAGCAAAGGCATTCTCGTAAAAACCGATGACGGATATCTGATGAACCACCTGGTATATCGACAGGTGATTCGCTTACTGAAACGAAGAAACATCATACACTAACTGGCCATGAGATTTTTAACTATTCTTTCAATATCACTTTTTATTCTGTTTAGCGGACTTTACGCGAACGCCGGTGATAGTTATATCGGGTTTAACAAGCTTTCCGCTGAATTCACTATTACCGTGCAGGATACTGTTGTTCTTGAAAATGGCAATGATGACGAAAATAATAGCCAGGAAGAAGGCGAAGCGGAGGATGAGGAAGAAGAGCTTAGCGAAGATGAAGAACTGAGAAGCGAAATCGCTCAATTAAGAGAGTTGATATCCTTCAGTAAGATTTTCTACTCGCTGTTTCTGCTGTTTATTACCTACTTAATCAATAAATATCTGACAATTATTATTGATAACCTGTCGGAAAAAGCGACCGATTACCGGCTGTTCATCAAACGCCTTGCACCGATCAGCAGAATAATAATTTGGTCTATCGCAATCTATGTAGTAATTGCCGGCATAATTGAACCGCCGATTGAAACGATTATCACCATTGCCGCTTCAATCGGTATTGCGGTTGGTTTTGCATCACAAGACATATTGCGAAATATTTTTGGCGGAATTATGATTATTCTCGACAGGCCGTTTCAGGTGGGGGATAAAATTCAGGTTGGGGATCACTACGGGGAAGTACTGAGTATCGGGCTGCGTTCAAGCAGAGTGGTAACACCAGATGATTCGGTGGTTTCTATTCCTAATGCTGAGCTCATGAACCGCGCGGTTTCGAACGCAAACAGCAGTGCGCTGGATTGTCAGGTGGTTGCGGAGATTTTTCTGCCGGCCAGCGTGGATGTAAAGAGGGTAAAAGATATCGCCTTCAGAGCTGTTTATGCCTCATCTTATACATATCTAAATAAGCCGGTTGATGTAATTGTGCTGAATGAAATGCAAGACAGGCAGTTTGTGGTTAAACTAAGGGTAAAAGCATACGTTGTGGATATCCGGTATGAGTTTCTTTTTAAGAGCGACATGACCGAAATGATACTGGACGAATGCAACCGGCTTGGTTTAATCCCTGAAAAAACCGGCTAAATTATTTTATTTAGAAGGAATCACCAGCATTGGTGTTTTCGCATAAACTCCCAATTGTTTTGTATGATCTTTATACAGCAGCTTTTCAAATACATTTTTGCTATATCGGTTCAGGACAATCATGGATGCACCTTCTTTATCAACCAGTTCCGAAATAGCATCAAACGGGTCACTGTCGATAATCAGTTTGAAATCTGTGTTTTTCAGATCTTTTTCTTCACTAATCAGATCTTTAAACCCTCTGAATTTAATTTGTGATTCGAGATCATCCTTAATCGATACGTGCACGATTTGAACAGAACCGTCAAATTCTTTTGCGAAGTCAGAAACGGATTTCAGATTTTCGAGATCATTTCGTTTATAGTTTGTAGTAAACAGGATCTTCTTGAAATCTCCGATTGCAAAATTTTCCGGAACTGTTAGTACAGGAACCGGAGATTTAAGCAGCATGTCGGTGGATACACTTCCGAATATCATCTTGCGGCCTCTCATTTCTGTTCCGCTGCCTGTAATAACAAGATCAGGCTCTTCACTTTTAATCCACCGGATGATTTCTGTGACTGTTTTGCCGATGACAAGTTCTTTTTCAATTTTCAACTGTTTTGATTCGACGGAGCTTTCAAGTTCATCGATCATTCTTTCGAGATGCTTGTGAGCATTTTTCTTCAGGTAATCCAGTGCACCATCGATATGTGCCGGAAAGTTGAAAGGCGGTTCAAGAGCATGCAGCAGAATAATTTTTGCCCCCAGCTTCTCTGCAATAAATGCTGCATAATGCAGGGCGTTTTTTGAGCAATCAGAAAAGTCGACGGGTACGAGAATACGTTTAGCTGAAGAGATCATGACTTTCTCCGTTTAGTATTGATAATAGTTGGAGCTCCTGTTATACGGGAAGGTATGAATTAGCAAGAGTGAAGGGAATAGATGTAAATATGAGATTTAAGTAGGGAAATGTATTAGGGGTTGGACTCACCCCCCGGCCCCCTCTCTGTCCCGACAGAGAGGGGGTGACTTCGAAATTAGTTTGAAGCTCGTAATTAAAATCGAATATTGAATTTCTTCAGGAGTTCCCCTTCTATGCAAAGAAGCACAGTTCGCGTTCAGCGAACAAGTGCGACTGCGTAGAGAG
>SL_3KL_010_SEDDRAFT_10004654_pt1 | contig 12387 bp, 10 predicted proteins | sample SodLakKL_010_SED_2_FD_10381 | JGI IMG/M metagenome (IMG submission 10381)
GTAATGCCTTTGGACGCCATTTCCCTGGCATGGACCGTGCTTTTGCTCCATTTATATCGGGGGTGAACCCACAAAAGATTAACTTATCAAAGTTTAGAGACGTATTGCCTGCGGATGAAAACACCATTCCTCTTGTGCCACAATTTGTGAGTATCAATGCTTCTGAGATTGTTGAAATAGCTGCTGTGCTTTCCTCTTATGGTTATTCGCATATCAATTGGAACATGGGTTGTCCGTTTTCACGGTTGGCTAATAAAATGCGGGGGTGTGGCATTCTCCCTTATCCCAACAAGATACGTGAAATGATGGACCAGATATTTTCCAGAACAGAAACTGACATTTCTGTAAAAACCCGTCTTGGGTATCGCAGCCCCGATGAGTTATTTAAAGTTATGGAAGTATTTAATGACTATCCCATCAAAGAAATCATCATTCACCCACGTACCGGAATACAGCGATACAAAGGAGCCACCCGTAGGGATTTGTTTGAGCAGTTGATAGGATTAGCCAAAGCGCCTGTTACCTATAATGGAGATATTTTTCATCATAGCAAATATACACAACTGCAAAAACAATTTCCCGGTATCCGTTCCTGGATGTTGGGCCGCGGAGCACTGATCAATCCCTTTTTGTCCTCACAAATCAAGCAGCTTTCCCTGTCTGACAACCATAAAAGAGAGGCTGTTAAAGCTTTTCATCAGGAACTTTTTGAAGCCATTCATCAAAAAACATCCAATAAAAACAAATTGCTGGGGCAAATGAAAGCCGTTTGGTATTATATGAGTGGTATGTTTTCAGGAGGTACGCAATATTTTCACCGGTTAAAAGTTTGTGATGATATACAATCTTATGTTAATTTTGCCGACGAATTGACAGCGTTGCCATTGGCTTCCGATGATGAAATTGAAAACCACTGGAAAACCGGGCTGAAGCATATTTAACGTAAAGAGCTATTTATGAACCAATCAAGCTTTACAAAATGAAAAGAAATTTATTTGCATACGTTACAGTGGTGTTGCTGACCCTGTTGTTGGCATTTCCCAGTGCTCAGGCCCAAAGGAGTTACAATGAGTTTAGCACACAGGACAGTGTTCATGTACAATACAAGTGGCAACGGTCTAACATTTTAGTCAGAGACAGCGATGCTGTTTTAGCCCTGAGGGTTACCAACCAGGATGAACATGCGGTAAAGTGGACATTTTCAGTTGGGTTTTATGAAAAAGGCGTCCTGGTATTTGAAAGTGAGAAGAATGAACTGTGCCTGAGAGCCGGACAAAGCCGAAGGGGAGGGCTTGCAGGGTTGCGCTTTACAAGAGAAGATATGTCCCTCGATGATGTGGAAAAGGAAACATTTGCCTGGGATTTTACCACTTTTGAAGTGGAAAGGGTAGAATCGTGTGATTAATTTTTTCACTGTAATACCTTCCACTTTTGTGCGCTTTATATTTTCTTTTAGGTTTTTTTACCCCTTAACAGGAAAAAGAAACTTTATTGGAAAAGATAGTACTTTGATTTTGTGTAGATATGGGTAAATAACAGAAAGGTTGAATATGCGACCTTTGCTATTGAGGAAGTTAACAAACCTGATTACTGACAGGAAAAATTATATATAGAATGGAAAAACAAATTACCAAGGAAGAATTTCGCAGACAAATCTTACAGGGTATACCTGATGAACTCCCGGCACCCAAACCTTATGATCCTCAGCTGAATCATGCACCTAAGCGCAAAGATATTCTAAGCAGGGAAGAAAAAAAGCTTGCTTTGAAAAATGCACTTCGCTATTTCCCTGAGCACCATCACCAGTTTTTGGCCAAAGAGTTTCTTCAGGAGCTGGAAGATTATGGGCGTATTTACATGTATCGTTTTCGCCCCGATTATAGAATTTACGCCAGGAAGTATGACGACTTTCCACACCAATCCAAGCAGGCAGCAGCCATAATGCTGATGTTAAGCAACAACCTTGATTACGCCGTAGCCCAGCATCCTCATGAACTTATTACCTATGGTGGAAATGGGGCGGTTTTTCAAAACTGGGCCCAGTACCTTTTATGTATGAAGTACCTGGCTGAAATGAATGATGAACAAACCCTGGTTTTATATTCTGGTCACCCCATGGGGCTGTTTCCCTCGCACAAAGATGCCCCGCGCGTAGTAGTAACCAACGGTATGATGATTCCCAATTACTCCAAACCTGATGATTGGGAGCGTTTCAACGCTTTGGGAACCACACAATATGGACAGATGACCGCCGGATCTTTTATGTATATTGGTCCACAGGGTATTGTGCACGGAACCACCATTACAGTATTGAACGCAGGCCGGAAATTCAGTAAGGGGGGAGAAGGTCTGGCTGGTAAATTATTTGTAACCAGTGGACTGGGAGGCATGTCAGGTGCACAGCCCAAAGCCGCTGTGATTGCAGGTGCCGTGTGTGTTATTGCAGAAGTGAATCCCAAAGCTACGGATGTACGTCATTCGCAAGGCTGGGTTGATGAATTATACGAAGATCTGGACATGATTATACCCAGAATCCGGAAAGCCAAAGCTGGCAAAGAAGCTGTTTCTATAGCTTACCAGGGCAACATCGTTGACTTGTGGGAAGCGCTGGTAGAAAACGAGGTGGATGTGGAACTGGGTTCTGATCAAACCTCACTGCACAACCCATGGGCCGGAGGCTATTATCCGGTGGGAGTTAGTTTTGAAGAAGCCAATCATATGATGGCCAGTGAGCCAGAAAAATTCAAAGAAAAAGTAAAACAATCCCTGGTGCGTCACGTGAATGCCATTAATACGCTAACTCAAAGGGGAATGTATTTTTGGGATTATGGTAATGCCTTTTTGCTGGAAGCAGGCAGGGCAGGAGCCGATATTTTCAAAGAAGACGGAAAATACAAATACCCATCCTATGTACAGGATATAATGGGACCCATGTGTTTTGACTTTGGATTTGGTCCTTTTCGCTGGGTATGTGCATCCTCTGATCCCCAAGATCTGAAAATTACGGATAAAATTGCAGGGGATGTTCTTGAAGAAATGATGCAGCACGCACCCCAGGAAATTAAGCAACAACTTGCTGACAACTTGCTGTGGATAAGGCAGGCGGAAGAGAATAAGCTGGTTGTAGGCTCCCAGGCACGGATCCTTTATGCTGATGCAGAAGGTCGGATTCGTATAGCTGCAGCCTTTAATAAAGCCATCAGGGAGGGCAAAATCAGCGGTCCCGTTATCCTGGGCCGCGACCATCATGACGTTTCAGGCACCGATTCACCCTACAGGGAAACTTCCAATATATATGACGGGTCAAGCTTTACGGCAGATATGGCCATTCACAATGTAATTGGTGACAGTTTCAGAGGTGCTACCTGGGTTTCTATTCATAATGGTGGAGGAGTTGGCTGGGGTGAAGTAACCAATGGTGGCTTTGGGATGTTGCTGGACGGAACAGAAGATGCCCACAGAAGGTTGCGCTCCATGTTGTTCTGGGATGTGAACAATGGGATTGCCCGACGCAGCTGGGCGCGCAATAAGGAAGCTGTTTTTGCTATTAAAAGAGCTATGCAGGCTGAACCCAATCTGAAAGTTACCTTGCCCAATGTGGCTAGTGATCAATTAATTGATAATTTGTTCTAATATGGCCTGATATTTGGTTTATTAAAAAGCAACAAAAACCTGGGCTGTTTTTGTTGCTTTTTGTCTTTTTACCATCGAAAAATTGGTAATACCTAGATCGAAAATTTAAATTCAGAAGATTGTTAAACACTACCCTTAAATCTTTTCATATGGAAAATAAAAGCAGATACTTGTTTTTCGTTTTACTGACAGCTACCATTGCATTTACCTCCTGTGAAGAGGATGACCTGGACGATCTGTTTGGTGATCCGGTTGAAAAATTCCTGGGAACATGGAAATGTGAAGAAGAGGGTACTGAAACCGGCTCAGGTTGGGTGTATGATGTTACAATTATAAGAAACCCCGATAACTCATCCGAGATTCTTATCCGCAATTTTTATTTGCAGGGTGATAATGAAAAGGCCCGGGCATTGATTACCGGAAATACCCTTACGATTCCCAACCAAAGAATCTGCGATGATACCATGGAGATTCAGGGATCAGGCTCCTATGATACTTCCAAAGATGAAATTTACCTGAATTACTCCACCAATGATGGTGCAACCGAAGACATTGTCACGGCCCGGTATTTCAAGCCCTGACATCATGATAAAACTTTGTGTTATTTCCAGCCAGCCTTGGGATTTAAAATTAATTTATTCAGGTCGCAGTTCAGCATCTTCGGTATCTTTTTTTGCATCAAGTCTGCTGCTTTCGATACTCAGCGTATTTAACACATCTTCCATCAACTGATTCATCAAATCACTATCAAGCATATAGCATTCAAATGCTTTTTCAAACTCCCTGGCTGTGATATTATGCTTTTGAAAAATACCAGCATAATAGTAAGCCGCAGAGTCTCTCAAGTTACTTTGGGCTTGCTGGTTGGAAAGATGTGTTTCCAACAGTAACGTTTCTGTAAAGATTTCCACCATCTTATCTTTTTCCATGTAGTTTTGACAGGGGTTGTCTGAGCTGGAAAACCCACATGAGCTAAGGAAAAACACGAATGATACAACCCACCGGGTCAGGAATAGTTTCTGCATCATAAAAGGGTCAGGCATTTTTTAATTTTTCTATGGTTTCGCTTGGGTTATGTGCCTTGAAGACGGTACTTCCAGCCACAAGAATATCCACCCCGCTTTCAACAAGGCGTGATGCATTTTGTGTATCAACACCGCCATCTACCTGGATTAGGGCATTGCTGTTTTTTTGTACCAGCAAGTTCTTTAACCGTTGTACTCGCTGGTAAGTGTTTTCAATAAACTGCTGCCCGCCAAACCCCGGGTTTACCGACATAAGTAAAACAATATCTACATCACTTACGATATCCCCAAGCAATTCAACAGGGGTGTGTGGATTGATAACAACACCGGGTTTCATTTGGTGTTCTTTGATGGTTTGCACCGTACGGTGCAAGTGGGTGCAGTTTTCATAATGAACAGTCAAATGATCAGCCCCCGCTTTTTTAAATTCACTGATATAATTATCCACATTTTCTATCATAAGATGCACATCAAGAGGTTTTTGCGCAATGGATTTAATTTGCTTTATGATAGAAAAACCAAAAGAAATGTTGGGCACAAAATGACCATCCATTACATCTACATGAAACCAGTCGGCCAGACTGTTATTGACCATTTCGACCTCTTTTTGAAGATTCAAAAAATTAGCTGCAAGTAATGAGGGGGCTACCAGGTGAGACATTTTTAAGTGTATTGTTTGATGAATTTATAAAAAGATTCCGGTTTGTTAAAAATAGATAGAGCTAACACACTTTTTGATCAGGCATTTGTGACATTCGTAAAAACCAGGAATTGTCGTCAGGGCAACACTAAGTTAACGTGATAACTGCCTTTCAGAACAATCCTTTTACGAGTCAAAATTACGAATAATTTAAATAAAATAAACCCCGTGATGCTCTGCAAGTACCCGGGGTTTATTATCAGAAATAAAGTTTTCCTTTCTAGGCTGAAAACTAGTTTAGTTTCTTCTGCGGTCGTTGTCGCGTTTCCTCTGATCGGGGGCATTCTTGTCCCTGGGCAGAAGAACTTTGCGTGAGAGCTTAAATTTACCGGTTTTCTTATCCACATCCAGTAATTTTACCTCAATGGGATCGCCAACCTTGATATTACTATCTTCTATGGTTTCCAGGCGTTTCCATTCAATCTCCGAAATGTGGAGTAATCCTTCCTTGCCTGGCATTATCTCAACAAACAACCCAAAGGGAACAACACTTTTTACAGTACCCTGGTAAACTTCACCAATTTCGGGTATGGCTGTAATTCCTTTAATCTTGTTCATCACAAAATCAATGGATTCCTTGTCCTCGGAAACGATATCAATAACCCCGTAATCACCTACCTCTTCAATAACAATGGTAGATCCACTTTCTTTCTGCAGTTCCTGGATTACTTTTCCACCAGGTCCTATGATTGCACCAATAAACTCCTTGGGTACTGTCATTTTTACAATTCTGGGTACATGCGGTTTAAAGTCGGCGCGAGATTCGGGGATGGCTTCCTGCATTTTATCCAGGATATGTAAACGTCCTACTCTTGCTTGCTCAAGGGCTTTCTCAAGAACATCAAAGCTCAGACCATCAATTTTAATATCCATTTGACAGGCTGTGATACCGTCCACTGTACCGGTTACTTTAAAGTCCATATCACCCAGGTGATCCTCATCTCCCAAAATGTCAGAAAGAATAGCATATTTTCCTGATTCGGGATTGGCAATCATTCCCATGGCAATACCAGAAACAGGCTTGGTAATTTTTACACCTGCATCCATAAGGGCCAGTGTGCCGGCACAAACAGTAGCCATAGAGCTACTTCCGTTGGATTCAAGAACGTCAGAAACAATCCGAATGGTGTAAGGATTGTCAGCTTCATCGGGCAAAACATTTTTCAGAGCTCTTAAGGCCAGGTTACCATGACCAATTTCCCTGCGGCTTGTAGCACGGAAGAACTTTGTTTCACCCGTACAAAAGGGAGGGAAGTTGTAATGCAATAAAAACTTACTTTTGCCTTCCACTACAGCCCCGTCAAGAACTTGTTCGTCAAGCTTGGTTCCAAGGGTAGCAGTGGTTAGCGATTGGGTTTCACCCCTTGTAAAGATGGCTGATCCATGTGCCATGGGCAGGTAATCCACCTCACACCAAATTTCCCGAATATCTTCAGGCTTACGACCATCCAGGCGAATTTTTTCATTTACAACCATTTCTCTTACAGCCTCTTTCTCCAGTTTCTGGAAATATTTTTTGGCCAACGGTTGTTTTTCTTCCAGGGTTTCCTCATCAAATTTTTCCAGGTATCCATCCAGTATAGCTTGCAAAGCATCATGGCGTTCATGCTTGTTGGCTATGACAGAACGGGCAGTATCATATATCTTTTGATAAAGTTCTTTATGCATATCAGCCTCAAGCTCTTCATCCTGGGGTTCGGCTACTACTTCGCGTTTGAGTTGTGCCTTTTCAACCTCTGCAGCCAATTCGCTCTGCGCTTTACATTGTTTTTTAATGGCTTCATGGGCTACTTTGATGGCTTCAAGCATTTCTTTTTCCGAAACCTCTTGCATCTCACCTTCAACCATTACGATATTTTCCAGTGTTCCAGCCACGATCATCTCCATGTCCGATTCGGCTAAGTCAGAAATGGTAGGGTTGATTTTAAACTCACCATCTATTCTTGCTACCCTCACCTCAGAGATAGGTCCGTTGAAAGGAATGTCAGATACCATAATAGCTGCAGATGCTGCCAAACCAGCCAAAGCATCCGGCATGGTGTTTTTATCAGCTGAAATCAATGATATGAGTACCTGTGTATCATTCATGTAGTTGTCGGGAAACATGGGACGTAGCGCCCTGTCCACGAGTCGTGAGATAAGTATTTCATATTCAGAAGGTCTGGCTTCCCTTTTGAAAAAACCGCCGGGGAAACGGCCTGCTGCGGCATATTTTTCCTGATAATCAACAGATAATGGGAAAAAGGGCTGTCCCTCTACGGCCTCTTTTTTTGAAACCACTGTAGCCATTAACATGGTGTTGCCCATTTGCAGTACCACAGCTCCATCGGCTTGCTTGGCAAGTTTGCCTGTTTCTATGGTAATGGTTTGACCATTGCCCATATCTAAAGTCTTCTTAATTCCTCTTTTCGTTGTCGTCATAATTCATCGTTTAATGATTCTTTTCTCATTTCAATTGGCTGTAGTTTGATTGGAAAACAAGAGCCAATATTTTTTGTAATTGGGGTATTTAAAATTTTGGTTATTATACAAAAAAAGGCAATTAGTTGTATAATTGCCTTTTTTGGATTTGTTGAAATGGTTATTTCCTCAAATTCAGTTTTTTAATAATATCGCGGTACCTGTTGATTTCTTTTCTCTTCAGGTAATCCAGTAACCTTCTTCTTTTGCCAACCATAGTGATAAGGGCTTTTTGGGTTCCTTTATCTTTTTTGTTTGTTTTAAGGTGGTTGGTCAAATGGGTAATACGGTGTGTAAACAGAGCGATTTGGCTTTCGGGTGAACCGGTGTCGGTCTCTGATTTTCCGTGGGTTTTAAAAAGATCCTTCTTTATCTCCTGGTTAATGTACATGATAGTGATTATGTTTTATTTATCAACAAGTTTTGTTTACTCTCTGATTTTAGGCTTGCAAAGATACATTATTGTTTCTAAACAGACAAATAAATAATATCTTTTGTTTTGTATTAAATAAAAAAACTCAACCAGGGATAATAGAATATTTTAACTCAGCCAGACCATGCAGCTGAAAATATCGCAAACCCTGCAACCATAAATAATAAGACACTTAAAACTAAAATAATAGCAAACCAAATTAGCGTTGCTTTTGCCCAGTTAGCTTTACTGGGATGGGTTTCACTGCCAAAGCCCCAAACAAATAACATAATAAAACCCACAAGAGGAATGGCTGCAATCAAAAGGGTTAGAACCCAGTCGCCTGTTTTTACTGGCTCTCTGGCTGTATTAACATTCTGTTCTGTTACAATTTTGGTTTCTTCCATGGTATTGGTTTTTTAATGAGTAAAAAAGTAAGCAATAAAACAGTTTTCTTTTAACAAAAGATTGTGTTTTTTTAATAATTGATGTAAACTTACAAAAAATCCAGTTATGTCGTAAAAAAAACTCCAATTACCCACGTTGATTTATTTTTTTGTTATCTCCTGAAACTCTACTAACAGGTAAATATAACTTGTTGGGAAGGGAATACATAAGTTTAAATGACTGAAATATTCTTACCACAAACATCCATTCGTAATAAAGCAAGGGGGAAACAAGTCTTTGTTACTTATATTAAGAAAACAGTTATATTTGAACAAAATTTATGGTAAGTACTTTCTAATCGAAAAAATGGAATCTGCTTATCACGACTAATTCACCAGTTTAAACCCAAATATTTACAAGTACAATGAAAAGATTATTTTTATTTTTAATTCCACTGAGCATGATGCTAGGAGCATGTACGGAACAGCCAAACGCTGAGAACCCGTTTTTTACTGAGTGGGACACCCCTTTTGGGGCGCCCCCGTTTGATAAAATAGATGAAGAGCACTATCTTCCGGCCTATGAAGAAGGTATCAGGCAACATAGCCAAGAGATTGATGCCATTGTTAACAATCCCGAAGAGCCCAATTTTGAAAATACCATAGTTGCTTATGATGAAGCTGGGGGGCTGTTGCGCAAGATAGGTCCTGTTTTTGGTGGCCTTCGCAGTGCTGAGACCACACCTCGCCTGCAGGAAATCGCAAGGGAGACTACCCCCATGCTTTCCGAACACTACAACTCAATCCGCATGAATGAGGATTTGTTTGCACGGATCGAATCGGTTTATGAAAACCGTCATGAAATGGATCTGGATAAAGAGCAATTGAATGTGGTAGAGAAAATTTATCGTGACTTTGAAAGAGGTGGAGCTGCCCTTCCGGGGGATAAGCGTGAAGATTATAAGAGACTGAGTGAGCGTATATCCATGGTTTCCCTTGAGCTGGGTGAAAACCTGCTTGCAGAGAATAACGCTTATCAACTTGTCATAGAAGATGAAGCGGATCTTGCCGGCTTACCATCAGGCGTTATCAGTGCTGCTGCAGAAGAAGCTGAACGCAATGACATGGAAGGGAAGTGGGTATTTACCACATCCAACCCCAGCCGTATTCCGTTTTTACAATACTCAGAAAACCGCGATATGCGGGAAGATATCTTGATGGCCTATGTAAACCGTGGCGATAATGATAATGAACATGATAACAAAGAGCTCTTTATTGAGTTGATGATGCTTCGTCAACAGATGGTGGAATTGCTGGGTTACGATAATTATGCAGATTATTTTACAGCTATCCAGATGGCTGAAAATCCAGAAAACGTATATGAGTTCCTTCATACTGTATGGGAACCAGCCCTGGCCAGAGCCAAAAGAGAAAAAGATGAAATGCAGGCTATCATAGACCGTGAAGGTGGTGATTTTGACCTGGAAGCATGGGACTGGTGGTATTATGCTGAAAAAATCCGTGAAGAAAAATATGAATTGGATGAAGACGAAGTAAGCCCTTATTTTTCCATTGAGAATGTAAGAGAAGGAAACTTCCTGCTTGCCAATAAACTTTTTGGCCTGACCTTCGAAGCTCGTCCGGAAGTACCTACTTATCATGAAGAAGTAGAAGCATATGAAGTTTTTGATCATGATGGAAGCCACCTGGGAATCTTGTTTATCGACCCCCACCCAAGACCCGGTAAACGCAGTGGCGCATGGTGTGGTACTTACCGCAGCGGTGCTTATGAAAATGGCGAAAAAATTGCTCCTATTGTTACTATGGTTATGAACTTCACCCGCCCATCAGGCGACAGACCTGCTCTTTTGAGCTGGGATGAAACAACCACTTATTTCCATGAATTTGGACATGCCCTGCATAACTTCTTTGCTGATGGACGGTATAGAAGAACCAGCCGCAGCGTGCCGAGAGATTTTGTAGAGCTACCTTCTCAAATCCTGGAAAACTGGGCAGGTGAACCCGAACTTCTTAAGGAATATGCTTTTCACTATGAAACAGGTGAGCCTATTCCTGAGGAGTTGATCGAGAAGCTTCAAAAAAGTGAGCACTTCAACCAGGGCTTTATCAATACCGAATATCTTGCCGCTGCCATCCTGGATATGGACTGGCATACTTCAGATATAGACGAGAACACCGATGTAAATGCCTTTGAAAGGGCAAGTATGGAAAATATTGGTCTGATTGATGAGATCATTCCACGCTACCGCACTACAAATTTCCAGCATATATTTGGTTCCGGCTATGCTGCAGGGTATTATGTATACCGCTGGGCTGGTGTTTTGGATGCAGATGCATTCTTTGCTTTCAAAGAATCGGGAGATTTGTTTAACCAGGAATTGGCTGAAAAGTTCCGTGAGTACATCCTCGCCGGAAATGCACTTTACGAAGGGATGGACGCTTATGTGAAATTCAGAGGTCATGAGCCTGATATCGAGCCCTTCCTGATTCAAAGTGGCTTGAAGTAGACTTTTTTTAATCAGATTTAACCCTAAAACCGGGTACAGTAATGTATCCGGTTTTTTTATGCGCGTATTTTCTGACTACCATAAATGGAGCGTTTGTGGGAAGGAACTTAAACAGGATTCAACTTATTATGTAATTTACAGATAATCTGATATTTGCTATGTATTAATCTTTTAAAGTTATCCATATTGGATCAATAGATCAAATATTTAGGAGTATTTCTACGGTTTTTGTATAGGTGAAATCACCTGTTTTTTGCATAAGTATTTGTGCGTATATTAATAATAGGTATTTTTGCGTAATATTGAGATATATGAAAGAAGGGTTTCTGTAACGTATAGGAACAAAACCACAAAACTATGAATGCAATTTTCCGTAAAAGCCTTGTTTTATTAGCATTTTGGGGATTTTCTGCAACTGTTGGCCAAACATCTGATAAAGAACTCTACTTCAACTTTTCTATATGGATCATGCATGAGGATGACATCATCAAACGTGCTGATATATTTATTTATGAAGAAGATAAACGTTTGTGGGAAACCCGAAGTAATCGTTGGGGAAATTTCCGGTTAAGCCTTTTGCCCAACAAAGATTATCGCATTGTAATTAAAGAAGATGGGTTTAAAACAAAAACAACCTTTATAAATACAAAAATTGAAAATAAGAATACCCTGGCAAAAAAAGATCTCTATTACGAATTTATTGCAGAATTATATAGCGAGGAAAACACAGAAAGGTCTGCCCATGAACATCATAGATTAGTTTTTGATGTTGAAAAACAAGACTTTATTGAATACCAGCCCAACGTGACTGAACATTTAAAAATAAAAGAAGATATAGAAAAGCCTGTACATTTTGAAGTATGTAACCATACTGCAATGCTTTCCTGATTTAGTAAAACCTTTGCAGGTTAGTGCCTTTGTGGATTTTCTGACCCACAAAGGCACTTTTTTATGTATATTTGCGGGCTGTATTTATCAACAAAACCATCATTAAAATGAAGTTAAGACGGATTAACAGGGCCGTTCACCGTGACCTTGGCTACTTCTTCTTTGGAATGTGTATTATATATGGTGTTTCGGGTATTGCCTTAAATCATCGCCATGATTGGAATCCCAATTACATTATTCAGCAAGAGGATTTTCATGCAACCATACCGCCAGGAACACAAGCCGGTAAAGCAATGGCAATGGTTATACTGGAAGAAATAGGAGAACAGGAGAATTACAAAACCCATCTGGAGAG